>Ga0256834_1002078_pt1 | contig 12961 bp, 10 predicted proteins | sample 4281140metaG_FD_190536 | JGI IMG/M metagenome (GOLD analysis project Ga0256834, IMG submission 190536) | Hydrothermal vent microbial communities from East Pacific Rise, Pacific Ocean - 4281-140 | ecosystem: Environmental > Aquatic > Marine > Hydrothermal vents | place: Pacific Ocean: East... | reverse complement strand
CTCGAACGGTGCCACGATCGCCGTTCCTGCGGCCGGTTCCCCCACCCCGTCCAGGGAGATGTCCAGCGCCGGCGAGGCCGCCGGTGAACAGGTTCTAATAGTTACCGGCGCCGCCAATACCAGGTATCTCCGCCTTAGAGTGTACTCGAGGTACGTGGATGGCAGGTGGGTGGAGGAGGATACCAGCTACACCACGGGGAAGCCCGAAGTCCCCCATATAACGCTCGCTCAAACCGTCCTCAAGGACAGGATAACGGTTCTTTCAAGCACCCCCCTTACTCGGTTGCCGGTTTCACTTTACACCGTTAACCTCTCAGTTCCGTACGAGTACTCCCCCGGAGTTGGCCTTTTCAGGGCGGTGAACCCCGTCAAATCTTACACGTTCACCGCCCTTCACTTCACGATTCCGCCTAGGATCTTGGAGTCCCTTAACTCAACGCCGCTCGGTGAGTACTCGGCCGTTAACGCCAGTCCCAAGCTCAGGGAGCTGGCCCGCAACATAACCCGCGGCCTGAAGGGCGACTACCAGAAGGCGGTTGCCATACAGTCGTACCTCCTGAGCAACTACAGGTACTCGGTTGTCGCCCCCGGGCCGCCCGCTGGTGAGGATCCCATCGAATGGTTCCTCTTCCATTCAACAATTGGGGATTCAAAGGCGTTCAACGGTGCCTTTGTGATTCTGGCCAGACTGAACGGTCTATCGGCGAGACTGGTCTCAGGGTACAAGATAATGCCAGTCCCCTTTGCTCAGCAGGTCACTGACTCGCAGAGGGCGTATTGGGCGGAGGTTTACTTCAAAGGGGCTGGGTGGATACCTTTCGATGCAACCTCGGCCGTGACGGGGAGAAGCCACTGGAACCGTCCCCCGAAGGAGAACACGGGCGGCAACCGATCCCAAGAGCCTACGGAGATATCCGTCCATCCCGGGCAACCGGTCCACGTGTCCCTCCCCGACGACAGATGGTTAATCGTTAACGGCACCCCCACACACAACGCAACCCTGAGGTTCGCTCACCCAGGGAACTACTACTATCCCATCGTGGAGCTCGGATGGTCCAGCGAGGTTTACCCCCTCTCCATACACGTTACCGGCGGAAGGTTCTACCTGGACACCGATAGGCCGGTGGTGACGGGGCTCCCCGGCGACAATATTGAGGTTGATGTTAACGGGAGTTTGACCGGTTCCTACATCCTCTCCCCAGATGTCCGTGTGGTTTCCCCTCTTTTCTCCAGACTCGTCGTCACGTCGAGGTTCCCCTCCTTCAGTGCGATGCGTACATTTTACGTGCCAAAAACGGTCACCCCCTCATTTTACCCCATCAGGGTCATCGCTACAACTTCCTACGGGGAGGAGAGTGTTTTGCTGTTCTGGGCACACGTAGTGGGCACTATCAGCGTCTATAGCTTCGTCCCCGAGGCCTTTAACCCGGACGGGCACATCGTCCGCGGTGGTTTGATACACGTTGTGGGAAGTGCCGTTTCGGAGGGGGGAAACCTCACCTACGGAAGGGTTTACGTGACCCTGACCAGGAACTTAACTTCATCCGGCGTTGTGATCGGCAACGGAACCGTGATAAACGGTGGCTTCAACCTCACCTGCCACCTTCCCCGGGAGCTCCCCGTTGGGAGATACTACCTGATTACACGGGTTGTTTCCATCAATTATAAGCCCGCAGTCGACGTAAGGGGGATAACGGTGTCCGCCAAAACCGGGATAAGACTGGTCGTTCCGTCGGTGGTTCCAGCCGGTAACATAACCCTCGAGGGCACGGTTGTGGACGACCTCGGTGCCGGGGTTACCGGAAACGTCAGCCTCACCCTGGACGGCCATCCCCTTGGAACCGTTAACACGTCCCCTCTGGGTTATTTCTCTGTAAACGTTTCTGTTTCGCCCGGGACGCATAGATTAAGCGTTTCATATCCGGGTTCAAAGATGCACCTTCCCTCGCGGGCGAATCTAACCTTCACCGCCGTGGGGGTGAACGTATCGACTGTGGAGAGGAATGGTGAACTGCGGATCTCTGGGAGGGTGGATGGGATGAAAAACGGCAGCCTGAAACTGGACACCCCCGTGGGCGTCAAGACGGTACCCTTCCGTAGCGGCCGCTTCAGCACTTCCCTTCCGCTTGACCCAGAGCTGGGGGCGTACAACGCCACCTTCACCATCAATGGAACCCCCGTGGCGAGCCTCTGGGTTGACCCGTACCGCGGGAAGGTGATAACACCTTTGATCAACGTGGAAAACTCATCAAACCGCACTCTGCTCACCGTCCAGCTTACGGACAATGATGGAAACCCAGTTAAGAACGAAATCGTTTCTCTGGACCTCAACGGTACAAGGTACCTCGTGAAGACGGACGATGCGGGCAGGGCCGTGCTGAAGTTGCCCCGGGGCATTCACATCGATCCAAACTCCCTGAAGCTGATGGTCGGTGGAAGGTCGATAACGGCCGGAAGCTCCGGTCTAAACCTCGATTTTCTGAGGTATCTTCTTATCCTCCTGCCGTTGCTCCTGTTCGTTCACCTCTACTCCTCAGGCTTCCGGCTGGGTTCCCCCAGAGGGACCTCACGCTGGGGTACTTCAACGCGCTTTGAAACCCTGGATCTGGGGAGAACCGTGTACCTGCCCGGCGAGGAGATCGCCCTGAGGTTTGAGAAGCCCGTGAAGCTGTTCCTCGACGGTAAGTTATTTGGTCGAGGAAAAGAGTTCCGGCTAAAGCTGCCCCAGGGTGACCATGAACTGAGGGCGGGTTCCCGGAAGGTTATCGTACACGTTCTGCCTCCCAAAGATGCCGTGGTAGTGCTCTACGAAGAGAGCTTCCTGCCCGCGGCCCGAAAACTTGGGGTGAGAACGGAGGAAGCAACCCCCGAGGAGATAGCCGCCGCGCTCAGCGGCAGGTTTCCGGAGGATGCCCTTCATGAAGTCACGGTACTGTTTGAAAAGGCCAAGTATGGGACGATGGAACTCTCCGATGATGACTTCAGGGAGTTCCTCCTCGCGCTTTCCACATTGGGGGTGATCAAGGATGAAGAAGATTGACACGGTCATCGCTTACTATCCCGTGCTCATGGTTATCGTGTACGCTGCGTTTACCTACCGCCCTCTAAGACCGTATCTGGGTCCGTACCTGTTTTCCGCGGAGGTGTTTCTGAGCGCCCTCTTGATAGCCAGGCTGTTCTCGATGGCGGGATTTGGGTCCCTCTCGGGGGCCGTTAAAGGTCTAGGAATCGCGGTTGCCGTTTACTACCTCCCCCTCCTCTCCGGCATGAACTACAACCTCACCACCGCCCTCGCGGTCTTCGTCGTTGGGGTCTCAATCGCCTCCCTCGCTGGGAGCCTGGGGGAGGGACCCGACCTGCTGGTTAGGGGTGTTGGTGCTGGAATCGCCGTAACGGCTCCATACTTCATCCCCCGCCTTGGAGGACTTGGAGGTTCATTTCTGTACCTTGGGGTTGGAATAGCGGCCCTCTACATCCTCGCGTTCGTGGAGAAACGGTTCGGCGGCGTCTTCATTGAACGTCATCTGCTTGGTCTCGTCATTCTTCTTGTTATAGTGTTCGGTTACGCTGCCATTAGTCCATATCTATCCGGCAGATTTCCCAGATACGCGGTTCTTGTACAGTGGGGGGTTGTCGTCGCTTCCCTCTTTCTGGCAACGGTGATGATAAACTCCCACTTCTCGACCAGGAATTTCGGTGCGTACCTTGTGGGTGAGTGGAGGAGGCATGAGGCTGAAGTGGCGTTCCTGGAGGATGCGGAGTTCAGAACCGCAAAAAAAGCCGTGGAAGATTTTGTGCTCAACAAACGAAAGGCCCCCCTGGTTTCTTTCATAGCATTCTATGGTTCCTCCGTTATATCCCGTTCTGAGATGGAGGAGCTCCTTCGTCCGGTGGTCGATTACGAGGATACGAGGATCACCCCGTTTACCCCACCGTGGCTCGTTAGGAAATACGCGAGGAAGGACGCCGAGAGGCGGAGGAAGATTGTTGAAAGCATCTTTAAAGAACTCAGGTCTGGAGGTAGGACAAATGAACGTTGAAAGATTGTATGCCATCTCGAAGGAGGTGCTTGATTCGATATCCGAGGTGTACATAGGAAACCGCGATGTCGTGAGGAAGACCCTTGCAGCGGCACTCGTCAACGGAAACGTGCTCTTTGAAGACCATCCTGGCCTTGGGAAAACCCTTCTGGCGAAGGCGTTTGGAAAGGCCCTTGGGCTGGAGTACCGGAGGATACAGTTCACGCCCGACCTGCTGCCCGCGGACATAATTGGAACCAAAGTTTGGCGCCAGAACACAGGGGCGTTTGAGCTGGTTAAGGGCCCGATTTTTACCAACGTGCTGCTGGCCGATGAGATAAACCGCGCACCCCCCAAGACTCAGTCCGCCCTCCTCGAGGCCATGGAGGAGAGACAGGTCACCGTGGAGGGGGACACCCTTAAGCTCGATGAGCCGTTCTTTGTGATAGCCACCCAGAACCCCCTTGAGTTCGAGGGCACTTACCCCCTCCCTGAGGCCCAGCTTGACAGGTTTGCGCTGAAGATGAGCGTTGGTTACCCTGGAACCCTCGAGGATGAGGTTGCCATACTGGAGGCGAGGCTTAGGTGGGCGAAGGACGACCCGACAACGGACATGGAGCCTGTGACGGACAGGGAAACCTTTCTGGAGATGCAGGCCTTCGTTGAGCACTCCGTTTACATACACCCCGACGTGATCCGCTACATAGCCGAGCTCGTGAGGAACGCCAGGGGCGATGAGAGGGTGGAGGCGGGACCGAGTCCGAGGGGCGCCCTCACCCTCCTAAAGATATCGAAGGCAAACGCCGCCCTCTCCGGAAGGGATTTCGTCATACCCGATGACGTTAAGGAGTACGCCCTCGATGCCCTCGCCCACAGGGTCGTTCTAAAGCCCGAACATGCCTTCGAGGGCGTACGCGGGGAGGATGTGATCCGGGAGGCCCTGAACAAAACCCCCGTTCCCAAAGGAGAGATGCGTGAGGAGTGATGAGCGCCGTAAAGGAACTCGTCTCAACGTCACTCTGGTTCGTATTCATAGCGGCCTTAGTGGGCAGCCCACACTTTGCCTACTACGCACTGTTCCCGATCTCCCTGCTGGCTGTTGGGTTCGTCATCGAAAGCCCGCGCGGCATCGGAGTGAGAAAGGACACGGACCGCAGGGTTTACCGTGTGGGTGAGGAGATCAGGGTCAGGGTCAATCTATCTGTGGAGAGGGGTGTGGGGTGGGTCGTCATCAGGGATCCCCTTCCTCCGGAGGCGTCCCTGGTTGGGGGCAGCAACGTGAGGACCTTCTTCAAGGGACTCAGGAGGCTTGAGGTTGAGTACGAGTACGTCATCGTGCTCCCGAGGAGGGGCCGCTACACCCTCCCACCCACGGAGGTCTACGGTGAGCACGTTCTGGGTGTCAGGGAGTCCACGTACGCCGTGTTCACGGGAGAGAAGGACGTGGCGGTGATGCCGGAGTTCGTGCTCTCCCGGCACCTTCGCGCTCCCAGAAGAAGGTCGAAACTCGCCGTTCCCATAACGGCCCAGTCCGTCCGTGGTGCACTTTCAACGGATTTTAAGGAGATTCGGGAGTACCTTCCGGGTGACCCCCTGAAGTTCATAAACTGGAAGGCCACCGCCCGGCTGGGTGAGGCCAGGGTGAACGAGTACGAGCGTGAGGGCAAGAAGACCGTCTTCTTTCTCGTCGATGTCACCGAGAGAATGGGTGTGGGAAGCACCCTGGGGACTCCCCTTGAGTACTCCGCCAGCCTGGTGGCCTCCCTCTCCTACTACTTCCTGAAGCACGGCTACAACGTTGGGCTATACCTCGTCGGCAGCGGTAAGCTTCTCATGCCGTCCACGGGATCCGAGCAGTTTCACTCCATACTCCGCACCCTGACCGAGGTCCAGCATATCGAGGGGAGCACCGAGGGCTTCAGGAGCGCCGTTGAAAAGACAAAGCGTATAGTGGCCCAGTACACCCCGTTGCTCGTATACGTGACCAACCTGATAGAGGAGGGTTTCCCTGACGTCGCCGGTTCCCTCACCGCGGTGATCTCCACCTACAGAAAACGCCTCCCTGCCGTCGTCATTGATGTATCACCCTACTCGGTTTTTGAGGACGGTGCGGTGTCCCTCATTGAGCTTGAGAAACGGGCACTGTCCGTCAGGCTCTCCCCCCTGGCCAGGGTTATTCACTGGGATCCCTCGGAGGGGAGCGTGAGCTCGGTGCTGGCTAAAACCATCATGACGGTGAGGTAAATGGTGCACGTGAAAAGTGTTCTCCTGGGGCTTAAGTTCTTCCTGGTCGCCCCCCTTATTCCGATGACGGCCGATGCGCTGCTCTCCATAAAGGGTGTTGAGACCGCGATCTCCACACTCGGTATCCCGGGCCAGCTGACGGTTCGGGGGGTTCTAATTGTCCTGTTGGGACTGGTTTCTTTCGCCTTGCTCTTCAGGTACCGGGTGAGTAGGGTTGTCTCGGCTTTGATGCTGGTCTATATGGTTCCCCTTCTCTTCAGCACGGCCGGTGTACTAACCTCCTTCTTTCCAAAGCTGTCGGGTTTCGTGAGCACGGGAGTCTCATGGGGGTACGTCCACGGCTATATAATCATGCTGCTCTTCGGGATGTACGTCGATCGTCTCTGGGACAGGGTAAACACCCTCTCCGATTGGGGCGTCGCACCGGACGACATCGCCTCATCCACGTATCACCATCTTCTATCCGTCTCCATGGGATTCGGACTTGCGGCCTTGCTGAGCCTTGTCGTATACGCATTTCTCTTTGACAACTGGAATGTGCTGCTCCACAAGGTCCCGGCGCCGTACTACCTGATACCCCTCCTTGTTGTCGTGCTGGGCTTTTTCATTGCCCTGGGTGTGTATTCACCGGGAGGGGGCGAGAGAATCGCCGTTGTCAAGACTCGTCTTACAGTGGGGCCTCGTTTTGAGTACGAGGTCATCGAGGGTGAGGTGCCCAGCCTGGTTCTGAGGGGGACCGGTATCCCCCAGGAGCGTGAGGTGATTCTGAGTTACCCGCAGAGGGGAAACCCCGAGAGGGTCGTGCTGGTATGCGGGGATATCAAGAAGAGCCTCAAGAGGGTCTACGAAGGTAAAGAAAACGGAAAGAGCTTCGTGGTGTACTCCGATGAGGGCACTAACCCGATCTGAGCTCAGGTTCGTGCTCCAGCTCTGCACGTGACGCACTCCTTCGGGGGCATCATCCTGTCGTCAGAACCCGTCAGAACGTCCGCCAGGAACGAGTTCAAGGCAACGGTTGAGGCCATTGGGGAGCTTGGCCCGCTCATTAGGGCCCGCCGTTCCCCCGGGGACCTGGGCCCCGTCCCATTCGTAACCCCTTCCTCTATTCCTGAACTCGGAATGGAGAAGGGAAAAAGATCTACGTGGGCTTCACGGCGAGCGCCCTTCGTGTTTTCTGAGCTTGTCCCTTATCTCCACCGGCAGGCTCTCGTAGACTTCCTGGAGGGCATCGATGAGCTCGACGAGTTCTTTGGCAGTCAGCATCGTCGTCTTCGGGCCTATCTCAAGTATCAGCGCGTCGTACTCCTCGGGCGGAACCTCCTCAAGCTCGTCCAGGTGCTCCTCCTTACGCGGAATTAAATTCACCTCACCGATCATTCTCCCAGCCCGTATCTCCGCCTCCCTCTCCTCTATCGGCACCTCCTTGGGGCAGTCGTAGCGCTCGACGAAAATCTTGATGTCAACGACCGGCGTCCCGTCGAGGGCGTCGATCTCGTCTATGTAGAGCCTGCCCTCCTCGATGCGGTGGATTCTGACCGTGTAGAGTGCCACAGGGTTCGGCCTGTATGGCGAGCGTGTCGCGAAGACCCCCGTGAGCGGATTCTTCGGGTTCCCGTAGGGGTGCACCCTGAGGACTTTTCTCCTCGCCGGCGTGTCGCTCTCGTGGAACCAGAGGACGAGCTTAACCCAGTCGCCTTCCCTGAGGCCTTCGGTTGCCTCCCGGAACTCTGGCAGGATTTCGATGTGGGTCTCGGGTTCCTTCCTCACATGGCCAATGGGTACGAGTTTGAAGGGTTCGGGGTTCATGGCCACCACCCGAAAAGAAAAAAATGGACTCAGGTTCCGTGCTCCCAGCTCTCCAGGTATTTCCTCTGCTCCTCGGTGAGCTCCTCGATTTTTATCCCCATCGAGGCGAGCTTTATCCTCGCCACCATCTCGTCTATCTCCCTCGGGAGCACGTAGACCCTCGGCTCAAGCCTCTCGTGGTTGTTCAGTATGTATTCGGCCGCCTTCGCCTGCAGAGCGAAGCTCATGTCCATTATCTCCGCCGGGTGGCCGTCGGCAGCCGCTAAGTTGACCAGCCTGCCTTCAGCGAGAAGGTAGAGCCTCCTTCCGTCCGCCATCCTGTACTCGGTTATGTTCGGCCTCGGCTCGCTTATCTCGACCGCCAGGCTCTCAATGTCCGGTTTGCTTATCTCCACGTCGAAGTGGCCGGCGTTGGCCATTATGACGCCGTCCTTCATGACCTCGAAGTGCTCCCGCCGTATGCAGTTGATATCGCCGGTCGAGGTGACGAAGATGTCGCCTATCTTAGCGGCCTCCTTCATGTCCATGACAAGGAAACCGTCCATCCTCGCCTCCAAGGCCCTAATCGGGTCAACCTCGACGACTGTAACCGTGGCGCCGAGGCCCCGAGCGCGCATCGCTATTCCCCTGCCGCACCAGCCGTAGCCGACAACGACGACGTTCTTTCCGGCGACGAGCAGGTTGGTGGTCCTTATTATGCCGTCCCACGTTGACTGGCCGGTTCCGTAGCGGTTGTCGAAGAGGTATTTCGTATAGCTGTCGTTCACCGCTATGATGGGGAACCTCAGCACGCCGTCCTTCTCCATGGCACGGAGCCTTATCACCCCGGTCGTCGTCTCCTCGCTCGCACCCCATATCTCGTCTATTAACTCCTGCCTTTCGCGGTGGACAGTACTTATCATGTCGGCGCCGTCGTCTATTATGATGTTGGGCCTTATGTCCAGAGCGCGGTGCATGTTCTCATAGTACTGCTCCCTGTCCTCCCCGCGGATCGCGTAGACCTTGACCCCCGCCTTTGCCAGAGCGGCCACCACATCATCCTGTGTCGAGAGCGGGTTGCTCGCCGCTGCCGAAACCTCCGCACCGGCAGCCTTAAGGGTGAGAAGCAGGAAAGCCGTCTTCATCTCAAGGTGCAGCGTCGTCGCGATTCTGACCCCTTTGAAGGGTTTATTCTCCTCGAAGTCCTTCCTTATCGTCTGGAGAACCGGCATAAACCTGGAGACCCAGTCTATTTTCCTCTCGCCTTCCGGAGCAAGATTGATGTCTTTAACGCAGTAATCCCTCGTGCAGTCCATCGAATCACCGTGGGAATTAGTGGGTTGTCGCTTAAAAGATGTTCCGTTTCAGGGGCGGACCGTTGAAGTTTTCCAAATGGCAAGCGGTAGGTTTTGATATGGTCATTATGCCCTGTCTTCGTGTTGATTGAGCGAAGGTTTTTATTCTCTTTTGCATAATTCCGCTGGTGGTTCCATGATAATTGACCTCTCCCTCCCCATTGGAGAAGACACCCCAAGGTATCCAGGTGACCCGGAGATAAGCATCAGACTCTGGGCCGTCATGGACAGGGACGGATACTACATGAACGTTCTGAAAATGGGTGAGCACTCAGGGACACACGTCGATGCCCCAGCCCATTTTCTCCCGGAAGGAAAAACGGTGGACGAGATGCCCTTGGAGTCCTTCATGGGGGAGGGAATCGTCGTTGATCTCCGTGGGAGAGAGGGGGAGGTTCTGCTGGAGGAGCTTCCGGAGGTCGATGTTGGGGGCAGGATAGTTCTTCTTTTAACCGGGGGTAGGGGCCTATCCCCCGAAGTTGCCCAGTTTCTAGTGGATGAAGGTGTGAGGGCCGTTGGAACCGACGGGATGAGCATCGGGGACGAGATAGTTCACAGAATCTTCCTTGGGAATGAGGTCCCCATCTTTGAGAATCTGGTGAACCTGGACCTGTTGATCGGGCTGGAGTTCACCTTCATAGGATTTCCGCTGAAGATAGAAGGCGGTTCGGGCAGCCCCGTCAGGGCGGTTGCGATAGTTCATGGGGAAGAATGAACGCTCTTGGAGGTCCCCTTTTTTCTCCGCTCTTTCTGCTCCCTTAGGTAGGGATACCTCATGATGTGTCCGCACCTCAGACACTTGGTGACTACGTGTCCCCCTCTGAGCCGTACCCTTGCGGTGGCGCCGGGAACGAGAAACGAATGACATCTTTTGCAGTAGCGGTGCTTCCACTTTCTGGGCATCCGTATCTTGGCCTTGCGCTGGACTGCGAGTGCTATCTCAACGTACCGATCGGCCAGCTCTGGCTCGTACGGGAATACCCTCTCCGCAAGGGTGAAGAGTACGTCTATCCTCCCCCGTGCTATCCTTCTCTTCTCCCTCTGCTCCCTCCCCCTTATGGACCTCTTTGACATACGCATCACTTCACCAGCCTCAGTCTGCCCGGGAACGGTTCGTATATGTACCCCGCGGCTATGAACCTTTCGATGATCTCTTCTGCATCGGCTCTGCTGAACCCGGCACCGAGCAGCGCCGTCATGAACTCCTCCCTCGTAACTTCCCCCTGGGGGCTGGTGGATGCGAGGTCGCTGAACATCCTCAGGGCCCGATTCGCCCTCACATCCCTTGGAATGTACCGCTCGTATTCTTTCAGCAACCTCATGGCCACGTCGGGTCGATCCTTCAGAACCGTCATCCAGTCGTTCACCACGGCGTCGTTTATCCTGAGGACGTCCCTCGATATTGATCGTTTTAGACCCCCTTCAAAGCGTGCGGCCGAGCCGAAGAGGCGAACGTTGAGGTGGTAGCGGAGTGACGGGTTCATCAATCCGCTGGGGGATATCAGGGCCTCGAAGTTTTTCCCGTATTCTCCCCTCTTCTCCTCCTGCCACCTGATGAACCTTCTCCTGAAGTCCTCAAGCGTACCGGGGTTCATGGAGTTCACCCTGCTTCTTCCGAGGAATATCGCGGCAATGAAATTGGGGATGAGTTCCTCCATCTCCCGGTTCCTCTCGTAGTATGGTCTCTCCTCCCAGGGAACCAGGACGAAGGGGGCCTCGGATACCCTGGCTATCATTTCCGTTGGATCCGCGTCCCTGTTCTCGGGCAGCAGCCCCACGGCCCTCTTGTACATCAGCTCCCTACTGGCCCATTTGGGGATCCCGCGCAGGCTCCTCTTGGAGTACGGGACGAAATAACGCAGCCCCCTGGAATTGGGGTTTCCGAGCCTCAGGTCGAGGTCGAGAAACGGGTCAACGCCCTCGATGAACCTCTCGCGCCTCAACCGGAGCTCCCATGGGATAAGAGAATGGAGGTACTTGAGCGCCGTCCAGAGGCCAAGGAGTTCGTTTTCGGCTTTGTACCGGTAGACCGCAAACTCCACCCCCTCCCCCCAGTTTCCCGGCGCTCCTAAAACAGCGGGGGTTCCGTAGAGGGCGTAGGTTAGGGCCCTCTGCATCTCCGCACCGATGTAAAGCGTCTGGGAGAGGAGATCCTCAACTTCACCCCTACTCAATGCGACGTTTTTGTACTCAAGCCAGTACTCGGAGTAGTCCCTCCCTTCAATGCTCACCGAGTGCATCATCCTGAGATTTCCCCAACGGTAGGCATCCAGGATCCCCTCCACAACCACGTATCTTCCGGGTTTTACATCGCCCCTCAGTTCCGTCCTCTCCGTTATCTTCAGCACAATATAAGCCCTGGGTTCCTTCTCCGAAAGCCTGAGGAGTTCGGAGGGAGGTATCGGTGACAGGAGACAGTAAACCGCATCGGCAGGGGTGTATGGAGGCTTTCTACCTATAAGGAATCCGCTTACCCTCACGTCCTCTCCGTTCTTTACTCTCTGTAGCGTTCTCTGGAATTCCCGGATCCTCCTGGCTGGGGTCAGGGGTTCACGGACGCCCGCCCAGTTGAGCAACTTCATGAGTTCGTCTTCCATCGTCGTGAGAACCACCGCAAGATTTATAAACCCTCCGCGACATGTACCTATCGGTACGGCGGTCATAGCGGTGGGGTCACACCCGGTCTCGTTTCGACCCCGGAAGTTAAGCCCGCCTGCGTTCCTGGGTGTACTGCCCTCCGGGAGGGGGCGGGAAACCAGGAACGCCGCCGGCCGCTATATGCTTCTCCCAACATCTCTCGCAAGCCTTAAATTCTTCGGGTATCTACTCTCCTTGGATGGGTCTTATGCTCTCTGAGGAGGAACTCCGTGAAAGATGGGGGAGGCTTGTTGAAGAACTCTCAGCGGAGGGTGTGGTGAAAAGTGCCGCCGTTAGAGATGCTCTTCTGAACGTCCCCCGCTACCTCTTCGTTGAGGAGAGATACAGGGGATACGCGCACGTTGACGAACCCCTTCCGATTCCCGCGGGGCAGACCATAAGTGCACCCCACATGGTGGCCATAATGCTTGAGCTGGCGGAGTTGGAGCCTGGAATGAACGTCCTTGAGGTGGGAACCGGCAGTGGATGGAACGCGGCCCTAATCTCGGAGCTTGTGAAGGGGGATGTTTACACGATTGAACGGATTCCTGAGCTGGTGAGGTTTGCCAGGGGAAACCTCAGGAGGGCGGGTTGCGGGGACAGGGTTCATGTCCTCCTCGGCGACGGCACGAAGGGGTTTCCCCCCAGGGCACCTTACGACAGGATCATCGTCACCGCAGGCGCCCCACGGATTCCGGATCCGCTGATAGAACAGCTCAAGCCCGGCGGAAAGCTTCTGATCCCAGTCGGCAGCTACCATCTATGGCAGGACCTCTACGTGATCACAAAAACTGGGAGCGGGAAGGTACGGAAGAGACGCTGGGGTGGCGTTGCCTTCGTTCCCCTGATAGGGGAGCACGGGTGGGAAGGGTAGCCTTTTAAGGAGATACCCAATTCTCGGGCAGGTGATAACATGGTGAG
>Ga0256834_1002077_pt1 | contig 12963 bp, 12 predicted proteins | sample 4281140metaG_FD_190536 | JGI IMG/M metagenome (GOLD analysis project Ga0256834, IMG submission 190536) | Hydrothermal vent microbial communities from East Pacific Rise, Pacific Ocean - 4281-140 | ecosystem: Environmental > Aquatic > Marine > Hydrothermal vents | place: Pacific Ocean: East... | reverse complement strand
TCGATATAAAGAAACTAATGCATTGAGAATAAGCCAGTTAAAACTGTCAGGTTTTAACTGCTAGAATAATTTTATTCGTCAAATCAAGATTTAGTGGGAAATTAGTTTCTATATCGGGATTTGGGTACATAGACTTTGTTTTCGCCACTAGCCCCAAAGTCGTCGTCAATGTCAATTGAACGACCAAAGTTAGAATAATTGCCAAGAAAAGGAGGTTGAAAGTAAGCTGCTATTGAAAACAATTCATTGTTATTACTAGTAGTTGAGAGTGAATGAGGAGAATTAATTTGAGCGTAAAGTGATAAATTAACACTCCCAATAAGTAATAATATTAAAAATTTAGATTTAAAAAGCATGAACAGTTCTCCATTTAAAAAACACTTTCTGCTGAAAGCCATTTATTATTTTATTATAGTGCTTGAATATTATACACATGTCCTCATATAAACGCCATCTTAAAACTAATACATTTTTAAACTATTATGGCTAAAAAAGAAAATTTAAAATTTCAAACCGAAGTCAATCAATTATTGCAATTGATGATTCATTCATTATATTCAAACAAAGAGATATTCCTACGTGAACTTATCTCTAATGCCAATGATGCTTGTGACAAACTGCGTTTTGCAGCTGTTGCCGATGATTCACTCAATGAAGGCGATAAAGAATTACGCATTGAAATTGAACACGACTCAGATGCTAACACAGTAACCATTCGTGATAATGGCATTGGTATGACTCGTTCAGAAGTGATTGATAACATAGGAACTATTGCCAAATCTGGTACAAAAGAGTTCTTGAGCAAATTATCAGGTGATGAAGCCAAAGACTCGCAAATGATAGGTCAATTTGGAGTTGGATTCTACTCCTCCTTTATTGTTGCTGACAAAGTAACATTGATTACGCGTAAAGCTGGTAAGAAGACGGCTGTAAAATGGGAATCCAATGGTGAAGGTGAGTTCACTATCGAAGAGACCAAAAAGGATAAAAAAGGCACAGAAGTCATTCTTCACCTGAAAGAAGAAGAAAAAGACTTTGCCAATGAATTTAGACTCAAGTCAATTATCAAAAAATACGCAGACCATATACCGGTTGGTATTTATATGCTTGAAACTAAAGAAGTTGAAAGCGAAAGCGATGAAAAGGGAGATGCTAAGGATGATAAAAACAAGGAAAAAGCCACAATTACAGAATGGGTTCAAGTCAATCGAGCAAAGGCTTTATGGACTTTGCCAAAATCAGAAATAACTGAAGACGATTATAAAGAATTCTACAAAACCGTATCAAATGACTGGAATGATCCTTTAACATGGTCACATAACCAAGTTGAAGGCAAATACGAATACACATCTTTATTGTATATTCCTAAAAAGGCCCCGTTTGATTTATGGGAACCTGATGCAGCACACGGCTTAAAGCTTTATGTACAACGCACCTTTATTATGGATGACAGCAAAAACTTATTACCACGTTATTTACGTTTTGTAAAAGGTGTTATTGATTCCAACGATTTACCTTTAAACGTATCGCGAGAAATTTTGCAAAGCAACAAGGTAATTGAATCAATTAAACGTGCATCAACTAAAAAGATTTTGACTTTACTTAAAAGAATGTCAAATTCTAAAGCGGAACAGTACCAAGAATTTTGGAGTGAGTTTGGGAATGTCATGAAAGAAGGCATTCAAGAAGATTTCGCCAATAAGGAGGAATTATCTAAATTGTTGCGTTTTGCCTCAACACATAACGATGATAATAAACAAACAGTAACTTTCGAAGACTATGTTTCTCGCATGAAATCTGAGCAAGAAAACATCTATTACATCACAGCAGATAGTTATAACACTGCCAAAAACAGCCCTCACTTAGAAGTATTCAAGAAAAAGGGCATTGAAGTGTTGTTATTAACCGACCGTATTGATGAATGGCTGGTTAATGGTCTAACAGAATTTGATGGCAAAAAAATGCAATCTGTTGCCAAAGGTGATTTAGACAAACTTGACTCTGAAAAAGACAAAAAAGAAGTTGAAAAAGCCCAAGAAGATAACAAAGAAGTTATCGAAAAGATGGAAAAAATCTTAGGTGATAAAGTTGAAAAAATTAAAGTCTCAACACGCTTAACCGACTCAGCTGCTTGTATTGTGCTTAACGAACAGGATATGGCGCTATACATGCAACAATTGATGAAACAAGCTGGCCAAGAAATGCCTAGCAGTAAGCCAACTTTAGAAATCAATATTGATCATGCGGTTTTCAAAAAACTATCTTCTGAAAAAGATGATGATAAATTCTCTGACTGGACTTCATTGGTCTTTGAACAAGCTTTACTAGCTGAAGGTGGTCAATTAGAAGACCCATCTGGTTTTGTTAAGCGCATGAATAAATTGATGTTGTAGTTTTTAAAAAGTAATAGTCTCAGTAAAAGTCTGTAAATTATCCAATTTACAGGCTTTTTTATTACTTTCTACACTTGACAATACGGTTGCGTATGGAGACAATAGTAAGTTAAAATCAAACGCAGGACATACCCAAGAGGAATCATGATATTTAAACAAGCCAAAGTAGCCTTTATTGATGGTGTACGTACACCATTTGCCAAATCACCTGGACCTTACGCCAAACTTAAATCCTACGACTTAGGACGCGAAGCCTTATTGGCTTTGAAAAAACGTCATCCATTGATACAAACCAATTGCGAACAAGTCACAATGGGATGTGTGATTCATAATGCTGCAACCAGTAATGTTGCACGAGAGAGCTTAATCGGTGCTGGCTATGATTTATCAACTCCAGCATCAACTGTCACTCAAGCTTGTATTTCTGCCAATCGAGCCATAACTAATACAGTCGAAGCGATTCAAGCAGGTGTAATGAAAACAGCCGTTGCTGGTGGTGTAGAATCGACCTCTGATGCACCTGTACGTATTTCAGACAAACTCAAAGCAGTCCTTCTTAAAGCACAAAAAGCCAAAGGTGCTAAAGATTATTGGGCATTATTGAAACAATTTAAATTTAAAGATTTAGTGCCTGTTGCTCCAGCCATTGCTGAATTCTCAACAGGTCAAACCATGGGACAAGATGCCGATAGACTTGCCGCTCGATTTGGTGTAACACGTATGCAACAAGATGAATTTTCCTTGCGTTCACACCAGTTAGCCACACAAGCATGGAAAGATGGCAAATTTGACCAAGAAGTAGTGCCAGTATTGGTTGCTCCAGAGTTTAAACCAATGGAGCAAGACAATACTTTTTATGCCACATCAACCATTCAAAAACTATCAAGTTTACGTCCTGTGTTTGTCAAACCCAATGGTACCGTCACTGCGGGAAATGCATCACCACTTACAGATGGTGCATCTGCTTGTTTATTGATGGATATTGATGAAGCAAAAAAACAGGGTTACTCGCCAAAGGTTGTTATTTATGGCTACACTTATTCGGCACATAATCCTGATGGCGAATTATTACTGGGCCCTGCCTTTACCATTCCCAAACTTTTAAATGAAGCGGGCTTAACACTGGATGATATTAGTGTGTTTGAAATTCATGAAGCCTTTGCAGGACAAGTTCTTGCCAATCTTTCTGCCCTTCAAGACAAAGATTTTTGTAAAAACCGTTTAGGTCTCAAAGGAGCTTTTGGTGAAATTCCATTGAATAAAATCAACAAACAAGGCGGTTCACTCTCACTTGGCCATCCATTTGGCGCAACAGGTGGACGTTTACTGATTGCTGCTTCTCGCCAATTACTAGAAAGTGATGGTGAATATGCATTAATTTCCGCGTGTGCAGCTGGTGGTCAAGGCAGTAGTATTTTGTTAAAAAAAATAGCAAAAAACACAACCAAGCCAGTTGTTAAGAAAACTACAAAGAAAAAGGCAGCAAAGAAAATAACAAAAAAGAAAACCAGCTCTAAGGAGAAATCATAATGGCATATTTTACAATTAAAAAACAAGACGGTATCGCGATTATTTACCTTGACCAACCCAACTCTTCTGTCAATGTTTTATCCGCTAGTATGCTTGATGACTTTAAAGGTTTACTGGATACAATTGAGGAAGACAAGGACATCAAAGCAGCAATTCTTTACAGCAGCAAAAAAGATTGCTGGGTAGCTGGTGCCGATATCAAAGCCTTTATGAAGATGAAATCATCTGACGAAGCAACAGAATTATCTCGTGGTGGCAATAAACTTTTATCACGATTAGCAAATTTATCAAAACCTGTAATTGCAGCCATTAACGGTGCAACACTTGGTGGTGGTTTAGAGTTTGCTCTGGCTTGTCATTACCGCATTGTTAGCACCGATAAAAAAACCGTATTTGGCTTCCCTGAAGTTAAACTCGGCTTATTATCAGGAGGCGGTGGCACACAACGTAGTGTGCGTCAAGTAGGCTTAACCAGTGCTTTGGATATGTTGCTAACAGGTAAGAACGTATATCCATTTAAAGCCAAAAAAATTGGTTTAATAGACGAGCTTATCCACAAAGAAGGGCTTTTACAAGCAGCCATAAAAGTAGCAAAAGAAGCTATTGCTAAAGGTGGCATCAAGAAAAAAGCTCGTAAAAAATCTTTACTAGATAAAGCATTAAGCACTTCAATAGGTAGAAACTTTGTACTTAAAAAAGCGCGAGAAACAGTGACGCGAAAGACACGTGGCAACTACCCTGCTCCATTAAAAATACTAGACTGTGTAGAAATTGGCTTAGAGAACGGTTTGGAGGCTGGACTTGAAGCAGAATCTGCTGGTTTTGGTTATTTACACGGCACAGATGCCTGTAAAAACTTAATTGGTTTATTTCTTGCCATGCAGGATAATAAAAAACTCAAATCAGATGCCAAAACTCACCAAGCCGACACCATTGCTATGATTGGGGCTGGATTTATGGGTGCAGGTATTACAGAGATTTCCATCAAAGCAGGCTATGATGTAGTGCTAAAAGACATTTCACTTGAAGGTTTAGGAAAAGCTTTAAAGACCATTTGGTCTGATTTTAACAAATTGGTCAAACGCAAAGCCATGGGACAAGTTGAACGCGATACATTGATGTCAAAAATCACACCAACGGTTAAAGAAGCGGATATGCAGGCAGTTGATTTAGTGATTGAAGCAGTATTTGAGGATACTGATTTGAAACAAAATATACTCGCAGGAATTGAAAATACTTGTGCAGCTAATACTATATTTGCAACCAACACCTCATCGCTACCCGTTGCAGATATTGCTGCCAAAGCAAAAAAACCTGAAAACGTAATCGGTATGCATTACTTTTCACCCGTTCCAAAAATGCCATTATTGGAAATTATTGTGACCGATAAAACCTCAACTCGTGCCAAGGCTATAGCAACTAATGTCGGACTTACGCAAGGTAAAACCGTGGTCGTGGTCAAAGATGGACCGGGCTTTTATACCACTCGAATTTTATCAGCATTAACTCACGAGGCTATACAAGTATTAAAACAAGGGGCATCCATCGAGTTTATTGACGGAGCCATGAAAGATTGGGGGTTTCCAGTAGGACCTCTGTCATTACTTGATGAAGTGGGTATTGATGTAGCTGCCCATATTGCCCGTGGTGATTTGGGTGAAATGTTTAAAGATCGTGGCATCGAAGAAGATGATAGCGTACAAAAACTAGCCAATGCAAAATTATTTGGACGAAAATCAAACAAAGGTTTTTATATTTACCCTAAAAAAGGACGTAAAACCGTCAACAAAAGTATTTACCAATACTTTGGTGGTGAAGAAAGAAAAAAGCTGGATAAAACCAAAGTACAACACCAAATCGGCTTAAGCATGGTTAACGAAGCTTTGTTATGCTTGCAAGAGGGCATACTCTCTTCGGCATCCGATGGTGATTTAGCTGCCATTCTAGGCTTAGGGTTTCCTCCCTTTACAGGTGGCCCCTTTAGTTTTGTCAATGCTCAAGGCGCCAACGTCATATTATCGTTAATGAATGAACTACAAGATGAATTCGGTATCCGTTTTAAACCCGCTGATATTCTTGTCGAACACGCTAAAGATAATAAAGCATTTAAATAAACCAATAGCAGTAGCACCAATAATGACTTTATTAGTGCTACTATTTACCTACAAAACACTATGAACAACTGGTTAAAAGACATTACCTTAGAAGGCGACTTAGTTCGATTAATTCCTTTAAACAAGCAACACAAGCAAGGTTTAATAAAAGCCGCCAGTGATGGTGAACTTTGGAATCTTTGGTATACCTATGTTCCTTCAGAAGAGACCATTGATGAATATATAGACGTTGCCGAAGAAGAAAACCAAAAAGGCCGCGCCCATGCTTTTGTCGTTATTGACAAAAGTACAGATAAAATCATAGGATCAACACGTTATTGCAATGCCATCAATCAGAATCGAGTTGAAATCGGTTATACTTGGTATGCAAAATCCACGCAACGCACTGGCATTAATACCGAGTGCAAATATTTATTGTTACGACATGCTTTTGAGCAGCTTAATTGCATAGCTGTCGAATTTCGCACCAACTGGCACAACCATCCATCACGCAATGCTATTGCCCGACTCGGTGCCAAACAAGATGGCGTATTAAGAAACCACTCGGTTGATTCCGAAGGAGTATACCGAGACACCGTGGTATTTTCTATTACCGACCAAGAGTGGCCATCAGTAAAAAAATCATTAGCTTTTAAAATGAAGCATTATTGAATTTAGAATTTTAAAAATATTTCAAAAGAGAAATTAATTCTGCAAACATAATTTAGTGCGGTGCTATTTGAAAAAATCACTTCTTAAAATCCCGCAAAGGCAAATTCAACTCAATCTCTTGCCTTAACTGCGTAGGAACACCATAATTTATGGCAAGTGTATTCCATTGCGACACGGACTCAAGCACACTATCAATCATTTCATGCATCAAAGAATGAGGCAATTTAGTCACATTGGCACCAACGGCAATTAAATCAGCTCGGTTGTGATTTTGGCGTTTGCCATTGGCTGTCATCCAATGACGCTCGACCCATAAATTATTGGGTTTGTAACAATATGCCACATCATAGGCCGGTGATAATCGCCATTTGTTATCTTGATAGAGAAAGGAAAAATTTTTAGCATGATCATCATTATTGCGGGCAATATGATTAAATGCCATGCGTAAAAAGAGCTGTTTAGCATCATGAATTGGCAACCGCAATTGTCGTGCAACACCAAAAAGTTCTTCATAAGAAAAACAACCTGGTGTATTGTAATCCACATGATTGATGGCTGTTAATGTCTGGATATGAACCTTATCATTACCCATTCGGTCGAATCGTTTGGTAATGAAATGCCGACGTGAACCTTCATCCAATAAATGACAGGCTTGCATATCAATACCACAAGCCGTTGCCATCAGGTAATAAACATATTCCATCGTTCCATAGCCCAATGGATCGCCAAAGGTTTCTTCATTTTCATTGTGTTCACTAACCCCGTCGAATTTCATTAAATAATGCTCAAAACCCACAGGTGCATTAACTTGCCCCGATCGCACTTGGCTAAAGTCGTGATTAAATGCCAACACCGCTTTGGGCCTGGCACCCCCTGCACTGGTTCCAACCGCCAATAAACTCTTCATCGCTTGGGTATCGGTTTTATCTTTGCTGATGGATACGACCAATTTTTTACGGTTATTGACCACAGATTGTGCTAATTCGGTAAGTATTTCAAGATTGACAGCTTGCGAGGCATTGAGCCTTTTTAATTGTTTTGACGGGCGAAACTCTAAAGCGCCCATTCCTCTAGTTCCCGTATATTGCAGTCGTTCCATGACTGAAATCGGTTGAGTTCTGCCCTGCTGTGCCACCCATTGGTTCAATACCGATGTACCAAACCTGTCTGGTAATGAATCTGCCACCAAGCCAGCCAATCCTTTAAATGTTACAGGATTAAGTTGTGGAAATTGGTAAACCTTTTTTGCCTTTATGGGCATTTTTAGCGGTGATAACTCGTGCCCTGTTTTAACAAATTCAGGCGTGTATTCAAAATACCCTAAGTTTTTTTTATCATCATAACTGATAACAGCAACCTCTAAGCCTTGATAATAAACAGAGAGTGTTTCATTTACCATTCGATGTTACCCTCATTGTTGTTTTTATTTTTAGGCGAAGAAGCTCTTTTACGTTGCTTGCCTTTTGCCTTAGCCAACAACACAGGTGATGGTGGAGATTCAGGCAAAAATAAATCCAGTTGCTCAACTGCATCCAAAGCAACCAAAATACGCACAAAAGTATTTAGATTGCATTTGCCTTTTTCAGCACGCTCAATAGCCGTACGCGACTTACCAATAATATCACCCAATTGTGTTTGGGTTAAGTTGGCATTGATGCGTGTTTGTTTTAGCCTGTTGCCAAGTTTTTCCAATAGAACATATATTTTATCATTATTTTTCATACTTTATGTATTGTTTTTAAAGCACAGTAATATTTTAAAGCTTTATTGCTTTATTATTAAAGCATAGTATATTGGATAATTAGAATCTTTTCAAGTATTTTACTTATGTGTTAATATTATAAATTGCATTAACGCTCAACAAACATTAGGATAATTACATGTTATTTATCGACGCATTTTTTCGTTTTTCTGGTATTGGTCTGATGCTTTTTCTATGCATCGTTTCCATCCGTGATTTAAAAAAATCCACAGCATCGGTTTATTTCTTTTTAACTTTTTTGACTTTGAGTTTTTATTTTTTAGGTTTTGTACCAAACGACTACCAACTTCCCTATTCGATTAAACTCATCTTTAGAATTTTAGATGTACCTTTCTTTATATTTACCTGGTTATTTACCTTATCCTTGTTTAAAAAGGATTTTAAATTAACACCGATTTATTTAGTCATTGGGTTGATTTATAGCTTTTTTATCTTGATGGAACGTTTGGTACAATTTCAATTTGTTGACCACTTACCACTTTGGTGGGCTTGGGCAGTCAATTTATCTTCTATTACATTAGTGCTTCATCTGCTCTACGTGACATTGACTGAACGCAACGATGATTTAATTGAAAAACGCCGCAAATCACGGGTTTATTTGGTTTACATAACAGTAATTATGACTATCATAATCACTTCTTTTAGTTTTTTCCTTTTCAAACACTATCAATACAGTTACTTACAACAAACGGTGAATATTGTCGCTATTTGGCCAATTATCATCCTAACAGCCTATTGGTTATTATCCATGAATGCAAGATCTTTTGCTTTTGATAGCGTGAAGAATAAGGGCAAACAGCTCAACTCACGTGATGCGGAGTTAAAGGAAAAACTTGATTATGAAATCACAGAAAACAAAGCCTTTTTAGAGAATAATTTATCCATTGAAACACTGGCAAAACGACTCGCTGTGAGTAGTTACCGCTTACGTGAGTTTATTAATCAGACATTGGGTTTTGATAATTTTAGTACCTATATAAATTGTTATAGAATAAACGCAGTGAAACAAGAGTTTCTTAATGCAGAAAAATCCCACGTCCCTATTCTCACTATTGCCTTAAACAATGGCTTTAACTCCTTATCGACATTTAATCGAGCATTTAAGTCGATAGAAGGAGTAACACCATCAGAATTTAGAAAAGCACTTACAAATTTGTAACCTTTAACTCTACCATGAGTCTATTATTTAATATTTAATTTTACAAACACCATGAAACTAAAACTTTTTTTACTGATTACACTAGCTATCGTTTTTAATTTTGCCTTAGCAAAAAAGAACCAATTCATCCAAATTCAAGCCAATAAGACACTCGCTCTCTTATCTTTTGTAGAAACAGCCAATGGTTCTCCTTCAAGCTCTTATTCTTTCAAAGAATTTATTGAGAAAAAGCTAGGTGAGTCAAAAGAGTTTCAAAAATTAATTAAACGCTATCATGAACTGAACTTAAGTTATCAATTAGAACTAAAAGACTACCCCGATTTACGCCATGCTTACAAAGACAGCAAAGACTTTATTTGGACAGCGGCATCCAATGCAACAGATATTGATGATTTAAGTGAACGAATTCTTGATTATTTGCCTTATGAAGGCCACCTAGAGTTTATTGCAGTGTTAAAGAAAATTGAGCCTTTTTATGAGGAGTTGGTTTGGCAAAAAACCAAAAAACAAAGAAAAAGAATCATCAAACAACTCACCGCTTATGCAGATAAAATAGAAGAACTATTCCTAACAATCAGCCACTTTCTTGGTTCAAGTTGGAGCAAGCAAACACCTTTTAAAGTTATGCTATACCCAATCCCCTTAAAACAAGGTCATACCACCGCCATTCCCAAAGGCAATGCCTTGATTGTTGGTTTTTTAACCAAGAACAAGCAAGACTATATTAATCGCTTGGGCATTATTATTCATGAAATGGTGCATATTTTATACGGAGCTCAACCAGTAGAATTACAAAATGATATGGATAAATGGTTTATGCAAACTCAATCAGAATATGCAAAACTCGCCTACAATTATATCAATGAAGCCCTTGCAACCGCCATAGGAAATGGTTGGTCCTACCAACAAATCAACGGCAAAATGGATACAGAAGAATGGTATGATAATGAATACATCGACGGTTTTGCTCATGAAATTTATCCATCGGTTGCTCAATACCTCGATGCTAACAAAGTTATTGATAAAGACTTTGTACAAAACAGCATTTCCTCATTTGAAAAAATCTTCCCAAGAGCGATTGATAACACCAACATCTTACTCAATGATTTCTACCTGTTTGCAAACAGTGAAATTGAATCGGATAATTCCTTTATCCAAGACAGCAACATTTTTAACTACTTCAATATACGCTCATTTCGACTCTATACGCCAATCAATGAAGCAGAAAGTTACGATTATATGGCAACAGAACGCACAACAAAGCTCATAGTTATTGCAAAAAACAATCAAGAAACCTTCAACTCATTAATAAAACACTTAACAACCATACCAAAAGATTTAGACAGCAATACCGACTTCATCTATAGCTACAAGCACAAATCATCTAAAAGCACCATTATCATCATAAATATCCAGTCAATGGATAAGTTAGAACAAGCCATAAAAATACTATCGCAAGAGAAATACCTTAAACTAGGGTTACAGGCTATTAAATAGACTGTGATAGGTGTTTGAATAAATCACTCAAAAAACATATTGTTCAAAATGAACCAAACTGCTACAATAATGTTGTCCGCTAAATAACCACAAACCATTCAATTAGACGGATAAACATACTTTCTTTCGGTATTTCTCCGTAATATAAGTATATTTTTAATCCCTAGTATATACAATTGTGCGTATATTACGATGTTAGCGGTAATAAGAACTCACGAAAAACACAGTAAGAAAAATAACGAAATTGGAATAATAATGAAAATAGATGCAATTCTTTGGGACTATGATGGAACTTTGGTTAATTCTGTACCAAAGAACATTGATATTACCAAACAAATTCTTTCAGTTGTAGCACCAAGATTATCAGGAGAAAATTTACCACATTCTCTGAAAAGTGAAAAAGAATATCACATAGCAAATCATCAATCTAAAAATTGGCAAGATTTATATGTAAATTATTATGGACTGTCAAAAAAGGAAATGTTAGAAGCGGGAACAATGTGGACTGAGTATCAACTCAAAAATTCGACACCAGTAGAATTATTTACCGAAATTAAGCAAACTATAAATCAAATTCATTTACCACAAGGAATTTGCTCACAAAATTCTTCTGAAAATATTAATCGAGTTTTGGAAAACAATAATTTAAGCCATAAATTCAATTCAATTATCGGATATGATGATATTCCGAGCGGTGCTCAAAAACCTTCAGCATTTGGCGGAATAAAATGCTTAAAACAAATATTTAAAACTACACTTAACAAAAATATTATTTTTATAGGCGACCACGAAGGAGACATAGAATTTTCAAGAAATATAGAAAAGGAATTATGTAAAAATAGTAAAGTAATTTCAATAGTAGCAAAATATAGTGGAGCGAAAACAAAATTGTGGAATTACAAGCCAGATTTTGAAATTGAAAACCCAACTGATTTGTTGGAAATAATAAATAACTACCGCTAACAAAGTGTATAGTTTATTGCTACTTCTTGCTAAACCAAAGGTAAGTTTATTTTTATTAACTTTGTGCTTAAACCGAAAGGCGAGTACATTTTTAAACGCAACAAACCATACACAAATCGTTAGTTTCAATTATTAAAAAATGATTACGATAAAATTTGACAATACAGACTCAAAAGGATTTAAGATAATTATTAACCTAATTATTGGAAATCTGATTAAAAATTTGAATCCAGATGAAATTTCAGTCGTTCGAATCAAAAATTGGTTTGACCATAAATGGCTAAATTATTCAGGAAAGAAAATTTTAAAGTATGATACAAAAACATTTCCTGGAATACCATTCGTCATAGAGCCTTTTTGGAATAAAGAAATAACAATTCCACCATTTAACCCAAATCGAGTATTGTCTGAAACATTTTTTAGATTAAAGAATATTGAGAATGCAGAATTTGAAGAACTATTTCATATAAATCAAAGGAGCACTGAAAACAGAAATAACCTGATTTCAAAAAAAACTAAAAACGGATTGTGTATTTGGATTTCTTCAAACTCAACAATAAATGGACAAGGAAGTTTAATGGTTTATCAAATTAAGAATGACGAGATTCAGACTTGGTATGCGAGTATTGGAAAGAATAACGAATGGGAAATAATTCGGACAAAAGGAATCGACAAAAAAGAAATTCAGTTAATGATGACAGAATACAATGAAAAATAAAAGCAACTAACAATGTATATAATTTATGGAGGGCGAAGTGGTGGCCGTTGGCATCGTTGCCGTTTTTTGGCGGCGGTCCCGGGCAGAGAAACAATTTGTTACCAAAGCCGCCACAAAATTATATACTCCAAGTTGGGGGAATATCAGAGTACTTGATTTCCTTATTTCTAAGTAAA
>Ga0256834_1002076_pt1 | contig 12970 bp, 11 predicted proteins | sample 4281140metaG_FD_190536 | JGI IMG/M metagenome (GOLD analysis project Ga0256834, IMG submission 190536) | Hydrothermal vent microbial communities from East Pacific Rise, Pacific Ocean - 4281-140 | ecosystem: Environmental > Aquatic > Marine > Hydrothermal vents | place: Pacific Ocean: East... | reverse complement strand
ATAAGGTGATTTTTATTTGGTTTTGTTTTTTCATTTTCTAATGATATATCAATAGAATCTGAATTATCAGTTATATATATGGGTAATAGGCAGTCCTAGGGTGTTGTGCTCTACAACTGTTTTTTTGTATCTAAGCTTGGGTTCTTCATTACAGTAAAATCTCCAACCTTATGAGTGGCTTTAGTTTCAGCATCAAATAGTTCGATTTGATAGTTGCCGACCTCTGGAAAAAACGTCTTATCATCTACTGCCGCGGTAATAACTGGTAAGCCAACATGTGTTTTTATGTCTTTACCATTAATACGGATGACTGTACCTTCTGGGGCACAATCTGTTTTCATCCAAAAGGCAGATAAACCTGTTTTTTGGGTGTTAAAACTTTTACCTTTTATTGTTTTTTTCGCTCCCCATGCTTTTACTTTGCAAAAACCAAACTCATTAGGAGGGTCTAAATATATTTTAGGTTGGTATTCTTTGATTGTAAGCTCATTATGGCAAGCAAATGGGAAAAATTCGACCGACCCTAAGCTCATTTCCTTTTTGCTTATTGGTAAAATAACCCCCTGATTTATATCGGCATATAACCATTTGTTTTGGTAAAAATAATCAGGCAAGTTTGATAAATTTATTTCTTTCATTTGCTCTGTAGTTAAGTTAGTAAATAATAAAAACCTACCGTCGCCTTTAGTTAAGTATTTATTTAAACGACTTAGAGTCTCTAAATCTCTATCTAAGAAAAATTGAAGCTGTATTACTTCATCTTCTTTGTTAAGCTCAACTAGGTAAAGCCCTGGAAGTTTGCTTGTTATTCTTCTGCCTCTTGAATAAAATTGTTTGGTTATATTTTCACCATTCCATTTAATAGTAAATGAGTTATCATAAGGGTTAACGTTAATTTGCGACGCTTCAACGCATTGTAATGTCTGAAAATCCTGTGCGGAATAACTATGGTTTAGTTGGTAAATAGAGTTCATGACACGTTTTTTTTCACACTTGTCAAGAGGAGGAGTAACCTCTGTATTTATTGCACAGTCTGCTATCTGGATTGGAAGTGCATTTGTTATAATATCAGAACCATCATAATCAATATAGCGCGTGATAAAATAGTTCTGCTTTACTTTTTCACTAAAATCTGACTGGGCAAAAATAAAGTCAACATTATGACTTATGTCTAATAAATCTAAAACATTAGCAACTAAATTATAAGTGGAGGTTAATTTGTTTTCATCTACTTGCTTATTTTCAAGAGACTTGTCCACAACAATAGTTAAGATTCTTCTATCAGTTGTTTGGTCAGTAAAAATCTCTGTTAGTTCATGCGTTGAAAAAATAGAATGATCTCCTTGAATGTAAAGCAATGTGTTGTCAAGCAGGTTTTCTTGTTTTAGTTGCTCAATAAATTTCCCCAACAGTAAGTCAGTACAATAAATCGCATCTAAGTACGGTGCTTGAATTTTTGCTTTATTGTATGGTTCGCAGCCATCATAAACAAATCCAGGAATATGTGTTCCAAGTGTTAATAGTGTAAAGTTATAAGGTTGTTTTTGTTGTGATAAATCACGTATTTTATTAAGAGCCTCGTCAAACAAGGTGTTGTCAACCAACCCCCATGTGTTAGTTTCATAACTTAATTCCCTCCAATTTGTTAGCCCTTTTAACTCATCGTATCCATGTTCTTTTAAAAAAGCCCCTTTGCCAGCAAAGCCTAAATCAGCACCTCCATAGTACACTTGGTGGTAACCTGCTTTTTTTAAAATATCACCTAAACAAGGTAAATTGGTAAGCCTTCCTGATTTTTTTAATAAAGAGTTATTGCCATTATCCATCTCAATTAAAGTTCCACATTGAGAGTTTGCGATACCCTCAATTGTTACATATCCCGATGAAAAATTGTTCTTGAAATTAAAGTTGTCTTTTTTTAGCTTGTCAATATTCGGTGTTAATCCAGGAAAGCGTTGGTTTTCTGATAGCATTTCACTAAAGGATTCCAAATATATAATTATCAAGTTTTTAGGTTTCTTATTGGGGGTTACAACTATTTCGTCTTTGTTTATCGAAAAAGGTTTATCGGGGCGTAAATTTTTAAGTGCCTCTTGAGCCTGTTTTTTTGCCTCTTCAGGAGTTAAAGTTTGCATATTATTATAATAGTAATTTTTAAAGGCTGAATAAAAACGCCACTCTGGCAAACTATTCTTTAATAAAACTAGTGCTGAAATAGCAAATACAAATAATATAAGTGGCAATGTTTTTTGTTTGAATTTAATTTGAGATAACAGTTTGGCTAAGACATACAAAAGAATCAGAAGAATAAAAATAACAAAGAAAAACAAATAGCCATAATCAGACAAGCCAACTTTGAAAGATTTCCAACTTACATGGGCAAAAAATTCACCGGTAAACCCTTTTCCTGAAAAGTCATAAACAAAGCTTAAAATAAATCGAATAAAGAATGAAAAACCAAAAATTAAAAGCGTTACCGTAGTAGCAATAATTGCATTAATTTTAGCCAGTAAATAGCTGCCAACAGCAAGTAAAATTGCAAAGGCTAAGCTGCTTATTGTAATGTTATTAATTGGAAAAACATGTTCATATTTGCTAACAACAACTAGAACAGGAATAAGAAGTAGTATCCATACCAACAAAATAAATCGAGCTAAAGGTTTTTTTAAAAAAGTCATAATGGGAAATATCCGTTTATTTAGCATCTTTTAACCGTACAGGTACGACAACTGAACATACGTCTATATGGTTATGTTGGTAAACAAACCATTTGCTGTTTCGGTTTTTGCGTGATGCGATAAGGTCTTTAAAGCTTTGTGAGTTTGTTTTCATGGTTTGTAATGCCAAGCGTTTATTTATTTTTAAATCGCTAGCAATTTTTATGCTGATGATTTTGTTTTTGTCTTTTAAATCTACCGCACCTTTGAGATTTGAGCTGCGTTGCAAATGTTGAATATGCTCCATTCCTGCAATAACTCGACCAAATACAGTAGTGTTTTTATCCAAATAACGTTGAGCAGAACCAATGACAATATACAGTTCAGTACCACCACTATTTACTTCGTTTGCACGCCCCATCGCTAGTGTGCCATAACAATGAGTCATCCAATATTCTCCTTTTTGCTTGTCATAAGCAGCAGTAAAACCACCAACAAAACCTGTTTGTGGAGCATAGCCGTCGGGTAATCCGATTGAAGTGAAATTTAAAGGCTTTTTGGGTTTGATGGTAAATTCGGCAGCAATTGTTAGCTTGCCACCTTTAGGTTTTGCTAGTTTTTCAGGGTTCGATGGACCGCCTTGAGCAACAAAGCCATCAACTACACGATAAAAATTAGTGTTATCAAATACTCCTTCTTGTACCAATTTTCTAGTATTTTCTACATGGTGTGGAGCAAATTGTGCTGCCATTTCAACCACTACCACACCACTTTCCAACGTAATATATAGAGTTTGTTCTGGATTTAAGTCACGCCATGCCAAGTCAGGCGAGTTATCAATGATTTCATAGGGTGATTTTGCTTGTACGGTAAAAGCAATAATGTATAAAATTACGGAGAATAGTTTACTCACTTCCCTTTCCTTTGTAGTAGTTCTAGCATCTTTTCTTGTAGCTTTTGTAAACCTTTAGTTGGGCGTATCATCACTTTAAATTCGGTAACTTGCGACTTGTCATTGCAGCTTATAATGTCCACACCGTTAATAACAACGCTATCAATTTCTGCTTCAAACTCTAATGCTGCATAGTTACCTTGTAGGATTTCTTTTTTGTAATGGAAGTTCGCTTTTTCAAAAACTTTCATGGCAGCACTAAGATACATCATCGTTAAGGCTTTACCTTTTTGTGGCGTATATAATACGGGCGAATGAAAAATAACATCCTCTGCCAAGAGAAGACCCAAGAGCTCGGGCTGGTTTTTCTCTAACAATATATGCCAGTGATTGATGGTTTGTTGAATTTTCAGAGACTTCTTAAGCTACAGTGAGCGTTTCGTAAATGCAACATTTTACCATAACCCATAAAGTTTTGCTATATTTGTTCTTGACAGGGCATAATACCTTTGGCTGTTTGAAAACATGTTCTGCCTTCATACATTTGTATTGCCATATTTGTTTTTTAGAAATTCCATTATTGCATAAACAAGCCTTTCTGACTGTTCATCCAAAGCCACAATATGAAGCCCTTCCCAAATACTCCACTCTATGCTAATTCTACCATCCTTATTCTCGAAATCTTGAAACTTTACATCGCCAAAACAATCAACATAAATTTTTGAGCTTTTACTCAACTTGAATTTCTTTTTAATAGCTCTCTTGACCAAAAAGTACTTCCACTCATGGTAGTCATGGATGCTTATTGTTAAATTATTACTGGTATTTTTATACTCTTTAACTACCATGACGTTTACTCCTTAACCCGTATATTCCATAGAATATTTATAAACGGATGTGACGAATCTATAAAAATAATCATACAGAGTTAAGAAATGACATTGCATTTCAAACAGCCGTTAACGAAGAAAAAACATTGACAAGAATAATTGTCTTGCTAGGCTGGTAAGGCTGTCATATTTTTCGCTCTAATTTATTTTGGTAATAAAAAAGGGCTGCCTAAGCAACCCTTTTTTGATTTTTAAATGTTATTATAATTAAATCTTATAAAACACCAAGCTTTTTAAGAGCTTCCATAGTTAGTTGACCCGATGCCAAGTCATTATCTTTTTGAAAAGAACTTAAGGCTGATATTGTTGCACTACCTAAAACACCATCGATGTTGCCAGGATTGTAGCCAGCTTTATCGAGAGCTTGTTGGATGCGTAAAATGATGTCAGAATTTGTGTTAGTTTCACACAAAATTGGACGCCATTTCATTTCTGCACTTGTGACTTTTTCTTGTTGAACAACAGTATCATAGACAGCAGGTATTTCAATCACATTCTCTTGTGGAGGTGTTGCAACTTTCTTAACTGTAATTGTTTTGTATTCTGCAGGAATAGGGTTTCTAACCACTTGTGGTGGCTTAACCATAACTTTTTTCTTTACTGTTTTGTAAACAGCAGGAATAATGATAGTTTCAGTCCAAGCAGGTTTTGTCACAACTCGCGTAGTAACAGTTCTATATTCTGCAGGTACTTCTACTAAACACATGATTTCACCAGTACCGTTATCCAGTTTTTCAATTGGACCACGACCTTTTTTCCATGTAGTGTAAGCAGGTTTGACTAAAATTTGCTCACTTTCTGTACCGTATTCTGCAGGGTGACTGACTAATTTAGTAGATTCAGCAGAAACCAATATTTGCTCTTCAACCCAATCATATACTGCAGGAATTGTAGAAATTGTTTCTCCGGCTTCTTTAACCAACAGCTCTTCTGTTACCGTAGCATAAGTAGCAGGGATAACTTCAATTCTCTTAGATGCTTTTTTCTTGATTATATCTTTAGTGACTGTTCTATATGTTGCAGGAGTTAAAACACGTGCATAACATTCACCAGCTTTAGCGTTTGGTGGCAACAATGTATTGCTTTGGGCAGCCACTGTAGTATCACCACTTGTATTTGCTAATGCATTTTTCACACGACTTAACTCGGCATCCTGAGAGGCAATCTTCGCTTCAAGTTGTTTAACCTGATCAGAGTAATCACTCGTTGCTACTGTGTTCTGCGATGTACTCTTACACCCGCCTAATCCTAGTGCTAATGCCACTACACTAATTGCTAATATATTTCTTTTCATTTTTACACTCCATAAATATTAAAATTAATAAACTCACTAGCCATTATAGTCAAAAGTAACAAATTACACAAATTTATAGTTACATCAATATTGTTAAGTCAATCATTAAAAACCACTTTAACTTGTTGAGTTTAAACAACATTCATAAGATGGTGTTGATCTGCATATGAAAACAGTAAAATGTAAATAATTATGAAATCATTAAATTAGTTTGATTTTGATAAAAAACTCAACACTTTTATGCTTAATTAAATTTGTTGCATGAATTTTACCACCATGAAATCGAGTAATTAATTGAGCTATGTAAAGCCCTAAGCCCAGATGAGTTGAACTTTTTTGCTTTTCTTTACGTAGTGACTGCATTGAGGCAAATACATTAACGCCCTTTGGAAGTTGCGAGCCTGTATTTATTATAGATAGTTGGGCTGCATGTTCTTTTTGCTGCAACCTTAAAATAATTTTACCATCTGTCGGGGTAAAATCAACTGCATTGTCGATGAGCTTGTCAATAAGTTGAGCTATTAATTCGCTTGAGCCATTAATAAATAAGTTGTGCGGGGTAATATCAAGTTTTAGTTGCGGTATATAGCTTTGGTAAGCACAACCTAACTCTGTACACAAAGTCGTTAGATTGACTTCTTGTTTGGTACTTGTTTCTAGGCTGTAATTTAGCTGACTAAGTTGACTTAATTGATTGAGAATAAACTTAAGTCGATGCAAGCCATCTTGAGCCCTGCTTAAAAATATTTTATCATCAGGAGCAACAGACAAAGTGAGGTTGTCCAGCGAAGACTGAACTATAGCTAATGGCGTTTTCATTTCATGAGAGAGGCGCGAGCCTAAACTTTTTAAATAATGTGTATACTCTTGCATTTCTACTAGCATGGACTCAATGCCACGTGCCAATTGCCCTATTTCGTCTTTTGCTTTGTTTGATGGCATATTAATTGTCAACTTCCCTGATTCATCTAGCACCTGATGCAAGGTGTTATTCAAGCGACGAATACGCCACGCTAACCACAATGAATAAATCAAGTAGACAAGTACAAGCAACAGCACGACAACTATCATTGTAAAAGCTGCCTTTAATAGTGCCTGAATCATATTTTGCTGCCCTTGAGGCATCATGCTTTTGAGTTGATAATTTATGCCATCAAGTGTTTTAGTCGTCACCACGCCTGCCATCCCGTCAGCTTCACGGTAAAACCACTGGTGATGAGTTGTATCTTTACGACCAAAAATCCAACGGTAAAGTGGAGCAATGAGCCATTGCCGTGGCGAGGCAGAACTTCCATCTGGCAATTTGTCATTTTGGTAAATTATTCTACTATCTTTATCGCTAATAATAAAATGGTTATTATTTGGTGTAATTCTGTTTATAAATAACTGCATATTGTCTTGGTGAGAACTAATTGGCATAAGTTTTAGTGATGTCATATTCTGTTTTTCTAACGTTCCAGTAATTGTTTTTTGAGAACCGTTGGCATCATCCCAAACATCAATAGCAGCAACACCTATGTGACTAATATTTAAGTGGTTGAAAATAAGCTCTAAAATATATCCTTTGGAGTTTTCGTGCCAGGTGGCAGTAATTTCAGGGCTGTTTGTTGAGTTGTTTACCGGTATGATAGTTCCTTCTGCTTGCCGATAAAACTTATATTGATGCATACCATTTTCATCAACAACTCCCAGTAAAATAAAATCATTCTTCTCATAGTTAGCTGGATTTATTTTAATGGACTTATCGTTGCTTTGAATTAATAAAGCCAATTGGTTTGCATAATGAGCTACTTTAAAAGACATTTGACTACTGTTGTTCACATAAATATATGGTGTAATATTTTGCCATTCGTTATCGTAACCATTAAGAGTAAACTCGTCTAAATCAGTCAAAATAAGACCTGAAAGATTGAACGTTGCATCACTATTAACAATTTGAGAAACAGAAGCTTGTAATGATGACAAGTTATTAGCGGTGGCTTGTATTAAGCCATGACGAAATTCAGCATCAACACTCTTTAATGCATACCAACCTGTAATTGGAAAGATTAAACTAAACAACCCCAAGAGCAGTAACTGGTATTTTAGTTTCATTCAGGCTTTCCAGCGATAGCCCATGCCATGAACCGTATCTATGCAATCAAATGTGCTATCAACGCTTAAGAATTTTTTGCGAATGCGCTTAATATGAGAAGTGATGGTGGACTCATCGACATAAACATTAGCATCACTCATGAGTTGGTCACGAGTTTTAACGTGTCCTGTGTGCCTAGCAAGTGAAACAATCATCCAAAACTCTGTTACGGTTAAATCAACCTCTTCACCTTTCCATAAAGCTTGCAAGTTGTCAGTTAAAATAGTTAAATCACCTTGTTTAATAGTGTTTTTTTGCACAGAATTAGCACTTAAATCCTGCCGTCTAAAAAGAGCGGCAACACGGGCTAGCAAGTGAGGAATAGAAATATCTTTACTTAGATAATCGTCAGCACCAAGGCGCAAACCAGAGACCATGTCAAACTCATTGTCACGTGCAGTTAAAAATAAAAGCGGTAAAGACTCAGACTGCATACGTAGAAATTGACACAATTCAAAACCACCATCAGGTTCATCGCCCAAACCAACATCAATAATAACCAAGTCAGGCAAGGATAAGTTTAATGCCTTTTTTGCTTGGTGTAGCTCACTATAGCCATGAGTTAGATAACCCTGTCGCTCTAAAGCGGCTTGGTAATTTGCTAAGATGCTTGGCTCATCTTCAACAATAACTATGTTTTTTTTTGACATATTCTTTTTTTATCCGATATTAAAACTGAATTATCTCAGAGTCGGCTGGTAAAAAATCAGTATAAATACCGCTGACACCGTATTTATCAACCATTTTCTTTGCGTGTGATTTAGAGTTTAAGGTATAAACAAACAATTTAGTACCTTTTTTTTGTGCCTTTTGCATGGGTCTCTTTTTAGCCTGTGACGCACGCATACTTAGAGCGTAAAGCTTCATTTTTTCGGCATGTTTTCTAACGGACTCTAAAGAGCCTTGATATTGGTATAAAATCCAAATAAGGTTTTTAAACCCCATTTGTGTGAAAACAACATACTCCTCTGGCTGGTAAAACTGCACAATTAATTGCTGTTTTAACTTTGGATGTTTTGCCATGATTTTTCTAATGGCTCTGATGTTATCAAACTTAACATCGGTAATGATTTTAACATCAGGGTTAGCAATAACCCAAGTTGCCAAGGTATCTAAAGTACAGGGCAAAAAACTACTAGCATCGTACAACTGCATTTGAAACTCATGATAACTCAATGGCTGTTTAGTACTAAAGCCAAAAATTTCCTTAAAGCCCTTACCCCAGTCATGCAAACAAACCAACTGGTTGTCAGATGTCCAAGAAAAGTCTATTTCAAAAAACCTAAAACCATTAGCATAACTCAACTCTAAGGCCTCAAGAGAATTGGTGTAATCTTGTCCATTGATGCCACCACCAGCATGAGCAATCATTAATGGCTGTGCTTGTGTTTGTATTGTTACGAGCATTAGAAAAATCATTTTATTAAATGTCATAACTCCATTATAATGTATTGCATTGTAATCTGGTAGATAAAAATTAAGCCTCTTAAATATATGAATACGAAATCTAAAATAGCATTAATGTTACCAGGTGGTGGCGCACGTGGCTCTTACCAGGTTGGCGTGATGAAAGGAATCATGGAAATGATACCAAATGACAAAGCACCTTTTCCTATTATTACTGGAACTTCTGCTGGAGCCATCAATGCAGTTGTGCTTGCCAGCTATGCTAATGACATAAAATATGGTACAGCACGGCTTGAAAAGTTTTGGACAAGCTTGCATTGTTCTGATGTTTACCGAACAGACGGAGTGATGATTGCCAAAACCATGGCTAAGTTTTTTGGCTCAATGTTTTTTGGTAAGCTGGGGATAAAAGCACCTAGGTCGCTATTGGATAATGAGCCATTAAATCACTACCTAAGCAAGCAATTGCATTTGTCGCAAATACAAACCTGTATCGATAAAGGCTTTTTGGATGGGCTAGCCATTACAGCCTCTTCCTATGACACCTCGGTAGCTAAAAGTTTTTTTCAAGCCAAAAGCTCAATTCAGCCATGGAGTCGAACCAGACGTATCGGAACTATTCAAGATATTGGTGTTGAACATATCTTGGCATCGGCTGCCTTGCCTTTTTTGTTTCCTGCAAGGTTGATTGGCAAAGAATACTATGGAGATGGCGGTTTACGCATGAGTGCACCTTTATCCCCAGCGATTCATTTAGGGGCAAAAAAAATCTTAGTCATAGGTACACGTGATGAAAACCCGATACCAATCCCTTCTCAGGTTCCTGACTACCCATCAATGGGAGAGTTGGGTGGTTATATGCTAGACACAATATTTATGGATACCTTGATGGCAGATTTATCACGGCTACATCGCATTAACCGAACATTAGATTTGGTTAGTGATGAAAATAAGACGCAAACTCAGCTAAAGAAAATTGAAACATTAATAATTAAGCCGAGTGTTGATGTTCGCGATATAACAAAAGAACATGCTAAAGATATTCCAGCTCCTGTTCGACGCCTGCTCAAAATGATAGGCGGATGGGGCAAAGAATGGCGTATGCCTAGTTATCTTCTTTTTGAGCCCGGATACACCAAAGCACTAATTGAATTAGGCTATCAAGATGCACTAAATCAAGAAGGGAAGGTTAGGGATTTTTTAAAAGCTTAATACTCAAAATAGAAATACAACACCTTAGCTCCAACTCTTGATGATATTTCTATTAAATCCACGTAAGCCATTGTTTTATAAACGCTATAATACTTATCCACAGAGCCTGTGGATAAGTCTGTGAATAACTCTATATTTTGTATGGATACGGTGAGTAAATACAAGGTCTTTTATCACTTTGGTTAATTATTAACCGTGCCAAAATAATTTAATTAAATCAATGACATAGACTTTTCAATGGCTTCTTTATTCACAAGGTTCCAAAAAAAATAAAGAAAAAAATGCTTGACACGTTCTCGTGTGCATAAATCAATAACTTAGCGAGTGTATCTTATATTTTAAATGAAACAATAAGCCCAAATTCCAATATTGATAGTGCAAACATTTATTAACCATTCAAAAATTCTCACCATCAAAAATAAATATACTTATTGTCAAAAAAGCATTAAAATTACACTATTAACCCTGTTTAACAATAGCGTTTATCAGGAGATTTGAAAAACCCAACTTTTGGGCAGTAGCTTGATTTTTTTCAATCAAGCTCTTTTATATAAAACCACCCACTTAAAAGAGGTATTAGATATGTACTATAGTGTTAGAACGAACAAAAATTTTGAAATTGCTACAAGCGACTTAGAGCAATGTGTTGTTGAGGGCGGATTTGGTGTTATGCATATTCACAATATTGGCAATACTTTACGCAGTAAAGGTGTAGAATTTTCCGAAAACTGCAATGTATTAGAAGTTTGCAACCCTAAGATAGCTGCCAAAGTTATGGCACAAGATATGCGATTAAACATGGCTTTGCCTTGCCGAATTTCAGTTTATACACAAAACGGCGAGACTTTTATTGGTATGATAGAACCTGGGAAAATGCTCAGTAGCCTGTCCGACAAAAGTGAACTAATAGAAATTGCACAAGATGTTGAACAAACACTTATTAAAATGATAGATAACGCTAAATAATACATCAAACACCAATCATCCAAACGCCTTTTTCCATAAAAGCTTCTATACTTTGGCGGTTGGCTTTATTGAGTAAGTTTGAGTGTGAATAGCTGGAGATCTTGGCATAATCAGCAAGTTTTATAATTTTTTTGTCTTCCATATAAGCCAATCGTTTGTGATAGCTGGCACACAAAGCGTGTTTGATGATTTTCTCCATAATTTTAGTATTGCCTTTTTCATCAAATTCTTGAAAGGCTTTATAATAAGTTGAGCGGTCTATAAATCTGATATTAATCGGTACATAGTTATCCCGAATAAGTAGGTAATTATTCAGTATGCGACCAATTCGACCATTGCCATCAACAAAGGGGTGAACATGTTCAAAGGTTAAATGAAATTTTGCAATGCGCTTAACCATAGGCAAATCATCGCGTACATGGTATTCAACCAACATGGCATGAACCAAGCCAAGAATATTTTTTGGGTTAGGAGCGATATAATTTGCAACTCGAACCCATTCATTTTCATTTCTAAACCTGCCGGCTATTTCATCGCGAATATTGCTAATGAGCATTTTGTGTAGCAATAACATCAAGTCTATTGAGATTCTTTTTTCTAATGCTTTGCTGTTTATATATTCAACAACACGGGCAAGGTTTTTGGCTTCAAACAATTCCCGTTCATTAATGTATCTGTCTAAATCAATTTGTAACAATATCTTTTCGGTCTCATCCAAACTCAAAGTGCTATTTTCAATCGCATTGGAGTTATAGACTTGTTCTGATATTTCGCTCTCGCCAATCATTCGCAATAGCGATTCTTTGCCATCAACAACTTTAAGGTAACGGTTGCGTAATTTATGTATTTGTTCCATATTTCAATAATGACATATATTCACGCATATATCTAATTTTTCGTGAATATTGCCAGTTAAAATTTATTTTTTCACGTTATTTACAATTATTTCATTAAGTTTTAAACATATTCATGGCAAAATAAGCACATGAACAATTTAAATAATAAAACCATTTTCCTTACTGGTGCTTGTGGTGGGCTCGGTTCAGCTCTGGCATTAGAATTATGCATGCAACAAGCCAATGTGATTATATCTGATAAAAATCCACGCTCGCTAAATATCATGTGCGACAAAATAGTGGCACAAGGTGGAAAAGAGCCAATGGTTTATCCTATGGATTTAGTTGGAGCAACACCGAATGACTTTTATCAATTAGCCCAAACCATAGAAAAAAATATTGGTACACTTGATGCCTTGGTGCATACTGCCGTTGAATTTAGTGGTTTAACCGAGTTTGTTCATTACGAGGCCACTCGCTGGCTGCAAGAAATGCAGATAAACCTTAATTCACCAATTTTTTTAACCCAAGCATTGCTTCCTCTCTTGAAAGAAAGCCAAGGCTCAATTATCTTTACTACAGAAAACCTCGATACTGTGGCGAAAGCTTACTGGGGTGCTTATGGGACAACAAAAGCAGGCATTAACCACTTTGCATCGGTGTTAAAGCAAGAGATGGAAGA
>Ga0256834_1002075_pt1 | contig 12976 bp, 14 predicted proteins | sample 4281140metaG_FD_190536 | JGI IMG/M metagenome (GOLD analysis project Ga0256834, IMG submission 190536) | Hydrothermal vent microbial communities from East Pacific Rise, Pacific Ocean - 4281-140 | ecosystem: Environmental > Aquatic > Marine > Hydrothermal vents | place: Pacific Ocean: East... | reverse complement strand
GAAGGGTATAAGCATGGCAAGATATAGAGGTCCAGTTGAAAGACTAGAAAGAAGACTTGGCGTTGATTTAGGATTAAAAGGTGAGCGTAGACTTGCTGGTAAGTCTGCATTAGAAAAAAGACCATATGCTCCAGGGCAACACGGTCAAAGAAGAACAAAGATTTCAGAATATGGTCTTCAACTGCAAGAAAAGCAAAAAGCTAAATTTATGTATGGCGTTTCTGAAAAACAATTTAGAGCACTTTATAAAGAAGCAAACTCAAAAGATGGGAACACAGGTTCAATCCTTATTCAACTTCTTGAGCAAAGACTTGATAACGTAGTGTATAGAATGGGTTTTGCAACGACTAGAGCGAGTGCAAGACAATTTGTAAACCATGGTCATGTACTTGTTGATGGTAAAAGAGTTGATATTCCTTCTTTTAGAGTAAAAGCAGGTCAAAAAATTGAAATTAGAGAAAAGTCTAAGACAAATCCTCAGATTTTAAGAGCAATCGAATTAACTAACCAAACGGGTATGGTTGAATGGGTTGATATGGATAAAGAGAAGCTTTTTGGATTATTTACTAGAATCCCAGAAAGAGAAGAAATAGCAATCCCAGTTGAAGAGCGTCTAATCGTCGAGCTTTACTCTAAATAATACATAAGTAAAGGCTATTAATGAGAAAAATTAAAGTTGCACCATTTATGCCAACAGAAGTAGAAGTTAATGAAATCAGTGCAAATCGTGCTGAAATCATCGCTTATCCTTTTGAAAGCGGTTATGCTGTTACACTCGCACACCCACTAAGAAGACTTATATTAGGATCTTCTATAGGGTACGCACCAATTTCTGTGAAAATAGAAGGTGCTGCACACGAGTTTGACAACATTAGAGGTATGCATGAAGATGTTGCTGTGTTTATCATCAATCTTAAAAACATTCGTTTTAAAATTAAAGATGAAAGTGATAGAGTAGAATTAAACTACTCATTTAGTGGACATAAAGAAGTGACAGCAGAAGATCTTAATAACGATCAAATTGAGGTTCTTAATGGTAATTTACCATTAGCCACACTCAATGAAGATGCTGAACTTAACTTTACCGTTGTTATTTCAAAAGGTATTGGTTATGTACCAAGTGAAGATCTTAGAGATGATGTTGCACTTGATTCCATTGCACTTGATGCATTCTTTACACCAGTGAAAAAGGCAAACTATAAGATTGATCCTGTACTTGTTGAAGATAATCCTAATTTTGAAAAAATTACATTTGATATTGAAACAGACGCACAGATTGGTCCAGTGGAAGCATTTACTAATGCATTGGAAGTTATGAGTAAACAACTTTCGGTATTTAATGGTGTTTTAGATGTAGATATTTCATCTGCACCTGTAAAAAGAAGTTCTGATGATAATGAGCTCAAGCCATTTATGGTAACAGTTGATAGTCTTGGCCTTAGTGCAAGATCATTTAACTCACTAGATAGAGCAGGCATGAAATATTTGGCAGAATTGGTATTGATGACTGAGAATGAGATTAAAAATATCAAAAACCTTGGTAAAAAATCTCTTGATGAAATCAATGAATGTCTTGTTGAACATGGATTTGGTTCAGATTTTGACCTTCCAGATCATACAAGAGCAAATCTTAAAAAGAAAATTGAACAACTTAAAGCATAAAGCTGAGAGTTATATAAAGGAATAACATGAGACATAAGCATGGGTATCGTAAATTAAACAGAACGTCTTCTCATAGAGCAGCACTTCTTAAAAACCTTTCTATTGCTTTGACAAAAGAAGGTAGAATAGAGACGACATTGCCAAAAGCAAAAGAGCTTAGATCATACTATGAAAAGCTTATTACAAAAGCTACTTCTGGTGATTTTAATGCTCACAGAGCTATATTCGCAATGTTGCAACACAAAGAGTGTACAAATACTATCGTGAATGAAATTGCACCTAAATATGCAGACCGAAATGGTGGATACACGCGTATCATTAAAACACGTATGAGAAAAGGTGATGCAGCACCTATGGCAATTATAGAACTTATATAATTCGCTTGTTACTGCACAGTGTGTATCTTTAAGGCATTGGCCTTAAAGATAGCAACTTATTTTTTAAAACTTCCCTAGATTTTCATTGACAAAGTTATGCTTTTAGTGTATAACTCAAATAAAGAACAGAGTATACTCGCATTTACAATGATTTTGTTATAATATAATTTATAGAGTATATGTATAGAAGGAGAAACAGTGATTCCATTTACAGATGAAGAGCTACAGCCAGCAGTAGAGAGTGTGATAGATAAAGTGCGACCATCTATTAATCTTGACGGTGGTGATATTGCATTAATCGCGATACAAAATGGAAAAGTCTATGTACAGTTACAAGGTGCATGTGTAGGTTGTGGTTCATCTGGAACTACCATTAAGTTTGGAGTAGAAAGGCAAATGCAAACATTAATTCACCCAGAAATTACAGTAACAAACGTACCCGCGGGATTTGAAGACAAATTAGACCAATTGGTGTAAAGATGGCTAAGGTCAATCAAACGGTACTACTCCAGCGTGCAGAGGGAGAATTTCTTCAAGGTGATTTTGTGAATTCATTGCGTAGTTATGGCTTAATATTAAAAGATTACCCTACTTTAGACGAAGCTACAATAGGTGTGTACCTTTCTGATTTAGGTGTTGAGAATAAAGAAGAGGCTCAGGCACTTTTTGATTATTATCAGGCTATTAAAGAAGAGAAAGAAAATGCGGTAGAGATTATTGACCACCTTATCGAGACACTAGACAGTTCTAAGCATGAGATATATAAACTATTGGATCCTGTGGAAGAACAGCTAGAGTATAATGATGGTATTAGATATAGTGATTTTTTAGTACTGGTAGAAGACAGAGGGAGTTTTAGGCTTGCTTTTGAAGATATCATGTTTTCTACTAAAGTAGTCATTACAAATAAAGATGATTTTATTGATTTTGTAACCAAGTTGTCAAAAGAAGGTTTTGATGAAATGGCACTGGGATACCTAGATGCGACTTCTCATCTTTTTGGAAATGATCAAGATATTTTAGTATTATATAGTGTCATTAAAGGAAACAAGTAGTTGAAGTTAAATTTTGAAGAAAAGGATGGCTTTGCCTTCCTAAGTGATGACACCAATGCCTTAGATGAGAAGACACTTTTTTTACTCACGGAACAAAATAGACACTATTGTCAAAAACTAGAAAATAAACCTATGTTTATTACTCCTTGGGAGCTAATCTCTTTATGGGGATTAGATCAAATGAAAGTAGTAGGGGTCACAGGAACAAATGGTAAAACAACAGTTACTGCGGCTATTTATTCTTTTTTACTTGACTTGGATGAGAAGCCTGCATTACAAGGGACACGTGGGTTGTTTGCAAAAGAGGAACGAATAGAAGCAAAAAGTATGACAACCCCTTCAATTTTAGAGACACTATATAATATGAAGCAGACCTATGATTTGGGCTGTAATTATTTTATTATGGAAGTAAGTTCTCATGCTATAGACCAAAAACGTATAGAGGGTTTAACCTTTGCGCTTAAGGTCCATACAAATGTAACCTCTGATCATTTGGATTATCATGGAACAGTAGAAGAATATAGACGTGTAAAAAGTCTTTTCTTTGCAGACGAAACACCTAAACTGCTCAATAAAGATGATATTAAAAATATCACCTATAATCCCATAGGTGCACAAAGTTATGGGGTAGATGAACCCGCTACATTTAAAGTACAAGCTTTTTCTCTTCTTCATGGGATTACTGCAGGCATTAAATATTTAAAAAATGAAGTAACTTTCCATTCTCCGATGGTTGGACTTTTTAATCTTTTTAACCTGATGGCAGCTATTGGTTCAGTACAAATGCTGACAGGTAGGAACATTGAAGATATATGTGAAGTTGTAGAAAGCTTTGCAGGTGTATCAGGACGCATGGAAGTGGTAAGCAAAGACCCACTTGTGATTGTTGATTTTGCACATACCGATGATGGTATGCAAGCAGTACTTGATTCCATGAAAGACAGAGACATTTCGGTTGTATTTGGTGCAGGAGGAAACAGAGACAAAGAAAAACGTCCACGTATGGGTGCAGTAGCAGGACGCTATGCGAATAAGATTTATGTTACCTCTGACAACCCACGTGATGAAGTACCAGAACAAATACTTGAAGATATACTTGTAGGTCTTCTAGGCAAAGACAATGTAACAGCATGCCCCGATAGAAAGCTTGCCATAAAAATGGCACTAGAAGCACAAGAAGAAGGTGAAGTTGTGCTTATATTAGGTAAGGGTGATGAAGACTATCAAGAGATAAAAGGCGTGAAGCATTCTTTTGATGATAGAGAAGTGGTTAAAGAGTTTCTTTCACAGATGTAAAGGCTTTTAGTGAATAATCACAAATTAAGGAAATAGGAGTAAAATACTCCAAATTAAACTTTCAAGGATTTCATTATGATGCCAGCAATACCACAACCAGCGTTTTATATACTTAAGTGTGAACAATCAGCACCTCCAGGAATGCCAAAACCTTCTTGTGTTAAGGCGGATGATCCAGAATCACAAGAACTTTTTACACACCTTGCACAGTCTTTAATGATGAAAGGGATAGTTGGTACTGTTTCTCCTATAAAAACAGGTTGTCTTAACCGTTGTGCTTTAGGCCCAGTGATGCTAGTAGAACCAGGTCATACGATGTATGTAGGCCTTAATAAAGAGAAGATAGATAGAATTATTGAAGAGCATATTATTGGTGGTAATGTAGTCTCAGAATATGTTGTTCCTGCGGAAATGTGGGGTGAGCCAATAGCCCCAGCTTCTTTAGTACAATAGTCACTTGACTACTACATCGCCCACTTCATTTTAGTGGGTATTTCTTTCCCCAATTACATCACAATTTTAAGTATAATAGATATATTGGTGAGATTTTGCTATAATCCTCACAATTTAATATGATAAAAATAGGAAATAATTATGAACATCACTATGTTATATAGTAAACTTCACAGAGCAACTGTTACTGATGCTAACCTAAACTATGTAGGGTCTATCACTATAGATACGGAACTTATTAAAGCGGCAAATATGCGTGTGGGACAAAAAATAGACATAGTAAACGTCAATAATGGAGAGCGTTTTTCGACCTATATTATACCTGGTGATGCAGGAAAAAGAGATATCTGTCTTAATGGAGCAGCCGCAAGAAAAGTACATAAAGGTGATAAAATTATTATTATTGCTTATGCCTCGATGACAGAGGAAGAAGCAGATGAGTATAAACCTAAAGTAGTTATACTTGATGATGACAATAGTATAGCACAAGAGTTTTCAGGATTGGAGTAAGCCTATGTTTGAAGGGTTTGATATGAGTAAAATGTCTGAGATGATGTCTCAAATGCAAGAAAAAGCAAAAGAGATGCAAGAACAATCTAAAAATGTACAGTTTACAGCTAAGGCAGGGGGAGGGCTTATAGAAGTCACCGCTAATGGTGTAGGTGAGGTCATAGATTTAAACATAGATGATACCTTACTTCAAGATAAAGAGTATTTACAAATATTACTTATTTCTGCGATGAATGATGTAACTAAGATGATAGAAGAGAATAAAAAATCCCAAGCAATGGGTATGATGGGTGGTATGAACCCATTTGGTACTTAAGAAGTCTTTTGTAATCATTTTGTAATCATTTTTTTCTATACTTTTGGATATAAATTAAAATAAGGAAGAATTAGTAAATGAAAAAAACATTACTTTTTACTATAATTATAGCCACAGTGACAACAATAGATGCAAAAACAGAGCTTGAAGTACTAAAGGGGCAACTTGCTTTAATGTCAAAAAAAATTGAGGCACTTGAAAAAAAGACTCCTTCTGAAAATTTAAAACAAATATCCATTATAAAAAAAGATTCACCAGAGTTTATCTTAGGAAAAGAAACACATATTAATATGAAATTTATTCCCAAAGATGCTTCAGATATGTGGTTTAAAGCAGGCGTACGTATTCAAGGAACAATAGAATCACTGACAAAAGGTAATGCCGATGCAATACAAGATGCTTATTTGAGACGTGTGCGTTTTGAAGTAGCTGCTGGATTTGGGGAGCATGCTTCTTTTGTAATGGATGTACGTAATGATAAAGCGGATAAAGGTATTGAAAATGTTGAAGGTAGATTTAATGTTGGGGATGCTTATTTAAAAATTAAAAAACCATTTGATTCTTCTTTAATAAACTTTAAATTATATCGTGCAAAGATAGATGTCTCTAGAACAGAGATGGTTAAATCTGCAAGAGTGATAAATTATGATCGTCCTTATATTGCAGATAATGCAGCACAGTTTATATCTATAAATAGACGAGGTACAAATGTACAGATGTATGGTGATTGGAATAAAAAAATTCATTATCAAATTGCTGTAGGTTCTGCGAGTAGTCCAGATAAAGCATTAGATGCAAGAGGGGTTAAAGGTTCTAGTGTGGATATTAGTTTGGATAGTCAAAGTCTTTTTTATGGAGGAAAAGTAATCTTTTCTCCATTTGATGGTTGGGAGGAGACATTTAAAACAGAAACGTATATGGGGGTAGGAAAACACTTCTCTGTAGGTGTCGCTTATTGGTCTATTCCTGAACTCAAAGGTACAGTAGGTGCTGCAACCTTTGATTTAAATAGAAATCTTTTAAATATTGAAGCCTCCATGCACTATGGTGGACTGTTTTTGCAAGGGGAGTACTTTAAATTTGAGGATGTAGTAAAAAACTGGGATACTGTTGGAACAGTAGAAACAGGTACCTCTGATGGTTGGTATGTAACAGGAGAGTATGTGATGCCTGAATTCAATTATATTGCTCCGTATTTTAGATATGAATCTTGGGATAGATTTAATGATGATACGGGTTATGAAGTGACATCTAAAACGGTTGGAATTAATTGGTATCTTCGAGGAAATACTACAAAAGTGGGTATTTTATATCAACAAGATGAGTATGGTGTAAATACTGGAGACAGAACGGATGATATATTTAGAGTAACCTCTCAGTGGTTTTTTTAATCAGATGCATAACAAGGGAAAATAATGAACAATACATTTAGAATGATACTTGGGGCGGCTTTTGCTGTAGCAGTAGCTTTTTATGCAAACAGCATTAGTACACATGAAACACATGGTGGGTTTTTAGTTCTTGCTGCAATATTTGGTGCATATATGGCTATGAACATAGGTGCAAACGATGTAGCAAACAACGTAGGACCTGCGGTAGGTTCAGGAGCACTCAGTATTGGTGGAGCTATTATTATAGCGTCCCTCTTCGAAGCATTAGGGGCACTCATAGCAGGGGGTGATGTGGTAGGGACTATTAAAAAAGGTATTATAGACCCCGCAGCTTTCGGTGGTGACCCAATGATATTTGTCTATGCGATGTCTGCAGCACTGCTAGCCGCAGCGCTTTGGCTTAACTTAGCTACCTGGTTAAAAGCTCCAGTATCAACGACACATTCCATAGTAGGAGGTGTATTGGGTGGGGGTATTGCTGCAGGTGGCTTTGCGATAGTCTCATGGGGTACTATGGGAAAGATAGCCGCTTCATGGGTAATTTCACCAGTACTTGGTGGTATGATTGCTGCTATTTTTCTTTATATTATTAAGTCCCAAATTATGTATAAGGAAGATAAACTTACCGCAGCTAAAAAAATTGTCCCTATTTTGGTGGCATTGATGGCAGCAGCATTTATTACTTATCTGACAGTCAAAGGGCTTAAAAAAGTTTGGCCTGTGATTGTTGATATTCTTTCATTCTTACCGCAGACTAAAAAACCAGGTATTAGTATAGCACTTATTTTTGGAGCTATTGGTGCAGGGATTACATATATAATAGTGAAGCCACGTATTGCTAAAAAAATAATCAACATGAAAAATGAAAGAGCATCTATCAACCTTTTATTTACGATACCACTTATATTTGCTGCAGCACTTCTTTCTTTTGCACATGGTGCAAATGATGTTGCTAACGCAGTGGGACCATTGGCTGCTGTATATGACGCACTTACTCACCTAGAAGTAGCGAAAAAAGCAGCAATTCCTTTATGGGTAATGGTTGTAGGTGGGTTAGGTATTTCCATAGGTCTTGCACTCTTTGGACCAAGACTTATTAAAACAGTAGGCTCTGAAATAACAGAACTTGATCAGATGAGAGCATTTTCTATTATGATGGCAGCATCTATTACTGTGGTTATTGCTTCTCAACTTGGCTTACCAGTATCCTCTACACATATTGCAGTGGGAGCCATATTTGGCGTTGGTTTCTTACGTGAATGGTTGGACTCTAAGAATATGGATGAAAAACATGTGAAACTTCAAGCTGAAACTGATGTCTTACAGAGTATAAAAGAAGAATTAGCTGGGCTTAAAACCGAAGATTATAAAAGACAAGTAGAACTTATATCTGCACAAAAGAAACAGAAGAAAAAAGTAAAAAGTCTTAAACGTAGTTTGAAAGAAAATTATGTGAAACGTGGGATGGTTAAGAAAATAGTTGCAGCGTGGGTCATTACAGTGCCAGCAGCTGCGACACTGTCAGCCATTATTTTTTATGTGATTAAAGGCTTTAATTAAAATAGAGTGTACCATTGATTTAAGAAGCTTTATAGTTATACATGTTAGAATAATTGAAAAAGGGAAAAGATGAAAAATATTATAACAATGATGATGGCTACTGTTTTTTTAATAGGTTGTACACAACAGAATATAAATACCCCAGTTAGTACAAAAAGTCTTAAAAAGACAGATGTAGCAAAAATAAAATCTTCTAAGATTAGCAAAGAAACTACAATCGATTTGACAAAACCTAAACCTTTAAATGTAAGTAGTGATGAGATACAATCCACAGGTGGAGGGTTTAATACAGATTCAATTTTAAGTATGATAGGTTCAGCACTATTAACAGGTATTATAAGTGGTCTTGTGTCAAAAGCATTACAATAATATAGAAAATATTGAAGTATTCACTACAATAGCATTTATGCTATACTTTCTTTATGCAAAAAGAGATAGAAATAATAGTCATAGAAGATGAAGAAGACATACTAGAGCTTATAGAGTACCACCTAAACAAAGAGGGATACTCTGTCACAGGTTTTTTATCTACAGAGAATGTAGAACAATTTTTAGAAGAAGAGACACCTTCTTTAATGTTGGTAGATAGAAATTTACCAGGGATGGAAGGCTCAGAGTTTGTCGCTTATTTACGTGAACTAGGTTATGACATACCTGTAATATTTCTTACGGCAAAAGATACAGAATCTGATTTAGAAGATGGCTTTAATGCAGGGGGAGATGACTATATGTGTAAACCTTTTTCCCCTAAAGAATTGACACTTCGTGTCAAAGCATTACTCAAGCGTTCTGGTGCTTTACAAAAACAAGATAAAATTAAATACAAGTTCTTAACAATAGATTTAAAGAATCAAAATCTTTACATTGAAGGTAAAATTATTGCTTTAACAGGTTTAGAGTTTAATCTATTACATACGTTTTTGAAACACATTGACAAAGCACTTACTAGAGACTTTTTACGAGATGAAGTATGGGGAAGTGAAGGTGAAGGAGTTAATGATAATGCTATAAATGTGGCTATAAATCGTTTAAAAAATAAAGTAGATCCAAAAAATAAAGTAAATTATTTTCATCCAGTATGGGGAGTGGGATATAAATTTAAATAAAAACATTACAATATGACATATTTTTCTCCTTTCATATATTTTAACGCTACACTTCTAGCATGAATAAACAAAAAACCCTTAAACACTATTTTGGACACGATACTTTTAGACCTTTACAAGAAGAGATAGTAGATGCTATACTCAATAAAGAAGATGTACTAATGATACTTCCTACAGGGGGAGGAAAGTCACTTTGTTATCAACTCCCATCTTTACTTATGGATGGCATCACAGTAGTAATTTCTCCTTTGCTTGCACTGATGCATGACCAAGTAGTAGCACTTAAAAATAATGACATAGCCGCAGCCATGTTAAGTTCCATGCAAACCCTAGAAGAAAGTCAGGATATAGAACAACAGTTGAGAAAAGGGAAAATAAAACTACTCTATGTGGCACCAGAACGTTTGACGAATGCGTATTTTTTAAACGTATTACATCAGCTACCCATTAATTTCTTTGTGATAGATGAAGCACACTGTGTTTCTGAATGGGGGCATGAATTTAGGGAAAACTATAGACGTTTGAGCTTACTTAAAGAACAGTTTTCGACTACTCCCGTAGCAGCATTTACAGCAACGGCTACTCATGCAGTTGAACATGATATTGCTACAAACTTAGGATTATTCACACCTAAACGTGTAAGAGGTTCACTTTTTCGTGAAAACTTAAGCATTCATGCTAGACATCGCATAAAAGATGGACGACAACAACTCTTAGAGTTTCTGAAACTTCATACAGATGAATCGGGTATTATTTATACACTTTCACGTAAATCGACAGAGAACATAGCAAGCTTTTTGCAAGGTAAAGGCATAGAAGCTAAAGCCTACCACGCAGGACTTCCTACAGAACAAAAAAATACTACCTATGCAGACTTCGTGGCAGACCGTGTACAGATTGTTGTTGCTACCATTGCTTTTGGGATGGGAATAGATAAGTCTAACATTCGTTTTGTGGTACACATGACACTCCCTAAAACACTAGAGAATTTTTATCAAGAGATAGGACGTGCAGGACGTGATGGTGTTGAAGCAGAGACACTTTTACTTTACTCAGCAGCTGATATCGTACAGCAAAAACTCTTTATAGAAGATCTACCAGAAACACCTTACAAACAACATGCGTTCAATAAACTTGAGGCTATGGTACGCTTCGCAAACTCTGAAAATTGTAGACACCAAAGCATTGCAGCTTACTTTGATGACCGTATAGAAGCTTGTAGTGACAAGTGTGACAATTGTAGTATGCCACAAAGTGAAAAAGTTGACATTACTATAGCATCAAAAATGATGCTCTCTACCATACTTCGTACAGAACAGAGTTTTGGATTGCATTACATCGTTGATGTACTTAAAGGAAGTAAAGAACAACGCCTTTTACAAAATGGACATGATAGCTTATCAGTTTATGGTATAGGAAATGAGTACTCTAAAGCCCAATGGTTAACGATAGGAGACAAACTTTTAGAATTGGGTGCTGTAGCTATAGGAGAGTTTAAAGTATATAAATTGACAGAATTTGGGGCAGAGGTTATAAAAGGTGCTCATATCATTGAACTTAAAAAAGAACGACTTACTGTTCAAAAAGTCGAGACGAAAAAGAAAGTAGCTTACTTCAATGACTATGATGTAGAGATGTATGATAAATTGAGAATACTACGTACTCAAATAGCTTCAAAAAAAGGCATTCCCCCATATATAGTATTTTCAGATAAGACATTGAAAGACTTAAGTTCTAAAGTACCACAAAGTAAAGAAGAGATGTTAGAGGTACATGGTATAGGAGAGGTAAAGTTTGAGAGGTATGGGGAAGATTTTTTAGAGCTATTAAGTGGGAACTAGACTATTAGACTTAATTATGCTATAATTCGCACAAAGCTAAACTACACCGTAAGGGTAGGGCAGAAAGCTGCGGGTCTTTTCTAAAGATAGCCGAGTTGCATAATTTTATCGCAATGAATGGTTATTATTAATTCTAAACATTATTTTATTAATATATCACACTGAAACGATAAATATAATTTTATTTAAAAGGTCAATATAATGAACATATTAAAAATGTATAAACAGGTATTAGCTATTTTGTTAATTTCTGTACTATTTGTAGGGTGTAGCAGTAAATCGAAAAATAATACTGATGGAAACGGAACAAATAACCCAACTACACAAGAAAATGAAGATGGATTTGGAGGAGCAGACCAAAATGTGACAGTTGGAGAAACTTTTACCGTAACGGCTAATAGTACGCTTGATGGAGAAGTTAGTTATGTATGGAAAGAAGGCAATACTACACTTTCAAATGAAGCATCATATACAGGAACTTTAGACAAAGGAGAGCATATCCTTACTGTAACAGCTACTAATAGTGATGGAAAGACAGAGAGTGATACTGTTTCTATTAAGGTTGGAAAGTATGTTATCTCAAGAGCATATACGGATAATGATGGTGACGGGATAATAGATACAGTTAGAATATATACGTATGATGCTGAAACTGGAAAACTACTCTCAATAGCAGTATATTCAAATGTTAATGGTGAGCGAGAACCAGAAAAAAATGGAATGACACCTATTGAAACCGTGACATATATATATGATGCTGATGGCAATCGAATAGGAACAACAACTAAAGATAAAGATGGTAATGTTATTCCTGACAACACTCCTGAACCTACTAATGAAACTCCTACAAAACCAACTAAAACAGATAACCTTGTTGATGGTACAGGAAATGTTGTAACAACGGATTCATTAGGAACAAAACGTACATTTACTTATGAAAATGGTCGTCTAGTAAGTGGTAAGGCTGAATACAAAAATGGAACTACCAAGGACTATACTTATGAGTACGACGAGAAAGGTAATTGGATTAAAGAAACTGTTATTCATAAAGACAGTGATGGCAATACAACAAATACGGAAACTATATCTTATGATGATAAGGGTAATGTCATAAAAGTTGAACATGATACCAATGGTGATGGTATAGCAGATAAGACTACTTCTACAGAGTATGAGTATCTCTTTATCTGGAAATATTAAATATTTTATTTTGCTTGGGTTATTTATCCAAGCAAACCCTATATCCTTCTTTGTTCTTTTCTTTTTAACTTCCTACCAGTATAATACTTACAATGATGTGCTAACACTTATTCAGACAGGGGACGTTAAAGATTCCCAGTTAAAATAAAGAATAAGTGAGGAAGTAATGAGAAACAGTAAACACACAAGAGAGTTTAGAGATTCAGCCA
>Ga0256834_1002074_pt1 | contig 12976 bp, 12 predicted proteins | sample 4281140metaG_FD_190536 | JGI IMG/M metagenome (GOLD analysis project Ga0256834, IMG submission 190536) | Hydrothermal vent microbial communities from East Pacific Rise, Pacific Ocean - 4281-140 | ecosystem: Environmental > Aquatic > Marine > Hydrothermal vents | place: Pacific Ocean: East... | reverse complement strand
TAATTGTTACATCATTTGCAAATATGACCTGCACATTTTCAGCGTCGCGGATAACATGGTTATTAGTAATGATATAGCCGAGCTTTGCATCAATAATAAAACCAGAGCCAAGCGAAGCAGCGGGAGTCATTGAATTTTCTCCGCCTCTGCGATCCATAAATTCATCAAAAAAATCTTCAAATGGAGAGCCTTCGGGGAATTTCGGTATTTTTGGAAAATCTTGAGGGATTACTGATTTTTGTGTAGATGAAATATTAACAACCGCGCCCGATAGCTTCTCTGCCAGATCAGCAAAGCTGGCGGGTATCATTGTTACGGCGCTAGATTCTTTTGCTGAAGCTGTGTTGTGAAAGGAAAATATAAATATTAAAGATAAAAAAACCAAATTTTTAATCATCATTTTTCCTCCATATTACGTGTCATTGTATAAAATCCATGGATTACACGGATTTTGCCGTGTAATGACGAGTATAAACCTACTTACCTATGAAATGTTTAAAGAATTCACTGTCAGGTGAAAGGATTAAACGTGTTTCAGGGTTTGCCATTGTCTTTTTATATGCTTCCAGCGAGCGGATGAATGAGTAAAACTCTTTATCAATATTAAAGGCATCGGCGTAAATTTTGATAGCTTGGTTATCGCCTTCACCGCGGATTATCTGTGCATCTCGCTCTGCATTGGCCATAATAATTGTACGTTCTTTCGCCGCAGTAGAGCGAATTTCCAAAGCTTTCTCATTACCCTTTGAGCGGCGCTCAGTGGCACGTTCGTTAAGCTCGGAATTCATTTGCTTAACCGTGGAAGTGCGAAGCTCTGTCGTTAGATCAGCGCGAACGATACGAACGTCAACAATTTCAATGCCTAACTTGTCTTTTTGGATTTTATCATTAACACGCGACTGGATGTTAGCCATAACGGATGTACGTGCATCGGATAGCAGCTCAACCAAAGTAGTTTCCCCTAAAATAGCGCGAGTTGAACCGTTTATGATACTTTCAATTCTTGAATTGGCATTTGTTATTGTACGCAGCGTTTTCATGAATTGCAGGGGATCAACAATTTTATAGCGAGCAAAAGTGTCAACGATAATCGGCTCACCGCTAACATTTTTAATGCTCACTCTTTTTTCAGTACTGTCCTGATTTTTATCTTGCTCTGGTTCTACCGCCTTTTGCTGTTCACTAGAGATCACAACTTGCTCTGGGCGTGGGTCAATGGATAAAACGCGACTATCGAAATAGCGTACATTTTGTACAAAGGGTGTTTTAAAATGAATTCCTGGCCCTCTGGGCTCACCTTTTGGCTGGCCAAGTTGCAAGACGATTGCTTGTGCTTTTTGATCAACAATGAAGAAGCTTTGTGAGCCAATTAGAAGGGCGGCTGCCAAAACAATAAAGAAAGCAAATAGTTTGATGTTCATAATATATATTTCCTTATTTCTTTGAGCTTAGCTGATTAAGTGGGAGATAGGGAACAACGCCTTGTCCGCCACTTTTGCTGTCAATTATAATTTTTTCTGCATTTCCAAGCACATCTTCCATAGTTTCAATATATAGGCGCTCTTTGGTTACGTCTTTGCCCTTTAGATAGGCTCTATGGATTGATTTGAAACGCTCGGCATCACCAGTTGCTTTTGCGATTTGTGATTGTTTATAAGCTTGCGCTTCTTGTAATAATTTTGTTGCTTGCCCGCGTGCTACAGGTAATATTTCTTCGCGGTAGGCTCTGGCAATGTTTTCGGTGTTTTCAGCGTCTTGATTAGCAGATTGCACATCTTGGAAAGCGCGCTGTACATCGGGATGAACTTCAGCTTTTTGAATTATAACCTGCTTGATATTAACGCCAGAATTATATTCATCAAGATTTGCCTGAATTATTTCTTTAACCGTTGATTCTATTAATACACGACCAGTCGTTATAATCGGAAACATTTCAGTTTGCCCTACAACTTCACGAATAGCACTTTCAGATACTTTTTTAATCGTATTTTCTTGATCTTTTATTTGGAATAGAAAGTCTTCCGCAGATTTAATGTCCCATTGGATTGTCATTTCCAGATCAACAATATTACGATCAGCGGTAAGCATTAGGCTCTCATCTTGAACACCTGTTTTGGATATAATCATACCACTACGTCTTGATGGACGGTTTTCAGTATAACCTATGCTCATAGAGCGCTGTTGAGTTACATTTACTTTTGTAATTTGCTCAATCGGCGCAGGAAAGTGATAGCCAAGACCTTCATCGGTTTGTGTGCGTTCCCATGCGCCAAAGCGTTGAATAACGCCGTATTGACCTGGGTTAATGATATGAAAGCCACTTGCCAGCCATAAGACAATCATAGCCAGAATTAGGAGGATTACAGCAAGGCCACCATTCATATTATTAGGCAAAATATCGCGCAGGCCTTCTTGAGCATTTTTGATTAGCTCGTCAAGATCTTGCGGCTCATTACCGCGGCCACCGCCATTACCTCCCGATGGAGATGATCCCCACGGATTATTGCGCCCTTTTTTAGACGCTTTATTATCATTATTTCCCCAAGGGTTTTTATTCTGGGGATTTTTATTCTGGGGGTTTTTATTTTTACGACCGTTGTCATCGTCTTTCGACATATCTATAATTTCCTATTGACGTTTGCTAAGCGATTACAATATCTATTTTACTATCGAAAGCAAGTGTTTGTACGTTAATAAATAAAATATAGGCAATATTATGGATGATAAGCTAAAGAATCACATTACAAAGATTGTAAATGCGGTTATCACCCCTGATAAGGGCGAAATTTCATCCCTTCAGATAAATAGTGACGGGGAAGTTATTTTAATTATTAATATTGACCCAAAAAACGGTGCAATTTTAGAGAAGCTGCGCCTTAAAGCAGAGCGTAAAATCGGCGCGTTAAGAGGCATTAGCAAAGTGTCAGTTGTTTTGAGCGCAGAAAAAAACGGTTCGGTTGAGGTTCAAAAGAAGCGCGTTTTAGATCCAATTATTGATGTCGCAGCAAAGCGTATAATCTTGATTGCTTCTGGCAAGGGCGGCGTTGGTAAATCAACAATATCGGCTAATATTGCTGTAAAACTGGCGCAAAGCTTTGATGTTGGCTTGTTGGATGCGGATATCTATGGTCCGTCACAGCCCTTAATGATGGGCGGACAAGATTACAAGCCTGAGCTAAATTCAGACAAAAAGCTAATCCCGATGGAGGCGCATGGCATTAAGATTATGTCGATAGGTTTTATGGTGGATAAGTCAAAAGCGTTAGTTTGGCGCGGGCCTATGATGCAAAAGGCACTGTTTCAAATGATTCGCGATGTTGATTGGACAAACGAGGGCAAGCCTCTTGATTACCTAATAATTGATATGCCGCCTGGAACTGGTGATGTGCAGCTAACATTAGCGCAAAAGCTTAAGATTGACGGCGCAATAATTGTATCTACTCCGCAAGATATCGCTTTGATTGATGCAAGGCGAGCTGTTGATATGTTTAACAAAACGGATGTGCCAGTGCTTGGGCTTATTGAGAATATGAGTACTCATACATGCTCTAATTGTGGGCATGAAGAACATATATTCGGCCATGGCGGAGCATCGAAGGAGGCCGCCGCTTTAGGCATTCCCTTCCTTGGGGAAATCCCGCTATCCAGAAATATTCGCACTCAATCAGATAATGGTAAGCCGATAGTTATAGCTGAGCCAAAATCTAAACAGGCTCAAGCATTTTGTGATATAGTTTCTAATATAGAAAACTTGGCTTAGGCCTTGACCCTAGTAGGTCTGTAAACCGTACTTATTATAAACACCCAATGGATCTTTAGTGTTTTCACTATAAAAAACATAGAACATACCATTTTCTTCCGAAGATGTTATTTCAAATACATGATCAACAAATTGCAAAACGCGACGTTTATCTAAGCCAGATAGATTTATAAACGCATCACCGACCTCAAGAATAGGGATGTTATTGCTGTCCTTATATTGGTTGGTTACGATATTCACTGCGTAGAAATCACGTATAATGCGTTTTTCATCGCCAGCATCTTTAATCCAAGCTTCTGGTGTCCAGCTGTCATTATCCCATAAAGAGCGTTGAGAACCTTTTTGATCGCCCAAATATGGTTTAAAATCAAGCCCTTGCCAATGAGACGGCCACCAGCCCCAAACCCAAGGTTTTGCCGAGGCGTAGGATTGCGTGGAAAACCCAAATGAAAGAACAGCTAAAGCCAGTAAAAAACCTAAAAAACGCATTATCAAATATCCTTTTAATTCTATGTTACCTTATAAATAACATCTTAATGAATTATATGGTATCCTAAAAATATGATAAGTTCCATTGGAATAGCATTAACAGGCCTAAATTCTGCATCTATGCGGATTAATGCCAGTGCTTCAAATATCGCAAACTTAAGCACTGCTGGCTCTTTGAGCGATGAAAACAATGCGCCTTATACTCCGCTTACCATAACATCTAAATCTATAGATATAGGCGGCGTTCATACGAGCTTCATCCCTATAAGTGATCCGTTTACACCATCATATGATCCTGATTCGCCATTTGCGGATGAGAACGGCATAATCGGCGTTCCAAATGTTAATTTGGCCGAAGAAATAGTGCAAATGAAAATGGCAGAGCTTTCTTATAAGTCTAATCTCAATACCATAAAAGTCGCTGGCACTATGTTTGATGAGCTACTCGGTATTTTTGAGGATTAGCAAGGTTAGGGCATGTCGTCAGTTAGCCTCTAAATTTATTTCCCAAATTCACATAATCTCGCAATTATGATTCACTATTTATAGTCCATATCGGCTAATTTACGGCTAGTGTATTGGCGAAAAGGACGTAAAATCTATGAACAAAAAACAGTTAAATACACAAACAGTGACATTAGCGAGTTTAAAGTCCTTGATGATATTGAGAAATATTAAAGACCTTGCGTAAAATGATTTTAATCAAGCATCTGATCCGTTCGTGCAAGAACAATCCACCGATATGGAAAGGTAATATCCTGAATTTTCTTGCGCTTATTTATTTTATCCTTTACTAATAAAGGATGATGAAGCTTGGAGATCACAGATTATACAGCACCCCAATTCGGGAACATCACGCGCCTTTTGGCTTTGAAACTAGAGGCGTTAAATGCCCCGATGGTATAACGAGGCTGTTAGCTTACCCTCGTCATATCTGGGATTGGCACGATCATTTTCAAGAAATTAAGCTTTTCGGTGAATCAAAAACAGACGAAGTTGCAGAATGCTGGAATCTTGCAAATAAACGTCACCCTGATAACCCCAGCAAAGACTTCATCACCCAGTTCTATCTAAAAATCATCATCAAATATCATGCTTATAACGGTGGTTAGCGGTAAGGTGAACCGTTACATTCGGACATTTAGTAATTAGTATTTTTTAGCCGTACAACCAGTCCTTAATAAGTCTATCTTTTTACATGATCATTGCTTTACAATATTCATGGTCGCAATAATCTCATCATATATCGGAGATGCCGTTTTAGGATCTTCATTCAGTTCATCCTTAAGTTTTCTAGCAACAGATATTATATTATTGGAAAGGCTCTCTAATTCGCTCTGTACAAAATCTGGTTTGAAACCGATCTCTTCCGCCAGCACATCAAAATGCCGCGCAGCCACATCACGGAATTTATACTTACCAGCAATCTTCATCGCCATTTTAGCTTTAAATGCGTTGTGATAAACAATCGTGTTCATCAAATCATAAAACGGAGCAAGAGCCTCCGCCTCACCGTCATAGAGCAGAGAAAAGTTTTTACCGTGGGCATCCCCATTTCCAATCAGGAAATTAAATATAACGCCACGCAAAAAAATTAGCTTGTTAATACCAGCCATATTTCCTCGCTCGATCCGCTGATCAAGCAGCTTAAAACATCGCCGCAATGTCGGGCCACCCTCATCTTCATATTTATGTTCTGGCGGTATATTGAGAGTCTGACAAAAATCCTCCTGATGCAGCCTTATAATCTTGCCATTATCACCCTTACGGCGATCATAACGCTCGATCAGATAATATGGCTCACCCTTTAACCAATGCACAAACACCTCTGGTACAGGTAACTTCATAGCCTTTGCCAATTTCAAACAAAAAAATTCATTAAAAACAGAATGATCTAGATCTTTAATGGCAGGCTTGATTATATGTGTTGATGGCGTATTGCCCATTGGAATGGCAATCTTTCCATCCACCAGTGCGATAATCAGTTTATCCTGCGCTCCCGCACCTGAAATTCGAATATCATCTTCGCCTACCATCATCGGGCGTTTATCAATCGCCGATAAAATTTTATGCGCCTCTGTGTCCTCTAAAATACGATAACGATATTCCTCTTGCCTATCTGGGGATTGCCCTTCCTCGTAAACAGAAACTGCTCCTGCGCACTCTCCACCAATTTCTTTCAACAACGCAAAAGTGTTCTGCTCGGAAATCCCCAGATAACGCGCCAAACGCTTTCGAACAAGTTCGTCAGGTAACAAGCCAGAAAAGAACGCTGAAGTTTCTCTATGTCCAAACGCCTTTTCTTGTAACGGCAATGAAGTTGAAAGCTTCACCGCCGTCGCTCTCTTTAAATATTTTGTATCATATTCAAAACTTAACTCTGCTTGATCCGACGATAAACGCCCGATCAAATCAGCATGTAAAAATATGTTGAGATATTTTATATCCACCCCATCTATCATGGCTTATTATTTCCACTTACTAAGGGCATACAAAGCGATACCCAAAGCGGCAAGCACCAGAAGCACCTTACCAAGCTGCGCAGTATCCTTACCGTTCTCTAGTTCACTGATAAAACGGCGACCTGTGCCCGTCATCCCCGCAAGCTGATCTTGCGTAAGCCCTTGTGCTTTTCGTGCATCGCGGATAACATGACCCAAGTCATCTGCATCAGGTATTCTATGATCCATACTTACATCCTACACTAAAATTGTTACCGATAAGTATCATTGTAGATGATTAACCTTTAAAAATCAAGGTTTGATACCGAGGGGTAACAAAGTCTATGTTCTCTTACATTTTGAGATAAAAAGTTACCGATAGGTAACAATTCGTCGCCCCTTGGGGCGTGTTGTCATTGCGACCCTCGTGGAAACGGGGGGGGAAGCAATTTAGATTGCCGCGTCGCTACGCTTCCCGCAATGACGTGATACCCCGTTGCTTGCGGCGGGGGTTGTTCATTCAAGATAATCATCCATTTCACCTTGAAGAGCAGCCTCCATTAGCCACATCAAGAGGCCTTGACCCTAGCTTTTAAACCAAAAATACAAAGTTGTGCAGTTTTTATTTATTTATTGACAGGACATGCTTGGATATGTAAAAGTTGATTTGTGTTTATGATATTGGGTTAGGATTGATATGGGTGATAAATTAACGCTTTCGGCTGTAATACTGGCCTCTGGTTTTGTGGCTGGGTGTTCTGGCTTAGTGACTTCTCTTGCTAACTCTGTTGGTATGGTTGAGCCTGATGTGGAATTAGACGAAAGAATTAGCAGGAACGGTGTTCCAGCTAGCTCGCTTCAGGTTATATATCGGGATAATGCAGAGCAGAAGCTTATCACAAATGAATTTTATAGCTTTGAATGGTGCGGCGAGGCTGCAAAAAAACTAGCTGCGGCAGAAGATCGACCTTTTGATGGTGATTGCCTAAACTCTGATTGGGAAGTTTCTGGATCAGTTCACTTTGACGGTGATAAAATGACTTATTCGCGTTAGTGATTGCTTTACCCTCTATCCCGCGGATGGGCGGCTTTATATATCTTCATCAATTCTGTAGCATTAATTTCTGTATATATTTGAGTAGAGCTTAACGATGCGTGTCCCAATAGCTCTTGAATTTGGCGTAAATTTGCGCCATTTTGCAATAGATGCGTGGCAAAGCTATGGCGCAGAGCATGGGGGGTAGCATTTTGCGCTAAGCCAAGTGTGGTGCGTAATTTGCGCATAGCTAGCTGGGCTACTCCTTGATTGAGGCGCGCACCTTTAGCACCTAAAAATATAGCGCGATTATTTTCCTTGGGGTAGGGGCATTCTTCCAGATATTCATGCAATGATTTTTCAACAATATCCAAAACAGGTACGTCGCGCTGTTTATTTCCCTTGCCTGTTACGCGCAAAAAGCTATCGCGCGGCATGTCTTTTATATCCAGTGACAACGCCTCATCAATGCGTAGGCCACAACCATATAGCAAAGTGAACAAAGCCCTGTTACGTAGGCCAACCCAGTCATGTTTTTCGATTGTTGGCGCGGTTTTGATTATATCAAAGGCCTGTTTTTCATGAATAGGGCGCGGCAGTTTATGCGGCAGTTTTGGCGTTCTTATGATTTTGATCGCAGGGTTATGCATTATGCCTTGCTTATCCAGCCAAGTGATAAAATTCTTAATCCCCGAGAGTGAGCGTGCGCGGCTTGCATTTGATAGCCTATCCATCATCATCATTTTTGCCATCCAGCTACGGAAATCGAGGATAGAAACTTCGGATAGGTCATTTAGTGATGGCTGCTTTCCTAAATGGTCGAGCAAGAAATCTATAAACCCGCCGATATCTGCGCCGTAAGCGCGCAGCGTATGGTGAGACATGTTTTTCAGGCGTAAATCATCTTGCCATTTAAGGAGGGTGTCGGCTAAATCATCGCTACATTTTGCGAGCGTTTCTACTTTTAAGCAGAGATGTTCAGCCATGAGCGAAAGCACCTCTCTATCACGCGGGCGAGGAACAAGATTTGGTCTGTTGCTTGGTTTTCGTTAAACATATTCGGGTCGCGAGAACCAAAAGCCAGTATAGCTGGCGGCGTTCCCATTGATACATCAACGCGCAATAGTATTTGTGATCGCACAAGAGCCGCTCCCCCGCCATAAATGGCTTCGATGCCGCTGATATTATCTTGCATAAGTACAGACTGGCCACTCATCCAGCTATCAACTGTGCCCTCGGGCAGGATTTTGATGCCGTTTTGATGGATATGGGGAATGTCTTTTCCATTTGCTTCGACTACTAAAACCGAGATATCAATGCCAAGAATAGTGGAAATATCCAAGGTGATACAGTGGATGAAATCATCGAACGTTGTGGCTTCGAGTAATCGTAGAACCGCATCATGGATGCGCTGCTGATTATTCATGTTAGAACGCGCATTCTCGACAAGCTCTTTTGAGCTTTCGATTACGTTTTCTTTGTCGGCCTTTAATCGCTCAATCATATAGGATTGGAAATCGGCAAGCCCTTTGCCCTTTACCGTGGCAGGAGGGAGCAGTAGGTCGCAAGCATGCGGATTTTCACGCAGAAAATTAGGGTTCCCACGTAGGAAGTCGATAACTTGCTCTTGTGTTATATTGGTAGTATCTGACATTTCTCGAATCACCTTAGACATAGGAAATTCTACCATATTTTATCGATAGGTAAAGGTTATATTATTAAATGTTCACTTTTTGTTTCACGTGAAACATTGTGATTTACAAATCATAAGGCACATAAATATCTGGCCAATCGGGGTTGAAATTCTTGGTATTACGAGTTATCAGCGACAAGCTGGCTCTTTTTCAGAGAAAATAGGGTTCAAAATTTTCTTCGTCTAATTCTATTTGCTATATATTTAATTAATAGAATAGTTTAAAAGCTTTCGCAAGTTAAACCCTTAACTATACGGATTCTTACTTGCCCTGATAAGAAGACGCAGTGGAACGCTTGGAATACCGAAATCACGGCGAAGACCATTAATTATGTATCTTCGATATGAATCAGGCAGTTCTTTTGGTTTGGAAACCCACATGGCAAATGTCGGTGGACGGGTTTTTATTTGAGTAATATATTTTACGCGGTTATGCCGCCCCGATACCAATGGCGCAGGGTTACGGCTCTCCATACTAGCAAGCCATCTATTTAATCCACCAGTTGATACGCGCTTGTTCCAAATCTCGTATGTTTGTAAGGCTTTGTAAAAAAGCTTATCAATGTTCTTGCCGTTTTTGGCAGAGATAGTGGCAAATTGCACATCTTTAGTTTGCGACATAGAAGTCGATAATTTATGTTTTATATCATCAAGAACCTCGGATCGCCCCTTAACGCAGTCCCATTTATTAACAGCGATAACCAATGCGCGGCCTTCACTTATTACATGTTCGGCGATTTGCAGATCTTGCTTTTCCAAGGCTACATTACCATCTAGCACTAATATAACGATTTGAGCGAGGCGAATGGCGCGAAAGGAATCCTCGGTTGACATTTTTTCGATATGATCCGTAACACGAGCCCTGCGGCGCAGCCCTGCGGTATCGACTAGCTTAAACTTGCGCCCATCATATTCCCAATCAACCGCAATAGCATCACGGGTTATCCCTGCCTCGGGGCCAGTCATTACGCGCTGCTCATCAACGATTGCATTAAGAAGCGTTGATTTACCAACATTTGGCCGCCCAACTATCGCAATTTTAATCGGCTTTTCAGGGTCATCTTCTTCTTGAGTAAAGATGTAATCCTCTAGGCCTTCAATATCATCAAGATTATCAAAGTTATTTTTATTTACGCTCTCGCCTTCATCCTCTTCTTCCTCTTCGGGGAAGAATGGCGATAATGCTTCAAAAAGATCATCAAAGCCTAAACTATGGGCGGCGGACATTGGAACAGGCTCGCCAAAGCCCAAAGAATAAGACTCTCCAAGACCGCTTTGTGATTTCTTGCTCTCGCATTTATTTACTACCAAAATTATGGGTTTTTTCTGACGACGCAGGAAAGCAGCAAAATGTTCATCTGCGGGGGTTACACCCTCACGGCCATCTATCACGAATAATATCACATCTGACATATCAAGCGCGGCTTCGGTTTGCTTGCGCATTCGCCCTTGTATGGAATCGTCAAAGGATTCCTCTAGGCCAGCGGTATCTATTATTGTCATGAGTTGACCAAATAAATCCCCTTCCGCTTCGCGCCAATCACGCGTTACACCAGGTGTATCATCAACAATGGCAAGATGCTTGCCTGCCATTTTATTAAATAAAGTGGATTTACCAACATTTGGCCGCCCGACTATCGCTAATTTTAACATGTTTTTATCTGCTTTGTTTTATCTTTGCGAGAATTTTTAACATATATATTAACGATATGCCATCAAAGTTCCATCTTCTGATAAAAGATATAATGTGTCATTGGCAATTATTGGTGAAATCTGAATGTTTTTCTTTGTTTTTAACATCTGCGTAACCTTACCACTAACCGCATCGAGCTTTGCTATATAGCCGTGTGAACCAGTAAGTATCAGCTCTCCAGAAGCCATAATTGGCCCGCCCCAGCTTATGGGATTATTTCTATTTTTCTCATCCTCAAAACGCGCAAGCTCTTTAATCCATATGATTGAGCCAGTAATTACATTAAGAGCTATAACTTGATTATCAGATGAAAGAACATATATATGATTTCCTGCAATCCACGGAGTTTGCGAGCCGCTGATATCTTTTTGCCATTTCCTTGTTCCGCTGCGCTCATCAATTGCAACAAGTTTACCGCCAAAGCTTAAAGCAATGATGGTATTTTTATCTATTAAGGGCATAGCTTTAATATCTGATATACTCTCCAGCCCGCCACCATAGCGACGTATATTCGACAAATTATCAGACCACGCAACCGAGCCATTTTCAACGCGCAGCGCAGTAACTTCACCAGATGAAAATACAGGAACTACTATTTCATTATTCGCAGCAGGGCTTGCCGCGCCTAATAACCCAGCCATTTCACTTATCCCTGTATATTCCCATAGACTTGCGCCATTTTGTGCGCTTAAAGTAACAAGGCGACTATTAATGGTAGAGATAAAAACCCTGCCACCAATTACCGTTGGCGCGGCTCTTGAAGGTGCAGGAAGGGCTTTACGCCATTTTATTTCGCCAGCTTGCGGCGCTATAGCTAAAACTTCATCATATCCATTTGTTGCATATATTGTGTCATGCGCAAAGGATAGCCCTCCGCCAATTACGTTATCGCCCTCACCTTTTTTCTTGATATCTATCTTCCATATTTTCTTTCCGTTAAGAGCATTAAAGGCAGAAAGTCTGGATTTCGTATCAAGAGCATATATCACATCTTTAACAATAATTGGTTGGGTAGTTAGTGGGATATTACCTGTGCTGCCCGCCCCTATGCTTGTTGCCCAAACACGCTTTAGCTTTGCATTGCTAAGGGTTGGGTTTTGCATTACATGGCTGGGATATCCGCCAGCTTGCGGCCATGATTTATTTGCCCAATTCGTAGGAATAATAATTTTTTCACCATCTTTTAAATTAGCGTCAGGCGATAATGTTTTTTGCAGCTCCAATACGGAAATACGCTCTCCCTCAAGTTTAGGCTTTTCATTTTTATCTTTAAACATACCCGATGTAGAGCAAGCATTTAAAAGTAAAACTGAAAATACGAGGAGTATAGCTTTGTTCTTCAACATCTTGTTTTCCCTGTGTTTTAGGAGTTTTATATTATTCAGCTACTGAATTTTTTCTTTTAAAGAATAAAGAATATCCAATGATTGCGCCTTTTGCTGTAGCGTTTTGGGAACATCACTATCACTCAAAAGCACAAAAATATGTGATCTTGCCTTTGTATAATTATTTGTGATATTGGCCTCTATAAGCGCGGCATCAAGTCTGGCATGGAAACGCCATGGATTATTTTTATCCGAAAAAACAGCTTCAAGCATTGATAGTTTTTCCTCTGCACTAATATCCTGAGAGGAGTTAGCCGCCATATATAAGGCTAGCTGTTTTATTTCACCATTTTTATCTGCATTTTCTGCAATATCATTATAGCGTACAAAGGCTTGCCCAGTTTCACCTTGCTGCGCCAATAATCCAGCAGCATTAATATTTGTCATGTCACGCAGCCCATTATGAAGATTTGGCAAAACTTCTATTAAATCCGCAGCATTATAATTTGTATTATCAGTAACACTTAGAAATAGGCTTG
>Ga0256834_1002073_pt1 | contig 12978 bp, 10 predicted proteins | sample 4281140metaG_FD_190536 | JGI IMG/M metagenome (GOLD analysis project Ga0256834, IMG submission 190536) | Hydrothermal vent microbial communities from East Pacific Rise, Pacific Ocean - 4281-140 | ecosystem: Environmental > Aquatic > Marine > Hydrothermal vents | place: Pacific Ocean: East... | reverse complement strand
CCTCGAGAAGTTATAGATTGTTTCAAAGTACTTTATCGCGATTAGCTTGTAAATAACATCGAACGATGCCGATACGGGAACCGCCAACAAAAGCCTCCAAACACTATCGTGCTCAGCATACTCAATGTACTCGCCGGGAAACACTAGTTTAACAGGTAGAGCACCCTCGAAGTTTACATTGTAGTCCATCGCTAACTTAACCATTAACAAACCCAAAACTCTAGAAAGCAACTGAGAAGGAACATAATATCCACTTAACATAAAATTAGTCATATCTGAAATATCAATGGAGAATTCGGTTTTAACCACCACTATTTTACTATTTGGAGTTATTAGTATAACGAATGGTATTTTATCGTAATAGTTTTCAAAGTAACTATACATATCATTAATAATATTTTTATTTACGTTATTTTGAATGTTTCTATTTATAAGACCACTTGCATTAAATTCGTAATGAATACAAACATTAGTAGCAATATACACATTTAAATACAGCTTATCGCTGGAAAAATTATAACTATAGAATATAGGATATTGGCTGATTAATGGATTTTCTTTTGAGTACTTTTTAGATATATCAAAAACGTCTTCGTTTATAAAATAAATTCTGTTCCTGCAAATAATCCATAGTTGAATATCTCCAATATCGTTAAATACTAATAATTCAGGATAATACTTAGGCAACTCAATAGTGAATTCTTTACCTGGATAAAGGGCTATTAAAATTTTATTGTTGAGTACATCAACTCCTATTGAGTTACTAGGGTTTATAACGTAATGTTTAGCGCTAACAAGTGGAAATAAAGAAGATTCACTGTTAAGCATTAATATATAACAACTGCTAGAATCTCTAACGTAGTAAAAATCTTTAAGTGTATCTCCCGACATGTAGCATAAAGAGCATTTAGGTAAAGCCGACAGAGCTAACATAAAGATAAAAATTCTGTGGTGATAGAAAGGCGTTGCTCTTATTCCCCCCTACGGATTGCTACTGTAATCGTTGGTTTCTCTTTGTTCTTCTTGTGACAATCTCGTAAGCGCTAGCCACCGTGGTGGAGACGGTAATAGCCACCAGGGGGGTCAGTGAGATGATGTACTTGGTTTTCATTCTCACTGCCCCAGGGGATTCGGGTTTTATAAACATGTCGATTATCTTCGAGGAGAGTGCCGTTCGTAGCACTTAACGACCATCGATTAACACGATGGTTCGGGGTACCCGCCGGGTCACCCCTCAGGGGGTCCCGACGGTTCCGCGAGGCCTTCGTCTGAGTCCACCTCCCTTGCCGGGTGGGTATCCCGGGGTACGAGGCCTGAAGGCACCGGCCTTCCAGCACGTCGAATACGGGACCCTGCGCGGATCGAGAAGTGTTCGATGAACGGTCACGCCCGCTTCGTCGGACCGCGTGAAGACCGCCGTCTCGGGTCACGGTGGTGCGTCGAGTTGCGCACGGGTGGTATCACGTCGCCGGCTCTTTCCGTACCGTTTAAGGTCCCACGGGGGCGCCGGTGGGTCGGTACCTCGGGGGTTCCTCGTTCCGAACCGCGGGTCGCGCGGGGTGTCGGGGTTGGGGGGTATCCTGGAGGCGTTCGAGCGTTCCATCGACGATCCCGGGCTCGAACCTCGGCAGAGGGACATGTTGAGGGAGATCTTGGAACGTCTCGAGGAAGGGGACCGTGTTGTTCACGTGGTGGGAACGCCGGGTGTCGGGAAGTCGTACGCGATCGGCAGGGTTATCGAGATCCTGCTGACGAGTGGAGGGAGTGACCGGGTGTGTTTCTACGTCGCGCCAGAGCGGCTCCTGGGCGGCGTCGAGAAGGCCTTGAAGGATAAGCTCTCGGGGTCTTCCGACGTCCTCCGGTTGAAGAACCTCGACGATTACGAGTGCGAGATACCCGTGAGCGAGTTCCTGAGGGGCTTCAGGGAGGATCCAAAACTCTCCCGTTTACCCAAGTGCGCCCCCCGGGTTCTACGAGGAGGTGTACGAGCGGGCCGGTGGGGACGTGTCGAGGCTCGAACGTTGGGGCTACTTCGAGCGTCTCAGGGAGTACGTGGAGGGACCTTGTACCTGGAACCGGTGCGGTGATTGCGACGTGGTCAGGGATCACAACTTCATGATCGGAGCCACGCCGATGAAACGTGGTGTCGTCCTGATGACTTACCGGAAGCTCGTGGAGTTACCGTGGCTCGTCGAGTCGCACGAGCGGGCCGTGCGGAGGAAGGGTAAGGAGCCGTACATGAGGACGGGCAGGCTCCGTCGGGTCCTGGAGGGATCGTTGGTCGTCCTCGATGACGCTCACCACGGCCTCGTCCGCTCGCTCTTGGTGGAGGTGAAGGACGCCCATGTGCGGGCTTCGCTGAAGAAGGCCCTGAAGGACCGGCTCGTTCACTTGAGCACGGTTTGGGCGGCCTTGGACCGTGCTCCCAGGGAGAGCACCAGGAGGAAGCTCAGGGACGTCGTGTTCGGGGGCTACGCCGAGCGGGTCCGTGAGATCGTCGAGAGCCGCTTGGAGGGGTGGATCAAGAGGGCCCAGGGCGAGGGGCGCGTGAGTATCGTGCGGGCTCTACTCGAGCTGCATCGTGCGCTGAGGTCGGGTGAAGAAGCCGGTGTGGACGGTTGGGTAGCGCTGGCCACCGGGAGCGGGGTCGTCTTCGCACCGGAGGTCGACTCGGTGAGGAAGGCGCTCGAGCTGGCCCTGGGCGGGTACTACGGGTCGCCCGGGGCGTACGTGGTGATCGCCAACCGGCCCGTGCTGGAGGAACCCTCGGTCCGTGTCCCGGGGGAGGCGCCCGGCGAGTGGCGCGCTTACCTGCTGCCGCTGTACTTGCAGAAGGAGAAGGACTTGGGGTTGATCCTGGAAATCCTGACGAGGCTCGACCTCCGACGGTATAGGATCGCGTTCCTGGACAGGGCGGAAACGCTCGTGGACGGGGTCCTCGAGGGGCTCAGGGAGCTCAGGAGAAAGGGGCGTCTCGGGGTCGAATTCAGGAAGCTCAATGACTGCGACGACCTGAGGGATATCGCGACCACCAGGCGGGGCGCGCTGGGCGTGGGAACGGTGAGCGTGGGACTCGTCGGGTGCGAGGCCGTGGGTATCCACGGGTTCCTGATCGCCAGGCAGTACCTGTCCAGCTACGCCCCGGACCTTTCGGCGGCCCTCTTACTCGCCCGTCGACGCGAGGTCAGGGAGAGGGCGGAGCGGCTGATGGACCGGTACGGGTTCCCGGAGGAGGACGCGACCGTGGCGGCCCTCCGGCTTACCGCGTTCGAGGACGTACTCTACGAGATGATCACCGTGGCCGGAAGGACGGCACGGGTCGTTCCCGAGGCGTTCCTGGCGGTGCTTGGTGCGGGCTCGATCGTGAAAACCGCGTCGGAGCACCCCGAGGAGGTCGAGGAGGTGTACAGGAGGGTGAAAGACTCCTTCGGCGGCTGGGCGCCCCGCGTGATGGTCTACGATCCCAGGACAGACAGGGAGTACGACCTGATCGAGGAACACGAGGAGCTACCGAAGCCCACGTACCTGAGGGACCTCGACGAGGAGGCCAAGGACAACCTGGTAAGGTGGCTGGACGAGAAACTCTCGGAGGAACCCTCGACGCCGTGAGGAACATTCGAGGACGAAAGGTACCGGTCGAGCGGATCGCGCCCGGGACCTCCTCGGGAGGACACGGGATGTACGCACCGATAGGAGGGAACTCCACTCAGGATGGAGATCGTCGGCGAGAACGCGCTGAGATCGTAGAGGGGGGTCCTGAGCGCGCCCCACCGAGATATCCGCCCTGTGAAGGAGGACATCCTTCGAAAGGCCGTGAAGGTACGGGCGTGACCGATCCCCTGGAGACGGGTTCGGAGGCTTCTCCACGTCGCTTGGGGAGGTCGCGGTATCCACCCACCGGCCGAACTCGCGTCGAACTCGGCACTCCGAACCCGCGTACGGGCCTCGAAGCGCGTGACCTCGGGGAACTCTCGTTGGGCCATCTATACCGGTGGCGAGCCCCAGGAATCGGTCCGTACGGAACCGGCGCTCATCGACTCTTTTCACGACCGCCGTTCCGGGACGGTATTCGATCCGCGAGCGAACGGTGTGCTCGGGACTCGCCGGTCACCCCTGTGCACTTCACCCGATACCCTCCGCCAAGAGGTTCCCGAGGACACCCGAGTACCCCGGGTACCAACGGCCCAGGACCCGTACGATGAACCCTCGGAGGCGCTCGGGGTACCTCGGAATCGGGTTCTCCAGCGAATCACCCTCGATAGTGAAACTCCAAGTCATTCGGTGGAGAATCACGACTTTCGCGCGCTTCTCGAAGGGCGGGAGCTCGTCGAGCAGCCGCCTCAATATCGAGTGGAGATTCCGAACGATCTTCGTCGCGAGAGCCAAAAACTCCCTCTTAGGTAACTCAAGAAGATCCTCCACGACCTCCACGGACTCCTTGCAAGGAACCCCCAAGTACACCGTGCGGCCACGCCGACGGCACGCGGCCCTCCCCGGGCGGAACCTCGCCACGAAGTACGGTCCATACACGCGATCGTTCACATGACGCTCGGTAGCCTCCAAACACGGCTTCTGCCGCCGGCGCCAGGCCTCGCGTAGAACCCGGATCACGCGGATCCGCTCGACAGGGTCCGCCGGGATGGGGAGCCTCGCCACGCGGGTCACCCTCGCTCAGGATTTGTATGGCATGAGTAACTCCACCCTGATAAAACTTGTCCCTCGAGGGAGGCTCCTTCAAACATTCCATACAAACCCGCTCGCACCGGGGGGGACAGGGGGCGAGGGGGTCACGCCATCCCATCACGCCATACAAACCAGAGACCGATCGAGGAGCGAGCCGCGCCGAGGCCCAACACGACCCACCGAGGCCTCCTCGATGTTCTCACCGGGACCTACTGAGGAACTCCCAGGCCCCTATTGAGACCCTCCACGCTCCGAAATCGAGGGCGAGATTCGGTTCTTCGAAGTACCTAGATATTCCCTTAGTGAACTCCCGATAACCCCCCTATAGAACACGAGGAATACCCGCACGGACACCTAAAACATCCCGGTTCACGAACGACACCCCATCGAAGTACACTTCAACGATGAGGGAACACCTCCGCTTCGCGGTGACAGAGCGACAGGCGGGGAACCGGGGGCCGGGCCTTGAGGGTCCTCGTCCCTCTCCTCGTCCTCCTGACGGCCACCGGCTGCGCCTCCGCCTACATCCCGGTCCAAGTGGAGAAGATCGGGGTGAACGCCGACGGGACCCCGATCGTCACGCTGAAACCCCCCGCCGTCACGTACCTCGACGCCGCGCACGGGATGTGGGTAAGGGTATCCCTCGACGGTCACGTGACGTTCGACGCGACCCCACCCATCCCCGACCCCACGGACATCCACGCGAGGGTATTCTCGACCGACGGTAAAGTGATAGTCTTCGGACCGGGACGGACACGCCACACCCTGAAGGGCTCCGAGGCCTCCGTGTCCATCGACCACCTGGCCTTCGTGTCGAACGACGGCAGGATCGAGATCGCACCCCTCCTCGCACCCACCGAGAACCCGACCGACTCGAAACTCACCGGACACCACCCGTACGCCGTGGGAACGGGGCTCGGATCCGTGTACCTCGCGTTCACCAGGAACCACGAGATCCTGCTGGCGGTCCTGGGCTCGACCTATTCCCTGAGACCCACCGGCTTCACCGACCTGGCCATCGTCGAGGCCACCGGGAAGGAACCGAAGACCCTCGGGACCTGGACGCCACCCGTGATCCCGCTCGAGGACATCGTGTGGAACAACCTCAGGACGCTGGCCTCCCTCCTGCCCGGTGCCGTGATACCCGGCGTCCCCGTGAACGTCGGATCCGAGAGGGTATGGGTGTTCCCCACCTGCCCGGTCGCCCCGGTCCTGGACGACTCCGGGAACGTCGTGGGCGAATCCGCGTGCCTCACGTCCCACCCCGAGGTAACGGCGATCGTGAAGACCGGGGACCACACGTTCACGGTCGCGGTGTGCGAGGGCCCCACGGCCCGCGTGATCGCCGAACGCTCCTTCCAGGGCTCTAACCCGATCGTGGGCGTCCCCGGCCCCTGCGACGAGGGCGCCCTCACCTTCGCGTTCAAGGACGAGAACGGCGTCGTCGAGGTGGGCCTCTACGACGGTCACGGGTTCAGGACCGTCGAGGTCGGCCCGGGCACGCCCCTGGCGCTGGCCGCGGGCTTCCTCTTCTACCGCGCGCCCGACGGCACCATCCGCTGCGTGAAGGTGACCACCGAACCCACCCTCAGGGTCACACCCGTGGAACCCGAGCGCGTCGACGGCCTCCTGAAGGCCGGCCCAGTGCTCTTCGACCCCTCCTCCGGGAGGGCCTACATCGCCCCCTCCCCCAGGTTCCTACCCCACGGGTACGTGGCCTTCTTCGAGACGAAGGGCCTCCACCTCGAACCGCTCGCACACGTCGAGGGCGAGGGTCTCGTCCCGGCCGTCGAGCTCGAGGGCGACACCCTGATCGGGATCGTGGACGGACGACCCGAGAGGGCCCGGATCCCCACCACCCACGTCTCCAAGGTCGTATCCTACGTCGGGAGGGACGGGATCCTCAGGGCCCTCGTCCTCGGCGAGAACCCCGTGCTGGTCGAGTTCCGACCCGACGGTCCGGTCGTCGAACCCGTCCTCGGGTGCGGTCACGGGCGGGTCGTCGTCCGGTCCGGGAACACCGTGAAGGTCCTCCCGGCCCCCGTGGGCGGGGGAGAGGGCCCTGTCGTGTACAGGCTCCCGGACGGCCGCCTCTCCGTGATCGGCGCCGAGAGCGAGGTCACGACGGATCACGTGGCCGTGATAGGGACGGAGACCGGCGTCACGCTCGGGACGGTGGCGCCGGACGGTGAGGACGTGTTCGTTGAACTACGGGGGTTCCGCCTGGAGGACGGCGCGCTCGTAACCCCGGGAGGCCTCCGACTGGACCCGACCCGTTACCTGACCCCCGTCGCGTCGGACCGCTGGTACGTGGTGAAGGACATCACGCTGAACGACGTGCCCGATGCGTGGGAACACGGCTCGACGCTCGTGAGGGTCGGCGGCTCGACGGTAACCGTGGAGGAGAAGGACGGCCGCGTCGTCGTCGACGTGGAGACGCCCCTGGGACGATCCTCGACCGAAACACCCCTCGAGGGACGCCCCCTGGCCGCCGGCTGGAACGGCCTCCTCACGGTCGTGTACCGGGCACCCGACGGGACCGTGCACGCCGCGCTCCTGAGCCCGTGGCCCGTGGTGGGCCTGGTCACGGACTCCGGCGTCAGGGTACTGATCGCCGACGGTGAGGGATGGAAGGAAGGACCCCTCCTACCGCCGACCGGGAACGCGACCCGGAGGTACCTCCCGGCCCACGCCATCGCCCTCCACGGGACCGTCTACTTCGTCCTGGACGGCTTCGTGCTCGACCACGAGGGCCACGTCGTCGGCCACGGGCACACGCTCACCGTCGACGACCGACTGTACGAGATCGCCGAGACCTTCGACCCGACACCCGGCGTAGCCGTCCCCGTCCTCCCGGTGAGCGAGAGGAAGGCCTCCCACGGGATCACCTTCCCCGAGGTGAAGACGACGAACGTCGAGGCGGAATGGAAGACACCCGACGGCACCCGCGTGATCCTGACGAAAGACGGTGAACTGATCGCGATCAGGGACCACGTGGCCTACATCCTGAACGTGGGCCCGGGCTGGAAGGCCACGCTCAAGGGCCACACCCTCACCCTCCGCCGCGGATCCCTGACGCTAACCCTAACCCTCGACCCCTGGCCCATCCCCACGACCCGAGCCGTCCCGACCGGCGACGGCGTGAGGATCGAGACCCTGAAGAACGGCTCCTACGCCCCGATCGCCACCGTCCCCACGTCACCCAGGACCGGGGTGACGCCCCTCACCACGACGAACGGCCGGGTACTGGCCCTCGTCCCCACCCCCGACGGACCCGTCGTCTGGACCGGGGACGAGCCCATTCCCTGCGGTATCGAACGAGGACCCGACGCCTGGCTCGTGACGTGGCCCGAAGACGACACCGTGCACGCCGTACCCACGCTACCCACGCCCCTGGGCCCCGCGACCGGACCGGAACTCACCCTACCCGGCCGCCCCCGGGCGGTCGCCGAGGGTATGGGAACGATACTCCTCGTCACCGACCGCTCCGCGCTGCTACTCACGAAGGACGGCACCGTGGGGATCCCCGTGTACCTCGAACGCCTACCCGGGGACCGCCTCCTCGCCGTGTTCAGGACCGACGACCGCTACGTGGCCACGCTGACCCGGGGCACCCACGTCCTGGACGTGAAAACCTTCGAAGGCTTCACCGTCACCCCCGAGGGCCCCCTGGCCATCGACCACGGACGCGTCCTCGAACTGAAAACCACCGACGACACCATCGAGGAGATCCCCACACCCCCCGCGTACCCCGGACCCCAGGTCGTCCTACCCGCGGTACCCCTACCACCCTACCGCCGCAGGGGAGACCGACGATGGTCGAGTTCGTCTCGACCGTAGGAACCTCCGCCCTGAACAACCTCGCCACCGCCATCGAGAAAGGCGAGGTGAACGCGAACCTCGACCCCGAGACCGTACGCAGGGCCGCCAGGGACGAGACGGCCGTCCGGGAACTCGACAAGACCGAACTCCTCGAAGCCCTCCTGGAACTCCTCCGCTCCGACCCCACCCGCGCCTCCGCCGAGCTCAACACCCTCCTGAGGATGAAGGAGAAGGCCGAAAGGGAAGGACTACACGTCGAGAACGTGACCCTCATCCCCACGGAGACCGAGAACTGTCGACTCTGCGCCAGGATCATCCGCCGCTACCTCACCGAGGAGGAAGGACTCAGAACCTGGACCACGAAACCCGTTGAAGCGAGCGTGAACGACCCCGACAGGTTCTGGGAGGGACTCAACCAACTCATCGCCAGGCTGGAAACGGCCGGCGTCACGGAACCCCACCGCGAGGTATGGATCGCCGCCAGCGCCGGCTTCAAACCCGAGACCGCCGTCCTAACCCTCGTCGCCTCCCTCTTCGGCAAACCCGTGTTCTACGTGCACGAGGTCATGCGGGAACTCGTCGAGATACCACCCGTAGCCCCCGCCGTCACCGACCCCAAGTTCGTCCTCGGCCTCCTGGAACTCGAGGAGAAACTCGGGAACGGCGCCGACATCCGGGAAGCCAGGGAGATCCTGGAAGAGATCGCCGACACCACGGACGAACTCCAACGCTACAGGATGTTCCTCGTCGAGACCGGGAAGAACACCGTCAAACCCTCACCCCTCGCCGGACTCGCCATCGACCTCCTCTCCCTAGGCCTCGCCGCCGCCGGATCCAGACGCTACGACGTCAGGATCAAGGCCAAGGGACACACCGTCCCCAGGAAGAAGGGCAAAGGCGTCGAGAAAACCCACGAGGCCACCCTCGCCGAACTACCCGTCGAGGACGACACCAGGGACACCCTCGCCACCATCGCCGCCCTCGAAGACGTGAACGACACCTGGTTCATCGCCGGCGAATGGACCACCCAGAACGTCGGACGCCACCACCCACCCGTCAAGGTACTCGAGAAAAGACACGACGCCGTCGTCGTGTCCGTGAGGGACTCACGCGTCCACATATCCAGACTACTCATCCCCACCCGGAACCCCACCCTCGTGGCCAAAGCCGTCAAACACCTCTCCCAAGCCCTCAGGGGGTGAACCCGAGGGTCAAGACGGAACCCACCACCCTCCCAGCCCTCGTCATGGCCGGAGGGAAAGGAACCAGGCTCAGAGGAACCCGCGAGAAACCCCTCACCCCCGTCCTCGGAAAACCCATGCTCCAACACGTCGTCGAAGCCCTCCAACGCGCCCGCAAGATCCACCGCGTCACCGTCGCCGTCACACCCCGAACCCCGAACACCGCCCGACTCGCCGCATCCCTCGGCGCCCACGTCGTGAAAACACCCGGACACGGCTACGTCCAAGACCTACGCACCGCCCTCCGAGAAACCGGCACCCCCACACTCACCGTCACCGCCGACCTCCCAACCCTAACCCCCCGAACCATCGACACCCTCGTAACCCTCCACACCACCCACCCCGAACCCTCCACCTCCTACTGGGTACCCAAAACCCTCGTCCAACGCCTAGGCCTAACCACCTGGGGAAGACACGAGGAAGAGATCGCCGGCGAACCCGCCCACCCCACCGGCGTCAACGTCGTCGGCGACACCCACCCCACGCCCGAACGAAGGTTCCTGATCCACGATCCCTCTATAGCCTGCAACGTCAACACCAAACACGACCTCAAAATCGCCGAGGGGGTGATGAAATGGCTGAAGCCGGCGAAATGCGCGTCTCCGAACTCCTCAACAAATCCGTCATAACCAACAAAGGCAACGACCTAGGCGTGGTCACCGAGGTCGAACTAGCCTGGAAAGACTGCTACCTCAAAGGACTCCTCGTCGAACCCTCCAAGGACATGGCCAGAAGGTACGGCGCCAACATGATAGAAGTACCCTGGAGCGCCGTCATGGCCGTCGGAAAATACGTGGTGGTGGACGAAGACAAGGTCAGACCCAGGCGCTAACCACCCTCGCACACGTGATCCACATCCGCCCCCGAGAACGCCTCCTTCAACTCCTCGATCCTCCTGATCACCTCCTCCACATCCTCACCCCTACGACCCTCACCCCTAACCTCCTCCTCGTCCACAGGCTCCAGGTAATCCTCCCTGTAGTAAAGACCCGTCGAATCCAACTTGAACCACCTAACACCGTCCCTCTCCCTAACATCCACCACCTTACCCACCGTACCCGTCCTCACGTACCTCGCGTACGAACCCACCTCCACGGCCGCCAAACCCCACACCCCCGAACAAACGTTAGGAGAAAACTAACGATTCCCGGTTTGGCGCCGGGGCCGGGATTTGAACCCGGGCGGCCCATACGGGCCACGGGATCTCCAATCCCGCGCCTTGGACCGGGCTCGGCCGCCCCGGCCCCGATCCAGGGAAAAACCGAGAAGACGAACTAAAAAACCTTTCCGAACCTAAGCCCGACGCCGCCCCAACGGCACCGGCACCACCGGAACCACCGGCAACCCCACCAACCCCGACGAACCACCGCCCGACGAACCACCACCGGAAGCCCACGACGGCTCCAACACCACCACGTTCTTGAACCCCGCCAACACGCTCGGATCCCAAATACCCTCCCTCAACTCGCTGTAGAACCTCTCTATAGCCCTCATCAACCGATCCTCCGGCGGACGGAAAGGCACCACGAACAACTTACGACCCGGCGTGACCACCACCGCACCGTCGGTGAGCACCCACCTATCACCGCTCCACCCCACCGGCTTCCACGGCTTAACGAGTATATCCGCCGCCTCCGGATCGAACACCACCTCGTAACCCTTCGAATCACTGTACACCAGGTACACCACCACCTTACCATCACCGTACACCTCGTACAACACGTCCTCCGGAGCACCCTTCAAGATCTTACTAACCGTAGGACCATTTATTACATCCATAATCAACAGGACCTCGTTGGGATGATATCCGCTACCCATCGTTAACGTATTTTCCATCAAGCTTACAACGCACGCCGCCTTCTCCGTGATCAAATCCACCTCATCGAGAGTTATCAACACCGCCGGCGGCTTGAACACCTCCTCACGGTAGCCATTGACGTCCACCCAATCCACGTACACATAATTCTCGTAACTATCCGCGTAGGCCCACGTCGTGAACTCATTCTTCCACGGCAGGTAGTAGAACGGCGGGGGCTCGTGATGAGGATCCAAGATCACCTTCGCCTCACCGCTCTTCCACGCCGCCAACGCCTTCTGCTCCTCCGGCCCCAGCAGCTCCTTCTCGTCCGCGCCCACGTCGCCCTTCAACACCGGAGCTGAACCCTCCGCCGCACACACGGGCACCAGGGCCGTCACCACGGCCAGCACGCACACCACCCACGCACGCATCTCAGAAACCACCCCCTATCACAGATTGATACGGAGAAGTCACGAGAACCGACGCGATCTCCGAAACAAGCGAGACCAACTCCGACAACACCTCCGACGCTACCTCCAAGAACTCCAGGAAATTCTCGTGCGAAAGGGCGTAAAACGTGGCCAACAAACCCACCAAAAGACCGAAAGTCGTGAGGTAGGATCTCATCCTCGAAGCCTTTACCACGCTCTCCTCCTTCTCGTCCCCGCTCAACCTCTCCCACGACGCGTCCACGAACGCCGCCACCTTGTAGGCCGAATCCCTGACGCTCGCCGAGAGACCCACCACGCCCGCGCCCGACGTGAGCGTACCCTTCAACTCGCTCACGAACTCGTCCTTCCCCACCTTCCCGGCCAGGAAATCCCGACACTCACCCACGGCCTTCGACACCATCTTCCCGAGATCGTTCAGATCCCGGATGGAGTACTCCAGGTAATACCTAGCCGATAACACACCGTTGTTGCCGTCAATGACGTCAACCATAACGTCGCTTGAAGACCCATTTAGCTTATTAATCATAGAGTTCAAAACCGAATAGGACCACTCGTACAAGGACAAAGCGTCATTCAAGTACTTTATCGACAAATCAACGTTAGGCTTAACGCTCGAAACATCAACACCCTTCTTCGACACCTCGCCCAACAGATCGTCCAACTCCTTCATCTCGCTCAGCACGCTCTTGGTCTTATCAACGACCTCACCGTTCATGTTCAACGTACCCTTGAGTATATTCATACCGTTCTCGTACACGTCGTTGGAAGCAGCCGACACACAGGTAACGGAAACCGAAGCGACCATGAGCGTTACCATTATACCTACAATCCTCAAAGTATGTCCACCCCCGTCAGCGCCTTGATTATATATGATTGAACAGTCGTCCACAAAATATCAAATATCAAACCAGGCTGTATATACCCATGCTTTAATAAAGTCAACGTATACCATAGCAAACCGTATAAACTCACTATAGAATCA
>Ga0256834_1002072_pt1 | contig 12979 bp, 10 predicted proteins | sample 4281140metaG_FD_190536 | JGI IMG/M metagenome (GOLD analysis project Ga0256834, IMG submission 190536) | Hydrothermal vent microbial communities from East Pacific Rise, Pacific Ocean - 4281-140 | ecosystem: Environmental > Aquatic > Marine > Hydrothermal vents | place: Pacific Ocean: East... | reverse complement strand
TGACGCAAAAAGTCCACAGCTTCACGTAACTCTGATACAGCATCCATTGGGGTTTTTCCTGCCTCTCGTGAAAGTGCTGCAAAAAACTCTCCATAATTCTCTTCAAACAATTCAGAAGCCTTAATAAGGATAGCTGCACGCTCAGATCTTGAATGTTCACTCCACTCACTTGCCGCCTTTATCGCAGCAATTGTATCATCTACATTTACCTCTATAAGCTGGCCAATTTTATCATTTTTATCATTTGGGTTGGTCAATTGTTTTGGAGTTTCCCCTTTAAAGGGAATTGCCAATATAGGTTCTGCTTTCCATTGATGGGTTTTAAAAATATTACGAGCGGTTTCGATTTTATTTAGATCGCTTACATCGTGCAAATCCCAGCCTAGTGAATTTTTTCTTTGTGGCATATATAGTTCACTAGGATTACGAAGTGAGGGGTTATTCTTATTTTTAGCCAATGCTAATAATTTAAAAGGGTCAGCAGCGACATCTTGGGCAGGGATTGTTTTGTCGACAATCTGATTTACAAATGATGAATTTGCACCATTCTCCAACAAACGACGAACAAGATAAGCTAGCAGGTCACGATGAATTCCAACGGGTGCATAAATACGGCAGCGTGTCCCCTCGCTATTATGGATAACTTGATGCAAGGCTTCACCCATTCCGTGAAGTCGCTGAAATTCAAAGCATGATTTATCTTTAGCTAGCTCAAGTATAGCGCAAACAGTATGTGCGTTATGAGTTGCAAATTGCGGGTAAATGCGATCTGTTAAGCTAAGCAGTTTTTTTGCACAGTATAAATAAGATACATCTGTTGCCGCTTTTTTGGTGAAAACTGGATATTGTGAGAGCCCTTCAACTTGCGCCCGTTTAATTTCGCTATCCCAATAAGCACCCTTAACAAGACGGATCATAATTTTACTATCAAGTTTTTTTGCGAGAGAATAAAGCCAATCAATAACATGTATTGCTTGTTTTGAATATGCCTGCACAACAACGCCAAAGCCATTCCACCCTTTAAGACGTTCATCGCTTAGCACTGCCTCAATAACATCTAATGATAAATCAAGACGCTCTGATTCTTCGGCATCTATATTAAGACCCATGTTAGCTTGTTTGGCTTGCAAACATAAATCAATTACGACAGCGACTAACTCACTCATAACTCGTTTTTTTTGAGCAACTTCATAACGAGGGTGCAAGGCAGATAACTTGATTGATATTCCGGGATTATCGTAAATATTTTTAGAGGTTGAATATTTCCCAAGTGCGCTTATTGATGATTTATAGGCCGCTGTAAATTCATCTGCATCGTTTTTTGTGAGTGCAGCTTCGCCAAGCATATCATAGGAATATGTATAACCTTGTTTTCTCCAGCTTGTACCATTCTTAATTGCTTGTTCAATGGTTTCTCCTAGCACGAATTGCGTCCCTAAAATTTTCATTGAACGTTTGATGGCAATGCGAATAACTGGCTCGCCTAAACGATTTACCAAATCTTTTAAAAGGTTAACAACCCCCTCAGACTTGTTGAGGATTTTTCCACTAAGCATTAGTGCCCAAGTTGAGGCATTTACAAGAGAAGAGCTGGACTTGCCTAGATGATCTCCCCAAGAAGAAGGGGCAATTTTATCTTCAATTAGCTCATCAATTGTTTGGTCATCTGGTACTCGTAATAATGCCTCAGCAAGACACATTAATGCAATACCTTCATCAGTTGAGAGGCCATATTCAACTAGGAATGCCTCCATCATTGTGGGCTTAGAATGTGACCTGATATTTTCTACACATTCTTTAGCTCGCACTACTGTATTTTCACGTGTTAATTCATCAATATCAATCTTTTGCTGGATTAACTCAATAATTTTTACATCATCAATCAAATAAGCGGATCTAATTTTGTTTCTGATCTCAGCTAGTTTACTCATTATATTGATCTCCAATTTAAACTTACGGTTTTATTCTAAAATTAACATAGTTTTACCATTGGATCAGAAGGTAGATATTTTTATTATATTGATTTTAAAGGAAAAATTATTTAATATATTATAATTAAAAGGAGAAAATATGCTAAACACTCAAATTGACAATACAATTGACCGTTTTGACCGTTTAATTTTAGATATTCTCTCAAGGGAGGGCCGTCTTTCAATTACAGACCTAGCTAAACGAATTAATCTGTCTAAAAGCCCTACTCAAGTACGTTTCAAACGTTTGTGTAATTTGGGATATATTTCAGGATTTCGTGCTGTTTTAAATCCACAAATTCTTAAACGAGAGCATGTATCTTTTACTGAAGTGAAATTATCAAATACTACTGAAAAAGCCCTAAAGAGCTTTAATAAGGAGGTTTGGAAAATCCCTGAAGTCGAGCAATGCCACCTAATCGCAGGCTCTTTTGATTATCTTTTAAAGGTTAGAACTAGGAACATACAAGATTACCGTCGAGTTCTTGGAGAGGCCATTTCAACGCTTCCATTTGTATCAAGTTCATCAACTCATATTGCTATGCAATCTGTAAAAGATTTAGCCTTGTAATTTACACATGTAATACATTACTCGCTCTAACGCTCTCATGCCCATTGTCTTTTTTAATAGTTTGACCTATAAAATAAGCTATCAACTAAATAAAAAAAATTATAAAATTTAGATTTTAATTTAGATTTCAAGGGAGAAAATTATGAAATCATGGTCATTAATAGGAGCAGCAGCAACGCTTGCTTTTGGTATGTCAACATTGGTGGCACCTGCCGCCGCAGATAAACTTGATGATGTGTTGGGTTCTGGGAAAATACGATGCGCTGTTGTTTTGGATTTTCCTCCAATGGGCTATCGTGATGCTGATAACAACCCTGCTGGAATGGATGTTGAAATTTGTAAAGATCTTGCAAATGCAATGGGTGTTGAAGCTGAGGTTGTTGGAGTAACTTGGGCTGAACGTATCCCTTCTCTAATCTCAGGCAAAACCGATGTGGCCATCGCTTCATCATCTGATACGCTAGAGCGTGCTAAGACAGTTGGTTTTTCTATTCCTTATATGGTTTTTCAGTTTCAAGCATTAATACCAGCAGATTCAAAAATTAGCACATGGGAAGATCTTAAAAACGCTCATGTTGGTGCTGCAATCGGTACAACTTATGAAAGCTCATTCACTGATTATAAAGCTGCTAATTGGCCAGATGCACCAGGTAAACTTTCTACTTACCAAAGTGAAACTGAAACATTTATGGCAGTTTCTCAGGGACGTGTTGATGCTGTAATATCTACAGATACAGCAATTGCAAATGTAATTGCTTCTGGTAAATATGGTGATTTAAAAGCTGGTCCAATTGCCCCATTTGGTGCAGATATTGTAGGCTTTATGACTTTGCGTAAAGAGTATGGTTGGATTAATTATCTAAATCTATACATCAACCGTGCAAATCGTTCAGGTCGTATGCAGGAAATTTATAGTGAGTATATTGGCGGAGATATGCCTGATCTTACTTCTAGCGGCGTTTATTACTAAACTTAGCTTTTTCCTATTACGTGCGTGCTTTTTTAAATAGGCACGCACGTATCTTTTTGAAAAGACCAAAATATGGATTATCAGTTCCTTTGGCCTCCAGTCATCAAGGCCTTGCCTAAGCTGCTTGATGCAGCATTGCTGACAATGCAAGTATCTGTTATTTCTATGATTTTTGGCCTTAGCATCGGTCTTCTTTTAAGTTTTGGCCGTCGTTCTAAATATTTTATACCTCGAACTCTCTCTAGCATCTGGGTTGAGATAGCTCGAAATACACCAGTGCTATTTCAGATATTCTTTTGTTATTGGGGCTTAGGCGAGTTTGGGATTTTTCTAAGCTCTTTTGTCGCAGTTGTAACAGCTCTTAGCTTTAATACAGCAGGCTATATGGCAGAAACTTTTCGTGGAGGTTTTAACGCTATACCCGACACTCAACTTAATGCCGCAAGATCGCTTGGTATGAGCTTTTTTCAAACCCAGCGTTACATTATCGTGCCGCAAGTATTGCGGGTTATTTATTACCCTATGACAAACCAATTTATTTGGGTAATTTTAATGAGTTCACTGGGAATGTTAGCTGGCTTAAGAGAGTTAACTGGGGAAACACAATATTTTAACTCTAGAACATTTCGTACATTTGAGTTCTTTGCAGCTACTGCAGTTATTTATTACATTATTGCAAAACTAGTAATGCTAGGCGCAAGGCTTCTTGGTTGGCGACTATTTAGGGGGCAATCATGAATTCAGCTGGTAGTGCATTTACCAACCTATCATGGGTTGATTTAATATTCTTAGGTGAAGCAGCAATTCGTACTTTGCAAATTTCTATAGTTTCTATTTTTTTTGGAACTGTCATCGGCATTATCTTGGGTTGGATGTTAGCGGCTGGTAATGTTTTTGTGCGTATTGCAGTCAGCTCTATTTTAGATGTTTTTCGCTCCGTGCCACTCATCATTCAGCTTATATTATTTGATAGCTTTGTCTCAATCGCAGGTTATCCAATGCCAGCCTTTTGGTCAGGTACGATAGTTCTTTCAGTTTATTGCGCTGCACTTGTTGCAATGGTTGCACGTGCAGGAATTGAAGCAGTAAGTCCAAATTTACGCCGTGCAGCTCGCTCACTTGGCATGGGCTATTGGCAAGATTTACGATATATTGTCTGGCCTGTTGGTTTGCGTGCGGTATTTCCGTCATGGATTGGAGTTGCGCTTTCAGTCCTTAAAGATAGCGCACTTGTTTCAGCCATCGGCTATTTAGAGCTTATGCGTGCATCACAAATATTGACTACCAAAACGCAAGAATCATTTAAGATTATGCTGTTGATCGGCCTATTTTATTTCCTTATGTCCTATCCAATATCTAAAGCAGGCGAATTCGTCGAGAAAAAGTGGCAATCATGATTGAAGTGAAACAACTCCATAAAAAATATGGAGAACTCCATGTCCTAAAAGGGATTGATCTTAGTGTAAAAAAGGGTGAAGTTGTTTGTGTTATTGGCGCATCAGGTTCTGGAAAGTCCACATTGCTTTATTGCATAAATGGTCTTGAAACAATTCAAAAGGGTGAGGTGCTTATTGATGGTATTTCAGTGCATGATAAAAATACCGATCTTAATAAACTAAGGCAAAATGTTGGAATGGTATTTCAACAATGGAACTCATTTCCTCATCTTACAGCACTAGAAAATGTTGCTCTATCCCCTCGTGTTGTAAAAAAAATGTCAAAAATTGAGGCACAGGAAATTGCTAAAAAACAACTTATTCACGTTGGCTTAGAAGACAAGTTAAATGTTTATCCATCGGCACTTTCAGGCGGACAACAACAGCGTTTAGCAATTGCTCGTGCGCTTGCTATGGAGCCAAGTTATATGCTGTTTGATGAGGTGACTTCGGCACTTGATCCTGAGCTTGTTGGAGAGGTTTTAGATACTCTGCGCCTATTAGCAAAAGATGGCATGACAATGATTTGTGTAACTCATGAGATGAGCTTTGCAAGAGATGTTGCAGATAGGGTTGCATATTTTCATGAGGGTTTAATGGAAGAAATTGGACCGCCAGAGCAAATTTTTGGTGACAATCCAAAATCAGAAAAAACCAAAAAATTTCTTGCAAATGTGAAGTAAGTATTTCGGCATAGTTTAATATTGGGCACAGATAAAGTTAATTCGAAATCAGATTAAGACGCATATCTACAAAAGTTATAATAGCTTATATTGCAGGGTGTGATGGGCATTATTTTAGGCAAAAAGCGAGTGGCCAGCTAGTTAATGATAGCTCTACCTGCCCTAATAAAGATCAATTGAAAAATTTCTATAAGTAGCAATTTATCAACTTCAAGCTGTTATTATTAGACTATAAAGGTCAAATGATTTCAAATTGAGTTGATATGCATAACAGCGGATTGTTCCAAGATATATTGATTTTTTTAGTGGCAGCTGTAGCCATTGTTCCGATTTTTCATAAATTGCGTATTTCGCCAATTCTTGGTTATCTAAGTGTTGGCATGCTGATTGGCCCATTTGGTTTTGCCATTATTAGCGATACTAAAAGTGCACACACGATGGCCGAGTTTGGGGTTGTTTTTTTATTATTTATGATTGGGCTTGATTTATCTTTTGAGCGTTTAAAAAAACTCAAGCATTTTGTATTTGGCCTTGGTCTTTTACAAGTTTTACTAAGCGCAATGGCAATAGCTTTTGTTGCTATTCTTTTTGGTTTAGAAATAAAAGCAGCAACAATTATTGGAGGGGCTTTGGCTCTTTCCTCAACCGCTTTTGTTTTGCAACTTTTGGCGGAGCGGGGTGAGAGGGCAAGCAGGTTTGGTAATATCTCATTTGCTATTTTATTATTTCAAGACCTAGCGGTTGTGCCGTTGCTTATTATGGTGACAATTTTGGCCAAACAAGATCAGTCCTTTATAGTGTCATTTGGCCTTGCAATTTTCCAAGCTGCTATTGCTCTATTCATTGCCTTTTGGGTTGGGCGGTTAGTTTTGCGGCCAATTTTTAGAATGGTTGCTAATGCCAAAAGTCCAGAATTATTTGTTGCGGCGACCTTACTTACGGTGCTTGGCACAGGCTGGCTATTATCTTTAACTGGCTTGTCTATGGCGTTGGGGGCATTTTTAGCTGGACTATTACTAGCAGAAACAGAATATCGCCATCAGGTTGAGGCGGATATAAGGCCGTTTAGGGGGCTTTTATTAGGCTTATTTTTCATTAGTATTGGTATGTCGATAGATATAAGTTTCATTCTTATATATTCTTGGCTAATTGCCCTATTAGTCATTGCTTTAGTAATTGGTAAAACAGCTATTACTTCAGTTTTGTGCATAATATTTAAAGTGCCATCAAATATCTCTGTTAAAATTGGGCTGACTTTATCTCAAAGTGGAGAATTTGGGTTTATTTTATTTGGCGCAGCAGGTGCGCTTAATCTTATTCCTATGGAGATAGTGCAAATATTATTGGCGGTAATTGTTGTTTCGATGATTATAACACCTGCTCTTGTTCACTTTGGTTATAAACTATCCAAATATCTTGCAAAAAAAGATGAACATCTAATTGGCTCAATTGATGATGAAGCAAAACATGCACAAAAACATGTGTTAATTGCTGGGTTTGGACGGGTAGGGCAGACCATGGCTAAAGTTCTTACAGATGGGGGTATTTCTTATATAGCCATAGATAAAGACCATGAGCGAGTTTTAAAATGTCGAGCTAAAGGCATGCCTGTTTTTTATGGTGATGCAAGTCAAATATCGGTGCTTGAAGCAGCAGGAGCGCAAAATGCGCTTGGCGTTGTGATAACGCTTGATAAAGATGGGGTTGCAAATAATATTGTTTCCTCTTTGAGAAAAGAATATCCAATTTTGCAAATTTTTGTACGAGCACGTGATATGAAACATTTGCGCAAACTTGAAAATCATGGCGCAACTGCCACCGTGCCAGAAACCGCAGAGGCCAGCTTACAACTAGGTGCTATAGTGATAAAATCACTAGGTGTTAGCTCAGATATTAGTGCAAGCATTGTGCAGAATTATCGAGAAAATGACTATGCACTACTTGAGGATATTGTTGGGCGAACTAAGAAATAAGTTTTTATTCATTCTCAGATATTTCATAACGGAAGTCGCAAAAATCCGCTCCTTCCATAATAGTTTGGCTACGTTTTAGTTTCATTTTTTTGTTATAGCCAATGCAAAATGTTCCATCTCGATTGCATGATAATAAATCCCCAATATGAGCTAATCCCATTTCCTTATACATGTTTGCATAAGCACAATGAGTAATGTCATACTCTAGTTTTTTAGTTGTTTTGAGGTGAATTTTTCTTTTTAATGCTCCGCCCATTTCCCATAAACGGCCAAGCTCTGAAAAATCTGCTAAATTCGGCTCACGGCCATGCTCGTTGATATGTTTTTTGCGAAAATTAGCTCCTTGCTCAATGGCGGCACTTTTTATAGCTATCGTGATTGCTTGTTTAGCCTCTTTTTCACCATGTCGTTCAACCAAAACCTCATAGATATTCTTAACAACTAATGCTTCAATTCTTCTTTGCTCCAGCATAGGAATTTGGGCAGGTTTTTCTTTTTTATTGTTACTCATTTAAATTCCTAGACTTTGGTTTTTGCTTATCTTTCCAACGATAATAAGCAAGCGCAGATGGGGCAAGTTTTTTAACTATAGGGTGAAAGGCAATTGGCTTTGGTTTTTCTAGTGGTAAAGCAATATCACCCTTTCCATCAATTGCTAAAGCAAATTCACGGCCTATGGAAACTCCCAGAGCTAAACCTCGTCCATTGCAACCAGACCAGCCCCAATAATTTTCACCCAATTTATAAAAATGTGGAAATTTGTCCATGCTCATTCCTACATTTCCAGACCAAATGTGAGAAAATTCAGGCACTCCCATTTTTGGAAAAGCCTTTGCAAATCGCTTGCCAACTATTTTTTTTAGCCGCTGCTCTGCATTTCCTTTAAAAATAAGCGCACCCCCAGATATTAATCTATTTCGAGCATCATAGCGGAAATATTGCAAATCTCCCCTAGTGTCAGAAACTGCTTCACGGTTTGGAATAATGCTTTGCCTTAATTCATCACTAAGCGGCTTGGTGGCGAGCTGAAAAGAAACTAAAGGCACTATAGATTTTGTAACTTTTGGAGCTAAATTTGATGTAAAAGTTTCGCTATAGGCGTTGGTTGCAAGTAATAGAGAAACACAATTAATATATCCATTTTTGGTTTTTACAACCCAGCCATTTCCTTTGCGCTCAATTTTACTTGCTGCGCTATTCTCAAAAATTTGCACCCCTAAACGCTCACAAGCTGTTGCTAACCCACTAGTAAATTTTAGTGGATTTATATGCCCCCCAGTTGGATTATACATTCCCCCATACCATTGATCTGAGCCAAGCAAAGCAAAAGATTGCTCTTTATCAAGCATTTTACATGGTGCACCACGCCTTGCCCAAGCTGAATTTCGCCACTTGCTACTTTCTAGATGAGCTTTTGAGTGGGCTGGTTGAAACCAACCTGTCTGCTCCGCTTCACACTCAATATTTTCATCTCTTGCTAGCTGAAATAGATAGTTTGCACTATCTCTAATTAGTGTTGTAAATCTCTTGCCAACTTCGCCATAAATCTGCTCAATCTTCTCTGGCTCGGCTCTTGAAAGAACAGGGATAACTTGACCATTATTACGACCAGATGCTCCAGAGCCGATGGTTTTACCCTCTAGCACAATTGGCTTATATCCCTTTTTTGCTAAATGTAATGCGCTAGATAGGCCAACAATACCGCCACCAATAATAACCACATCGCCAGATATGCTTTCGCTTAAGCTGGGGTATATTTTCCTTGGTGGTGAAACGTCGTCCCACAAAGAAATTGCATCATTAAATTTGGCAAAATTTATCATTATCATTCTACTTTTGAGCTACTCTAACATAGTTTTTAAGAATTATAACCATAAACATATTCTAAAAACTCATATATTAATGAGAAACTTGACCTTGTTATGAATGTATATTTTTGCTCAGATGTAAAAAAACATATTGGAAAAATAATGGTAAAAGCAGCAAAACATACCCCTTGTAAAAGGGAAATTTCTTTTTTAGAAAAAGTGGTTAATGCTAAATATGACCGCCAAACTATCACGGGGTTAAAAAAATTCATTGATGGCAATGCACCTCAAGATATGCATGATTTTTATTCAAAAGATGAACTTGCGGCGATCATGGCACTTGATGGAACTGAGCAAGATATTCAAGCTCGTATGCCAATAAAAATCACTCGTCATTATTTTGATTTAGCAAAAACCAGTGCGCCCATTCAAACATTGGTAAAAGCATCACCAAAAGAAACTTATGACCTTGATGGAGCAAAAGATCCTGGTAAGCAGTTATCATATTCTCCAGTTGAGGGCTTAATTCATAAATATGAACTCGGCCTAATTTATGTTGCCTCGACCTGTTCAGCCCATTGCAGATTTTGTTACCGTGAAGAATTAATTGCCAAAAAAATTATTGAACGTGAAGATGGAACAGCTGCGGCAAAGGGTTTGGCACAGATAAGTGAGATTGTTGCATATATAAAAAATCATAATGAGCAAGTTGAAAAAAATAATGGTCGCCACCCTGAAACTGGACGTGAGAAATTGCGTGAGATTTTGATGTCTGGGGGCGACCCAATGGTTTTGGGAAATAAAAATATTGCTCAATGGCTGGCAGCATTGGCCGAAGCTGGCATTAGTGCAATTCGTATTGGCACAAAAGAGTTGGCTTTTTTCCCCAAGCGTTTTGATAAGAGTTTTTTTGATATGCTTGATGAGTTTCATGTAACTTACCCAAAAGTCAATATTCGTATGATGGTGCATTTTAATCACCCAGATGAGTTTTTAAAAAAAGCTCCAAATGGTGATTATATTGAAAAAGATGGCAATTTTGAATGGATTGAGCAAACTCAAGTGGCGATTAAGCAAATGGCTTCTCGCTCATTTATTAACATAGATAATCAAGCCCCAATTATCAAGAATATCAATAATGATCCAGATGCTCTTAGAATTATGCAGCGTGAATTAAAAAATAATGGGGTTGAAAATCATTATTTCTTTTGCGGCCGAGATATTGTTGGCCATAAGGCGTTTAATGTGCCGATTGAGGAGGCGTGGGAAGTATTAAATCAATCTCAAAAAGGCCTTTCAGGAGTTGAGGCGCATGCTCGATTATCTATCACTCATTATAAAGGAAAAACCGAAGTTGTTGCTGTAACAAATAAGCCTATGCTCGGCGTTAAGGGAGGTGAAAATGGTGTGGTGATTTTTAAATTATTGCGATCAGCAAATGATGCTCCAGACCGATGTAAGGTAACAATTGTTGGGCGAAATGAAGATGCAATTTGGTTTAGCGGCTATGATGACCGAGTAATATATGATGAGGCTGAATTATATTCTATGTATGATATTGGATTGTGCAATGAGCAAGAAAAATAACATTTCTAAAAGTGCTGCTCTGTTTGAGCGAGCAAAAAAAGTTATGCCCGCAGGGGTTAGCCGAAACACAATTTTGCGATCCCCCCACCCAATTTATGCCGAGTTTGGCAAGGGTTGTTATGTCACCGATATTGAAGGTGTGGAGCGGGTGGATTTTGCCAATAATGTTGCCTCGCTAATTCATGGTCATGCTCATCCAGTAATTGTTGAAGCAGTGAATAAACAAATGGCAAGGGGGAGTGCTTTTGCGGTTGGGACTAAGGTTGAAGTTGAATATGCTGAGCATATTTGCCAGCGTAATTTAGGATTTGAAAAAATCCGTTTTGTAAATTCTGGCACTGAAGCGATTATGGGTTCTCTAAAGGCTGCGAGGGCATTTACTGGGCGAGCTAAAATTGCCAAAGTTGAAGGCTCTTATCATGGGCTTTATGATTATGCTGAAGTTAGCCAAACATCAAACCCATCAAATTGGGGTGAGGTAAATAATCCAACAAGCGTGCCAGTTTCGCATGCAACCCCACAAGGGGCATTGGACGATGTTGTTATAATTCCTTTTAATGAGCCAGAGTTGGCGATTAAAATTTTAGACCAATATAAAAATGAATTGGCCTGTGTTTTGCTTGATCTTTTACCGCACCGAATTGGAGTAATTCCTGCTAGTGAGGAATTTGTCAAAGCGATTGCTAAATGGACTAAGGACAATGGTGCTTTGATGATTTGTGATGAAGTTATATCATTTCGCACCAATTATGGCGGAGCGCAAAAAAGTTATGATTTTACTCCAGACCTAACCACTTTAGGAAAAATGATTGGGGGTGGTTTTCCAATTGGAGCTTTGGCAGGACGAGCAGAAGTTATGGAGGTTATGAACCCATATTCAAGCAATTATCGCTTTCCACATTATGGCACGTTTTCAGCCAATCCAATAAGCATGTCAGCAGGCCTTGCGGCAATGCAATTGTTTGATGAAGCAGCTGTGATTAAGCTAAATAAATTGGCCAATTATGCCAAAGGGGTTATTTCTGAAGCAATAAAAAATGCTGATGTGCCTGCATGTGTAACGGGTGAGGGGTCGATGTTTAGGGTGCATTTAAAAGAAAAACCACCAACCAGCTATCGCAATTCTTTTGTATCAAAAGAGGAGGCAAAGACATTAAACCTACTTTTAGATCACTTATTTGATAATGGCTTTTTGATGATAAATACCTGCTCTGGCACGCTTTCTACTCCAATGAAAAAAGTTGAAATAGATAGATTTGGTGAAGCTCTACAAGAAGGATTTAAAAAAATAAAATATTTGATGTAAAGGGTTTATTGCTTGGTAATAGATTTTATCCAGTTTGAAAAATTTACAACATTTGGATCAGTTATACCCAAAGTAGAAACTATAAAATAATCGCTATTTGTTTTTAGGCTGGTTTTTCCTAATGAAATGAGGCTGCCTTGTGATAGCTCAGTTTCAATTAAATATTTGGGTAATAATGCCGCCCCAAGCGAAGCTAAAGCCCCATGAATTAACATTGAAAATTGATCATATCTTGCACCTGATTTTAGTTTTTGATTAGCTATTTTGTTTTTATCAAACCAATCTTGCCAAGAATTTGGGCGGCTTTCTAGGTGCAAAAGTGGAGCATTTTCAAGGCTAGATGAATTAATAATCTTATGTGTTTTTTGGAATTTTGGCGAGCAAACTGCAATCACCTCCTCTTTAAAAAGATGCTCCATTTTTGTATTTGGCCAATCATTATCACCAAAATGGATTGCAACGTCTATTCGCTCTTTTACCATATCAAATGGCTTTAAGCGGGTGACTAAATTGATAATTACATTGGGGTGTTTTTTTGTAAATTCTGGCAATCGGGGAATTAACCAACGGCTAGCAAGGGTTGGCAATACTGCTACTCGTAATGATGAATAATTCTCACCAGCGGTCACTGCTCGCAAAACTGTTTGACGAATATTTTCTAAGTCTTGGCTAAGG
>Ga0256834_1002071_pt1 | contig 12980 bp, 14 predicted proteins | sample 4281140metaG_FD_190536 | JGI IMG/M metagenome (GOLD analysis project Ga0256834, IMG submission 190536) | Hydrothermal vent microbial communities from East Pacific Rise, Pacific Ocean - 4281-140 | ecosystem: Environmental > Aquatic > Marine > Hydrothermal vents | place: Pacific Ocean: East... | reverse complement strand
ATTTAGACAGTATCCACCTATAACTGTTAACACTACTCCAATAATACCAAGAAGTTTAGGTATTTCTCCCAATATTAACCAACCTGTAAAAAGGGTAAAAACTGGAGTAAAAGCCAAAAATGGAATAGTAATGGATAAATCACTTACCTGAATAGCCTTCATGTATAGAATAAGTGCTATAATTTCTAGTGGTAGTAGAAATGCTAAGGTCTTAAAAAATTCTATATTTAGTTTGGGCCAATTTACAAAAAATAAAGCAGGCAGAAGAAATATAGCAGGCGCACTACACCTTATTGCAGCCATTGAAGCACTTGATAGATGAGTGAAACGAGCCTTTAATATAGCATCTGTGGTGGCTGATGAAATCGCTGCCCAAAGTGCAAAAGGAAACCAATTCACATCAGCCACCTATATACAACTTTTATGATATTCCCCTTTGTGCCATTTCTAATAATCGTTTTATCCTTTCTTCAATAGGGGGGTGTGTACTAAATAGAGTAGCAAACCCTTTAGCACTAAGAGGATTTACAATATACATCTGAGCAGAAGCAGGATTTACGTTCATAGGTATACGCCTATTCCACTCTTCAAGTTTTTTAAGTGCACTTGCAAGGGCAGTAGGCTTACCACATATCTTTGCACCAGTTGCATCTGCTAAAAACTCTCTACTTCTTGAGATTGCCATTTGTATAAGGGCTGCTGCAATAGGAGCTACTATCATCATGATAAACATGCCAATAAGGCCAGCAACTCCATCGTCTTCATCTCGACTAAAACCACCAAAGATAAGTGTCCACTGTGCCATATTAGCCAAAAAGCTTATTGCTCCAGCCATTACTGCTGCAATAGAGCTTATCAAAATATCCCTGTTTTTGATATGACCGAGTTCATGAGATAAGACCCCTTCTAATTCTTCCCTATTTAACAGCTGTAGTAACCCTTCTGTAACTGCAACTGCTGCATGTTCTGGGTTTCTACCTGTAGCAAAAGCATTTGGAGTCTGGCTTGGGATGATATACACCTTTGGCTTTGGAATACCTGCCCTTTGAGCCAAATAAGCTACAATGGAATGAAGCTCTGGGGCTTGGGCTTCAGATACAGGACGTGCTCCATTCATTGTAAGGGCAAGTTTATCACTAAACCAAAAGGAAAAAAAGTTCATGACTGCCGCAAATCCAAGGGCTATCAGCATTCCATTTCTGCCACCTAGTATTTGGCCTACTACCATAAAAAGGGCAGTAAGAGCAGCCATTAGCATAAATGTCTTAAATGTATTCCACATAACTACTTATTACCTCCGTCAAGGTTTTTGATGGTAAAATAACCATCATTACTACACAGAACAAGAGGTGTAGCATTGGCTACCTTGACATCCCTGTATCCTTCCAACCCTATACCCTTAAAGTAAAGAATAAGCACTCTCATAACAGCAAGATGAGTAACTACTAAGATAGGACATTCATGCCTATCTGCCAATTTCTTTATTGATTCTACTGCCCTTTTTTGAAGACTTAAAAGATCTTCTGCACCCTGTTTTTTAAATAAATAGGGAGTTTTTTTCCATAAACTATAACCAGAGTTAGGATCGTTTTTAAGTTCTTCTTTTAATCTACCATCCCAAGCAGGAATCTTTATCTCACATATTCCTCTTTCTACTGTTACAGGGGCACCTATAATGTCTGAAATAATCCATGAAGTCTCAAGAGTACGAGGAAGGGGACTTGAATAGATAATAGCTATTCCCCTTCCATTTAAAAGTTGTGCTGCATCTTTTGCCTGCTGTCTCCCTTTTTTGGTTAAGGGTTCACTTGTCCAACCTGCGAATCTATCTTCTAGATTTGCCTTAGTTTGCCCATGACGAATGAGATATATCATTTACAACCTAACCACCTCTATAGAATTTAACCTTGCTGCATAAGCTCAGTAGCCTTTTCTACGTCCTTTTTGCTACCAATGAAAAGAGGAACCCGCTGATGAAGAGCCTCTGGTTTTATATCTAATATACGCTGTTTGCCATCTGTGGCTGCACCGCCAGCTTGTTCTACAACCATTGCAAGAGGAGCAGCCTCACAAAGTAGACGTAGTTTCCCATGGGGCTTAGCAGGGTCTCTTTTATCTGCAGGATACATAAATATACCACCATAAAGCAAATTTCTATGAAAATCTGCCACCAAAGAACCAATATATCTAGAACTATAAGGCTTTCCTCTTAAATTCTTATCAGACTTAAAGTAATTAACAGTATTTTTAGTACGCTCATCCCAGTACATTGTGTAAGCTTCATTTACTGAATAGATCTTACCAATTTCAGGAATCTGTATGTTTGGATGAGACAGTAAAAACTCCCCCACAGAAGGATCAAGAGTAAAACCATGAACCCCATTTCCAGTAGTATAAACAAGCATAGTACTGGAACCATAAAGAAAGTATCCTGCTGCTACCTGCTCTGTACCTTTTTGCAAGAAATCTTCAAGGGTTACATAAGCTCTATCACTTGTCTTTTTACGAATAGAAAAAATGGTTCCAATATTTACATTAGCATCAATATTTGATGAGCCATCAAGTGGATCAAAAATCAACAAATAATCCCCTTTAGGAAGATTGTCAGGTATCTCTATAATATCTGCATTCTCCTCTGATGCCATTGCACAAAGGACTCCTGCTCTTTGCATCCTATAGATAAGAATTCTATTTGCATATTCATCTAATTTTCTAACTTGCTCTCCTTGAACATTTATTTCTCCTGTTAGTCCAAGTATATCAACAAGCCCTGCTTTTCTAACTTCTCTAGCAATTATTTTTGCAGAAAATATCAATTCAGTAAGAAGCCTTGTAAACTTACCTGTAGCCATTGGGGCTTCTTTTTGATGTATTAGAAGGTGTTCCATCACAGTAATTCCTACGCCTTCCATTGTCTTTTTACCTCCTTGATCTATTTTATAAGCTGATACAAGCCCTTTTTTAATTTAGTTGGTTTTGTGTATAATATTTTAGTTTTATTTAAGGCTTTTCTATTATACCCTCTAACTTAGATTATATGCAAAAATTTGCTAAAAAACAAAATTGATCTACAAAGAAGAAATCTATTTAAAAATCCATAACTAAAAAGATTGCAAAATTGTAGAATCTTATTAAAGTTGGCACTTGTTGTATTGATAAAAATTACGCTTATGTGTAAGGACTAAAAAATGGCCCTTATAACTACTCAAAACACAAAGATACAAAACAAAATTACAGAGCATACAAAAGGAGTAGAAGAACTAGCTTGTTTATATGAGGTTACAAAATGTTTAGCAAGCGCTCCTAATTTAAAAGAGGCATTAAAACAAGTAGTAGAAAGTTTATCTGAATTTATGGGAATGCATCATGGTACTATTACTATTTTAAACCCTCATTCAGGAGAAATAGAGATTGAAGTTGCTCAAGGGCTTTCTGCTGATGCAAGAAGAAGGGGTAGATATAAACCAGGAGAAGGAATTACCGGACAAGTAGTTGCTTCAGGTGAGGCGGTAGTTGTTCCACGCATAAGTGAAGACTCTCGCTTTTTAAATAGGACTAGAAGTAGAAGTAAAAATAGCCAAAAAGAGATGTCTTTTATCTGTGTTCCTATAAAAAACGGACGTCAAACTATAGGAGCACTAAGCGTAGATAAGCCATTTAAACCAGGAGCAAGCTTTGATGATGATTTAAGACTACTTACAATTATAAGTGGACTTATTGCACAAAGTGTAAGTAGACTTCAAGCAATAAAGGCAGAAAGAGAACTCCTTTTAAAAGAAAATAGAACCCTTAAACGAGCTCTTTCTGAAAAATATTCTATAGAAAACTTAATAGGCAAATCAAGCCGCATGCAAGAAGTCTTTGAGATGGTGTATAGAGTTGCATCTAGCAACGCAACTGTACTTCTAAGAGGAGAAAGTGGCTCAGGGAAAAGTCTAGTAGCAAAAGCTATTCACTATAATAGTAACAGAAAGAACAAACCCTTTGTTGTTGTAAATTGCTCTGCTTTACCTGAAACTCTTATTGAAAGTGAACTTTTTGGACATGAAAGGGGTGCCTTTACTGGTGCATACAATAGAAAAATAGGCCGTTTTGAACAGGCAAAAGATGGAACAATATTTTTAGATGAAATAGGAGAGCTTCCACAGTCTGTTCAAGTAAAGCTTTTAAACGTGATACAAGAAAGGGAATTTCAGCGTCTTGGTGGTACCAAGCCTATAAAGGCAAAATGTAGAATAATTGCTGCTACTAACAAAAATCTTGAAGAGGCAATGCGCCAAGGGCACTTTAGGGAAGATCTTTATTACCGCTTAAATGTCTTTCCGATATATTTACCAGCTTTAAGAGAAAGACGTACTGATATATTGCTTTTGGCAGAACATTTTCTTGAAAGATATTGTAAAGAAAATGACAAAAATATAAAAGGCATTTCCCAGCCTGCAATAGACCTTTTAATGCAATATCATTGGCCAGGCAATGTACGAGAGCTTCAAAACTGTATTGAACGAGCAGTGCTTGTATGTGATGAAGATATTATAAGGGCGCATCATTTACCACCAACCCTTCAGAGCATGACTGAGGGGATAGAAGAACCTCAAAAGAAGGTAAGATGTCTTGCAGATGCAGTAGCAGATTTTGAAAAGGAATTAATTATAGAAGCACTTAGACAGAGTAAAGGGAACCAGACTAAAGCTGCACAGCTTCTTGATACAAGCCTTAGGATAATTAACTATAAAATAAAAAAATACGGGATTGATCCTAAGCTCTTTAAAGTTCCAACAAAATGAACCCGCGAGTGAGACAGACATATCTTTGTAACATATCTCATACAAAAAGGAGAAAAAGGATACAAAAAGAGCCTCAATTAGAGGACTCTACTTTTATACAAGCTCATAGGATAGTGACTCAGCCTTTTCTATTTAAAGATATTACAGAAAAAAAACCGTTAATAATCCCACGTTCTGAACATCCAATAAGTAGAAAAAATATAGATAGAGAGGCACTAAAAGTTTTATATCGTCTTAAAGATCATGGTTATTTAGCCTATCTTGTAGGAGGTAGTGTAAGAGATTTACTTCTTGGCAGAAAACCAAAAGATTTTGATATTGGTACAGATGCTAGACCAGAAGAATTAAGAAAGTTATTCCGCCACAGCAGAATTATAGGTAGAAGATTTCGTCTTGTACATGTGTATTTTAAAGGTGGAAAGATCATAGAGGTTTCTACTTTTCGCCAAACCTCAGGTTGTAATGATGAACTCCACCCTGAAGAATACAATGAAAATATTTATGGTACACCAGAACAAGATGCATTTAGACGAGATCTTACAATAAATGGACTATTTTATAACATAGCGGATTTTAGTATTATAGACTATGTAGGTGGAATGGATGACTTAAAACAGGGTATTATCCGTACAATCGGAGACCCTGAAAGTCGATTTTTAAGAGATCCTGTACGTATGATGCGTGCAGTAAGACACGCGGCTCGTACAGGTTTCTCTATTGAAGAAAACACTTGGCAAGCAATAAAAAAACACGCTAATAAGATCAAATTCTGTTCTATTGTAAGGGTAAGAGATGAATATATAAAAGATTTAAAAAGTGGAGCATCAAAACCCTGGGCAGACCTTCTTATAGACTCAGGACTTCTTGAAAATATATTTCCTTCATATCAAAGAGCCCTTATAAAAGACAAAAAAAAGACCAAAAAATTACTCTTGGGATTATTAGGATTTATTGATCAAAAGATAAGAAGTGGAGAAAAATTAGACGATGCCCTGATATTGTCATTTTTCTTCTTTCCTGCCCTCTATGCAGATGAAAGTTACAGAACACTTTCATCTACTAAAAGACTTAGATGGCCTATATATGAAACCAGACTTTTAATAGAAGATGTCATCTTACCTTATGAATTTAGGAGAGATATACGGGATAAAATGTCAAAGATATTAGCAGGCTATTGGTCTATTGAATTTTGTGCAAACTCAAATACATGGCCTAAAAAAGTTAAAAGACGTCAAAGCTTTTTCGACTCTTTTATGTTATATAATTTAGTCCAGCAGTTAGAAGACAAACCATTTGTGACGATTTCTAAAAATAAAAAGAGAAAAAAGAAAAAAAAGAAAAAGACTTAAGGAGCTCATCATGAAGCTAAAACAAAATGCCCAAGAGATAGTGCTCCTTAGTATTGAAGGTTTAGGGTTAATACTAGGGGAGATAAGATATAATAGACAAACAGAGACAGCTATTTTTGCTCTAGAAAAAGCTGCATTTTTTGATGTATATTTCCCATGCACTGTTATATACGATCAACAAAAAGGCCCCTTAGTACATCCTCATATACTAGCAGCAATGACAACATCATCTATTAGAGTCCAAAGACAAAAAGTGGCTTGCTATATTATTGAAAAAGATTTAAATCCTATGATCGTAAGACAATATCAAGATTTACTTCATGCAGTTTTGGCACCAATGGAGCCTATTCAAGAAGAAACACAACTTCATGAAAAAGAACATCTATCTCCTAAAACAAACAAAAAAGAAGCTAAGAGAATAATAGATCTTACAAAATTACGTGAAAAAATAGACAAATGATTCCTTATCCACATATAAATCCTGTAATTGTAAAAGTTGGCCCTCTTGCCATTAGATGGTATGGAGTAATGTATCTCATTGGCTTTTTATCTACTTATTTTCTTGTAAGAAAACAAATAAAAGAACAAGCTCATGTTTTAGGAAAAACAAAAGAAGAAATAGAACAAGAATTCTATCACCTAGATAATCTCATATTATATGGAGCAATTGGTGTAGTTTTAGGTGGACGTATTGGGTATGTAATTTTTTATAACCTTCCTTATTATATGAAACATCCTATAGAAATCTTTGAAACATGGCATGGTGGTATGTCATTTCACGGAGGATTAGCAGGGGCAGTAGCAGCATGTGCAATATATTGCAAAAGACATAATCTAAACCCATGGCTTTGGGGGGATAGATTTGTTGTAACTGCCCCAATTGGTTTAGGCTGCGGAAGAATAGGAAACTTTATAAATGGTGAGCTATATGGAAGACCAACTAATGTCCCTTGGGCAATGGTATTCCCAGCAGGTGGCCCTATCCCAAGACATCCTTCTCAATTATATGAAGCATTTTTAGAAGGTGTCCTTCTATTTTTAATTCTTTGGCCAATAAGAAATAAAAACTGGGCAACAGGTAGAAAAGTAGCACTTTTTCTTATGCTTTATGGCATTGTAAGGATATTTGCAGAATTCTTTAGAGAACCAGACCCACAGCTTGGTTTTATACTTTGGGGTTGGGTTACAATGGGGCAAATATTATCACTTATTATACTTATCATAGGAATATTTATCTGGATGTATAGAAAAGATGGGGAAAAACTTTTTACTAAATAACTAATTTAAATAAATAATAAATTTTATAATGGTGGAGATGTAAAATCATCGTTTAAAAAGGAAGCTGTAGTCCTTTCTTGATACTTATCATCTTGGTTTTTTAGACTATTTCTCTTTGAATTGTTCTTTGCCTTTCTTCTATCAATTAAGAAGTTGCTGCCAGGAAGCTGCTTTACCTTCTTTTTTACCTGTGCTGCAACAACAGCTACTTCACCGTAGTGCTTAAATCTTTCTTTATCAAGAGGAACAACTGCTATAGAAAGGCTTGTAAGAGGGAATTTTTGTATTCTACCTTTTCTATCCCTGCTTATAAAACAACCTGCTTTAAGGTCTTCCTCATCCAAAAATACAGGCATTAAAGAATCAAAGTGTCTAATAATATTTTCACAAACTGCCTCTACCTTTTTACTTGGAACAATAAATACAAAATCATCACCACCAATATGGCCTACAAAACCTTCATTGCCACAAAACTCCTTAACCACATTTACAAGAACACGCGCAACCATTCTTATTACTTCATCACCTCGTGCAAAACCATAGCGGTCATTATATGGTTTAAAGTTATCAATATCTACATATCCAACAGACTTTGAGGCCTTTGAGTTTATAACCTCTTGAATGTTTTTAAGTATAGAGGAATTCCCAGGAAGTTTTGTAAGCGGGTTATTATCTGCCACTCTATGGGTGCGAGCAAGGGCAAGCTCTATTCTAGTTATAAGCTCCTCTATCTTGGCATTTATCATAATGACATCATCTACAGGATAGGTATCCCAATCTAGCCCACCACTCATTAGGTCTTGTTCAGAAACTACCAAAATTACTGGCATAAGAGCCATTTGAAGATCATTTTTTATGGTCTGGATAACACTTTTTGATAAGCCTTTTGGAATATCCTTTTGAATTATGACAAGTTCAGGTGGATCAGCCAAAAGTTCATCCATTGCTTGAGTGATATTTTTTTTGGATAAAACAGTATGTCCTTTTGCCTCAAGACATAGTTTATCTTCTTGAGTATTAAAACGATCAGGTGTTAGAAGTGCTATCCTTGCCATTTGATAAGCCCTGCATTTCCTCTGCAAATTCTTCTATATCAATAAGTCTATCTTCTATCTCTTTTATGACCTCTTTTATCTCTTTCTTAGTAAACTTTATAAGTTCCCAAGCATCATGATCTAGCTTTGGGACCCAAGGGTCTCCCCCATCTCCTACTCCTAAAGCCCTGATTAGTATATCGGCAAAGTGACAGATTGCTGCAATATTCTTATATTCTTTTGCTTCATGTGGATGATGATGATATTCAACCGGAATCACTAATCTTGCTGGAAGATTCCAATTGCTAATAAGCCAACTAGCTATGGTCTCATGACTTACACCCAATACCTCAAGCTCTGCATCTCTCATAGGTATAGACTTTTCTTTTACAAGATTTAAAATCTTATTGTATTCATCTGGAAGCTCTGCCTTTATTACAATCTTGCCAAGATCATGGATAAGGCCTGCTGTAGAGATCTCTTCAGGATTTGTGATATTTCTTTTTTTAGCTAATATACCAGCAGCAGTAGCACAACCAAGAGAGTGTTCCCAAAGTCCCAGATCTGATGCCTGCATTACCTCAAATATAGAAGATGTAACTATTAAGGTCTTAATGACATTAAAGCCTAAAAGCACTATCGCATTAGAAACAGTGGATATCCTCTTTGGAAAGCCAAAAAAAGATGAATTTACCATCTTTAACAACTTAGATGTTAAAACCTGATCTGTTTCTATAACCTCCCCTAACTGAAAGGCTGTAGTATTTTCATCTTCTACCATCTCATTTAGCTTTGTAACTATAGGAGGAATTGTAGGAAGGGTTTGAACATTTTTTAGCTTTCTTTGTATCTCTTCTGGTTGCAAAGCTTATTACACCTCTAATTATCCTTTTTGAACTTCTATCCAATATTCACCAATAGTGTTCATAAGGGCAACAAGTACTGGATCATCTTTTACTTTTTCAAAACGCATCTTAAGCTGGGCAAGATTTGCCTTTAAGATCTGGGCACTTTGTTTTTTATTTGCCTGTACATAAAGAGAGGTAACCCCTATCTTGCTAAGACGTTCAAGTATCTCTGGAGTCAGTTTAGTAGATTTACCACAAAGTATTCTACCATCAGGGGCCATAACATCTTTGGCAAGTACCATCCCTGGTTCAGCCCTTTTAATAGATATTCGCTGCATTCCTTTACCTAATCTTTAAGTACTTTTGGTATTTTTCGGCCAAGGGCCAAATTTTGTTCAAGCATATAACCAACTTTTAATAGTACGTCTTCTTTAAAATAATCGGACATAAATTGAATACCTATAGGAAGCCCTTTACTAGAAATAGCACATGGCATTGAAAGCCCTGGGATTCCTGCTAGGTTAACAGAGATTGTAAATATATCAGAGAGATACATTTGAAGAGGATCGTCAAGTTTCTCTCCTAACTTAAATGCTGGGGTAGGTGTTACAGGGGTTGCTATTACATCGCATTTATTAAAGGCGTCTTTAAAATCTTTTATAATCAAGGTGCGTACCTGTGATGCCTTTTTATAATATGCATCATAATAGCCTGCGGAAAGGGCGTAAGTTCCTATCATAATACGTCTCTTTACCTCTGGTCCAAAGCCTTGGGCGCGAGTCTTTTTATACATCTCAGAAAGATTTTGATATTCCTTTGCCCTAAAGCCATATTTTACTCCATCGTAGCGTGAAAGGTTAGAACATGCCTCTGCTGGGGCAATAAGATAGTAAGTAGCAATTGCGTATTCGGTATGAGGAAGAGAAATCTCAATGATCTCTGCTCCAAGACTAGAAAGCTTATTTATTGCTGCCTTTACAGACTCTTCTACCTCTTTGTCTAAACCAGAAACAAAATATTCTTTTGGAAGCCCTATTTTTAATCCTTTTATAAAGGTCTCTGCCTCTTTTAGACTCTCAAGATAATCAGGTACAGGGAAATCCACAGAAGTAGAATCTTTAGGATCGTGTCCAGAAATTACATTCATAAGCATTGCACAGTCTTTTATGTCCCTACAAATTGGCCCTACTTGATCTAAAGAAGATGCAAATGCAACAAGTCCAAAACGAGAGACCCTGCCATAGGTTGGCTTCATGCCCACTACTCCACAATGAGAAGCAGGCTGACGTATAGAGCCTCCTGTATCTGAACCAAGAGAGGCAGCGCAAAGCCTTGCAGATACAGCAGCAGCAGATCCTCCACTTGAACCTCCAGGGACCCTATCTAAATCCCAAGGATTGTGTGTTGGGAAAAAGGCAGAGTTCTCTGTAGAAGAGCCCATTGCAAATTCATCCATATTGAGCTTTCCTAAAAATACTGCCCCTTGCTCCTTTAATTTTTCAATAACTGTTGCATCATAAGGAGGAACGAAATTCTCAAGCATCTTTGATGCACAAGTAGTCCTTACTCCTTTTGTGCAAAGAACATCTTTTATCCCTAAAGGGACCCCAGTAAAAGGCTGCCAGTTATTGCTATCTATCTTTTCTTGAGCCTTTTTAGCTTGTTTTATTGCAATATCTTTTGTAACTGTCAGATATGACTTTACTAAAGGATCAATTCTTTCTATCTGCTCTAAATATGCCTTTGTTACATCCTCACAAGAAACCTCTTTTGCCTTTAATTTCTCACTTAATTCATATACCGTAAGCTCTGTTATCTCAGACATGTTACTACCCCTATCTTAATGAAAATTTTTTAATTTATCATCTTATAAAAAGTTAAATAACCCTTGGTACTACAAAAAAGTCTTCTTCTCTCTCTGGAGCATTAGATAAAGACTCTTCTTTACTAATTACCTGATGTACTTCATCAGACTTATAGGGAGTATCAAGCTCTATTGCATGAAATGTTGGCTCAACGCCTGAAGTATCTAGCTCACCTAGTTTATCTACATAGGTAAGGATATCATTTAACTGTTTGGAAAATGATTTAAGCTCTTCTTCAGAAAATGTAAGCCTCGCAAGATCTGCAACGTGTTTAATCTCATCAATTGTTATCTTCACAATAGCCCTCCATATCAAAATCAAACTTTATATTACAATTAAAAGAATTATTAACACATCTTTTTAAGAAACCCAAGAACTTAAAGTTTATTTCTTGCTAGAAAGGTTTTTTAATGCATTTGTAATAAGTTGCTTAATATCTCCATTAGATATCTCATCTAAATCAAGTCCACTTACTGCATCTTTAGCCTCTTTATATGAATAGCCTAGATTTAAAAGGGCTGAGATAACATCATCTATTAACCTATCTTCCAGAGCAGATTTATAAGATAGTGATTTAATTTCTATTCCCTCTTTAATTTTTAAAAATTTTTTTGCCCTTTCTCTTAGATCAACACATAGCCTTGCTGCAGTCTTTTTACCTACACCGTGTATTGACTGAAGTCTTCTTACATCCTCATTTGCAAGGACATTTAAAAGCTCTATACCAGATAGTTTTGAAAGAAGACTTAAAGCAAGCTTAGGACCAACCCCAGAAACCTCAAGAAGAAGTCTAAATATATCTCTGTCAAAACGATCTAAGAAACCAAATAAAGATACGTTGTCTTCTTTAAAAACAAGATGGGTGTAAAGGGTTATTTCTTTTTTATCTAAAATAATTTTAGAAAGACTAGAATCTGGCATATATACTTCATAACCAACCCCATTTACATCTAAAACAACTCCTTGATCCCATCTATGTATTACATAACCCTTTAATTGACCTATCATAATCAAATAATCTTTTGACTAGCTTTAAAGCGTCGCATCTGAATATGGCAAAGTCCTATAGCAAGAGCATCTGCAGCATCTTTAGGAGGTAACTTATTAAGTCCTAAGATAGTCTTTACCATGTATTGTACTTGATCTTTACTAGCTCTACCATAACCAACTACAGCCTGCTTTACCTGACTTGGGCTATACTCCTCTACCTTAACACCAGCATGAATTAATGATAAGGCTATCACTCCTCTTACCTCTCCAAGAACAATAGCAGTTTTTGAGTTTAGAGAATGAAAGGCCTGCTCAATTGCACCTTCCTCTACTTGATATCTTTTAACAGCATCTAAGATACCATCGTATATAATAGCTAAGCGTTCAAAAAGACTAAGGCCCGTTTTGGGCCTTATTACACCAAAATCTATACACTGAAGCTGAGATCCTTTTTGGCAAACTATCCCGTAGCCTGTGGCATTTGAACCAGGATCAACCCCAATTATATTAACCACCTGCTACCTTCTCCAATATTGCATCTGGTATATCAAAATTGGCATAAACATGTTGGACATCATCATGGTCTTCAAGTGCTTCCATAAGCTTTAGAACCTGACTTGCCTGTTTCTCATCTTCTATTTTTACAGTGGTCTTTGGAACCATTGTGATCTGAGCAGAGACAAATGGAATAGAATTTTTTTCTAACTCAGCCTTTACCTTTTCAAAATCTTCAGGACTTGTATGTATCTCCCATTCTTTTTCTTGCTCTTGAAGATCATCTGCACCTGCCTCAAGGGCAATTGTCATTAAGGTGTCTTCATCTACCTTG
>Ga0256834_1002069_pt1 | contig 12994 bp, 15 predicted proteins | sample 4281140metaG_FD_190536 | JGI IMG/M metagenome (GOLD analysis project Ga0256834, IMG submission 190536) | Hydrothermal vent microbial communities from East Pacific Rise, Pacific Ocean - 4281-140 | ecosystem: Environmental > Aquatic > Marine > Hydrothermal vents | place: Pacific Ocean: East... | reverse complement strand
TGATTGTTAAATCTATTTTTTCTCATATCGCTGCAAGTGAGGATTTAAATGAACGTGAATTTACCTTACAACAAATAAATAGCTTTAATTCCATTTCAAAAGAGTTAATTAAATTATTAAATTACACTCCCTTTAAACACATGTTAAATACTTCAGGAATCTTAAATTATGCTACTGAAGCTCAATTTGATATGGTACGTTTAGGAATTGGGCTGTATGGTTTTGGAAATGATATTAAACACACTAAAAAATTAAAGAATGTTTTAACTTTAAAATCAATTATCTCTCAAATTCAAACGGTTGAGAAAGGAGAAACTGTTGGCTATAACAGGACTTATAAAACTACAACAACTATTAAAACTGCTACCATACCTATAGGACATGCAGATGGTATTTTTAGACAATTTGGAAATGAAGTTGGGTATGTTTACATCAACAATAAAAAAGCAGCTATTGTAGGTAATGTTTGCATGGATATGATTATGGTAAATGTTACCAATATTGCATGTAATGAAGGTGATGAAGTTATCATTTACAAAAACCAACAACATATTGAAACCATGGCAAAAACTATTAAAACTATTCCTTATGAATTATTAACAGCCATATCTCAACGCGTCACACGCATACTAAAAGAATCGTAAAATTATTTTTTTAGTATATTAGCATAACTAATTAACTAAAACCAAATTTATACAATGGGAATGTTTAAAGAATTTAAAGATTTTGCAATGAAGGGAAACCTTGTTGATATTGCAGTAGGTTTTGTAATGGGTGCAGCTTTTAAAAGTGTTGTCACTTCATTTACTGGAGGTGTAGTTTCTCCAGCAATTGGATTAATCTTCAAAGCCGATTTCAAAGATTTAAAATATATTATTAAAGATGGAGTTACAGATGAAGCAGGAAAAGTTATTGGTGAAGTTGCCATACTTTATGGAGATTTCATAACCAATGTTATTGATTTTATTATTGTGGCTTTTGTAATGTTTATGATAATAAAAGGTATTAATAAAATGAAAAAGAAAGAAGAGCCTGCTCCCGAAACACCAAAAGGTCCTTCTCAAGAAGATTTATTAACTGAAATAAGAGATTTATTATCTAAAAAGTAAACCAAACTTTATTTGATAAAATAAAAAGGCTTGCAACTGCAAGTCTTTTTTATTTCTTTTTCTCTACTTTGTATACCTCAGCTATTGTTTGTGAATTATTTTCTTTTTTAATTAAAATAAGTTCATCTCCAACAAACACATTTCCTTTTTCTAACACTTTAAAATAGACTCCACTTTTAGTTGAATTCCAAAATTGTTTTAATATATTTTGAGTTTTAAATACAATCCCCAGTTTCATACAGGGCTGCCTTGGTTTAGTTACTTCTAACAAGGCTTCTCCTAATTTATAGATATTACCTATTTGAATTTTAGTTTCTTCCAAATTTGAAATGGTTAAATTTTCTCCAAATATACCATAATGCCAATCTAATTTAGGATATAGTTCTTTCCAATACTTATAATGGTTCTCAGAGTAAGCATAAACAGCTTGGTTACTTCCCCCGTGATATCTTCTATCAACTACAACATCATTTTCAACACCTTCAACATCTAAAAAAATAGGTTTATTTACAGGAAACTTAAAAATACCCGTCTCAATAACTCTTCCTTTATAATTTAGGGACTTTTTTTCTCCAATATTAACAGAGATTGCCTTCATTTTAGTTTAAATTTAGAGAGTTCATTGGCTATTTTTCTATCATTTGATAATCTAGGTACTTTATTTTGTCCTCCTAATTTTCCTACAGATTTCATATAACTATTAAAACCTCCTTTCTCAATAGCTGTAATTTTTAATGGTTGTAATATTTTACCTTCTATTAAATCTAAATAATAACTATTTTGTTTCTGCATTGAAGTGTCTAATTTAATAGCAAAATCATTTAAATTTTCTGGTTTATTTTCAAATTCAATAAACCATTCATGATAAGGCAATCCATTTTCTGGTGTAATTTGAGGTGCTACTGTAAATTCGGTAATAATAATGTTTGTATTAACAGTATTCTCATTAATAGCTTGTTCAACTTCTTTTCCAATTACATGTTCTCCAAATGCAGAAATAAAGTGTTTTATTCTTCCTGTTACTCTTATCCTTGGTGGATTTACTGAAAGGAACTCAATGGTATCTCCAATATTATACCCCCAAAGACCTGCATTAGTATTTAAAATTAGTACATAATTTACTCCTACTTTTACATTGGCTAAAGAAATTCTTGTAGGGTTCTCATCAAAAAATTCTTCAGAAGGAATAAACTCATAAAACATACCATTATCAACTAATAACATCATTCCTCTTTCGTTTTGAGAATCCTGAAAAGCAATAAACCCTTCAGATGCAGGATATAATTCTATGGTATCTACTTTTCTTCCTATTAAGTCTTCAAATTTATTTCTGTATGGCTCAAAATTAACACCTCCATAAACAAATAAGTTAAAATTCGGGAAAATTTCACCCACTTTTTTCCCAGTTCTTTCTATCAGTTTTTCAAAATACATTTGTACCCAAGATGGAATTCCACTAATCAATGTCATATCCTCATTAATTGTTTCATCTACTATAGCTTCAACTTTTGTTTCCCAATCTTCAATACAATTTGTTTCCCAACTTGGCAATCTGTTTTTAATTAAATATTGCGGGACATAATGTGCAGATATACCTGAAAGACGACCTATTTTTATACCATTTTTTTCGTTTAATTCTGGACTTCCCTGTAAAAAAATCATTTTACCATTTACAAAAGAGGCCTTATTAGTTTCAGCGATGTATAAAAGTAAAGAATTTCGGGCTGCACTTATATGCGTTGGCATAGACTCTTTAGTTAATGGAATGTATTTAGCTCCTGAAGTTGTTCCTGATGTTTTTGCAAAATACAATGGTATTCCTTTCCATAAAATATTTGATTCTCCTGCAACAACTTTTTCTACGTAGGGTTTAAGTGCCTCATAATCACGAATAGGAACTTGTTTTTTAAAATCTTCATAAGATTTTATACTGCTAAAATTATGATCTTTACCAAATACCGTTCCCTTAGCATTTGTAATTAAATTTTCAAAAACTTCTTGCTGAACTTTTACAGCATTATTGCTTTTTTTGTAAAATTTTGTAGCAATTTTCTTTGCAAATGGTATTGCTAAAATTGATTTAATACTCATAATTATTTAAAATCAATATAGTTAGTTGGATCTACTGGGTAACCTTCGTTCCAAAGTTCAAAATGTAAATGTGGCCCTGTACTAAACTCACCTGTATTCCCAGCTGAGGCTATCACTTCTCCCGATTTTACCAAATCACCTTGCTGTTTGTGCAATGCTGTATTGTGTTTATAAACAGAGATAAAACCTCCTGTATGTTCAATTATTATAACGTGCCCAGTATCTGCAGTCCATTCAGCAAAAATAACAGTTCCATCAGCAATAGATTTTACTGGTGTTCCCATTTCAACTGCTATATCAATAGCAAAGTGTTTTTTTTCTGGATTATATCCATCTGTGATTGTTCCCGAAACAGGTGCAAAAAATACTATTTCAGATCCTTTAGTTGCCTGATCAAAAAGACTATACCTGTCTATTCTTTCTACCTCTTGTCTAAATTCTAAATCATTCTCTGAAGGATCTAAATTAATGGTATCTTTATCATAGTGAATTGATTGTAAAACTGAATCTTTGTCAAATTGTACTTCAGATATTTCCCCTGTTAATAATTCTCTTACTTTTTCAATATATACATTGTTAACTTTTAGTACCTGCTCTAAAGAATCTACTTTATATACTAACTGAGTAGCCTCTTTTTTTAATTTAATTGAAGAATAGCCCGGAATATATTCTCTCAAAGGTGTAAAAGCAATTAAAAATATGGTCCCTACAATTAACAAAACTGAAAATAACCCACCTAAAATAAATACATTTAATCTAGTTAACTTAAAGGATATTTTTTCTTCAAAAGTATCTTCATTTAATATTACCAAGCGGTATTTACTAATTAATTTCTCTCTGAATCTTCCTTTATTTTTAGGTATTATAGCCATAATTTAATTTCAAACAAATATACAACGAAATTTCATTTAAATAATTTCAATTTACATGTTCACACATGTTAAAAATTCATTATTTATAAAAATTCATTTCATCAATATATTTCCACACATCACAAGGTAACATCGTGCTAATATCTCTATGCTCTTTTATTGATTTTCTAATAAAGGTTGAAGAAATTTGAACAATTGGGGCATTTATTTTATGAACTTTAGTATGATTTAACAATTTATGCTCAACTTTCCCCTCAGAAATTCTTGGATACACATATAATTCATAATTTTCTAATATTACTTCATAATTTTTCCACTTGTGAAACCCCTTCAAATTGTCTTCACCCATAATCAAACAAAACTGATTATTTGGATATTTTTCCTCAATATGCACCAAAGTATCTATTGTATAATTGGGTTGTTTTAAATTGAATTCAATAGCAGATGTTTTTAATTTAGGATAATTTTCAACAGCAATATTAGCAACTGCTAATCTGTGATAATTTCCTAACATAGATGTTTTTTGTTTAAAAGGACTTTGTGGTGTTATTACAAACCAAACCTCATCTAAATCAGAGAATTCTACCATATAATTCCCAATAATCATATGACCAATATGAATTGGATTGAAGGTCCCAAAAAACAATCCTATTTTCATTTGTTTATATAGTTTTTAACTATTTTGTATGCTTCTTTTTTTGCTTCTTCTAAATTATCATTTACCAAAATTACATCAAAATCCTGTGCATATTTCATTTCTTTCTCGGCTTTTGCAACACGTTCTTTTATTTTTTCTTCACTGTCTGTTTTTCTATTTCGAAGTCTGCGTTCCATTTCTTCTATTGAGGGTGGTTGTACAAAAATGGCCAAAGTTTGCTCTGGAAATTGTGATTTCACGTTTAAACCTCCAATAACATCTATATCGAAAATTACGTGTTTCCCCTCTTTCCATATTCTATGAATTTCTTCTTTTAAAGTGCCATAAAAATTATTGGTATAAACCTCTTCCCATTCAACAAAATCGTTATTTTTAATATGTTTATGAAAGTCCTCAAGCGAAATAAAATAATAATCTTTTCCATCTTTTTCTGTTCCTCTTTTTTTACGAGAAGTTGCAGAAATTGAAAAATCTAAATTTAATTCATCTTGTCCCAATAAGTAATGTACAATAGTTGTTTTACCTGAACCTGAAGGAGCAGAAAAAACGATTAGTTTACCTTCTTTTTTCAAAATTATTATATTTATAAAACGTTTAAATTTTGTTCTTTAATTTTCTCTAATTCATCTTTCATTTGAACTACTAATTTTTGCATATCTGCAAAATTAGATTTTGACCCAATAGTATTAATTTCTCTTCCTATTTCTTGGGTTATAAATCCTAATTTTTTACCATTTGAAGTTTGCTCGTTTAGCTCTTTTACAAAGTAGTCTAAATGATTTTTTAAACGAACTTTTTCTTCTGTAATATCTAATTTTTCAATATAATAAATAAGTTCTTGTTCAAATCTGTTTTCATCAACTTTAGCTTCTAATTCGTAAATTCCTTTTTTTAGTTTCGCTCTAACATTTTCAATACGTTTAGGGTCTATTTCAATTACATTATTTAATAATTCTTCAATAATAGCAATTCTCATTTCAAAATCTTTCAATAAAACTCTTCCCTCATCTGTTCTATATAAAATTATTTTTTTTATTGTTTTATCTATAGCTTCATCTATTTTGTTCCATTCTTTTTCATCTAATTCTTCTTTTTCTGTCTTCAAAGAATCTGGTAATTTGGCAGCTATTTTTAATAACTCTATTTCATCAGAATCAACAATATTTCTTAATTGATTTATATATTCTCTTACAACATTCTCATTTATCTTTGATGATGCCTCACCTCCGTTATTTTCTATATAAACAGAAAAATCTACTTTCCCTCTAATTAAATTTGAAGCTAGTTTTTTTCTAATATCTAATTCTTTTTCTCTATAATAAGAAGGAATTCGAACGTTTAAATCTAAATTTTTACTATTTAACGATTTTAATTCAATCGTTATTTTTTTAGTTGAAAATTGCAATACGGTTTTTCCGTATCCAGTCATTGATTGTATCATCTATTTCTAAAATTTAGGCAAATTTAATCATTTTATAATACGTATTATTTTTTTATGCAATTGATATAAATTTTTTGTACTAAAACTATATGTGTACTTTTGTTTTTTTAACTAATTAGCCTTCATTTTGAACAATTTTAAGCATTTATTGGTAATTAGATTATCGGCAATGGGTGATGTAGCAATGACAGTTCCTGTATTAAGAGCTTTTGTGAATCAACATCCAACTGTAAAAGTTACTGTACTTTCTAAACCTTTTTTAAAGCCTTTATTTACAGATATAAAAAATGTTACTTTTTACGCAGCTGATGTTAATAATAAACATAAGGGGTTTTGGGGTATTTATATCCTTTTTAAAGAATTAAAATTGATGAAAATTGATGCTGTAGTAGATTTACACAATGTATTACGCTCTAAAATTTTAAGATTTTTTTTCAAACTATTATTTGTAAAAGTTGCATATATTGACAAAGGAAGAAAGGAAAAAAAAGCTTTAACACGCTCTAAAAATAAAATTTTCAAACAATTAAAAACAACCCATGAACGCTATGCTGATGTTCTTAGAAAATTAGGGTTTCAACTTAATATTTCCAACCCTAAATTTCCTAAAAAACAAAAATTATTACAAGAGGTTATATCCTTAACTGGATGCAAAGAAGAAAAATGGATTGGTATTGCTCCTTTTGCTCAATACAATTCTAAAATGTACCCTCTTGATTTAATGGAACAAGTAATTGCTAATTTAGCAACCAAAGAAAACTTAAGAGTTTTATTATTTGGAGGTGGTAAAAAAGAGGTTTTAATTTTAGAAAATATTGCTAAAAAATACTCAAATGTCATAAACATTGCTGGAAAAATAAAATTAAACGTAGAATTAAACCTTATCTCAAATTTAGACTGTATGGTAAGTATGGATTCAGGAAATGCACATTTCTCAGCAATGCTAGGTGTCAATACACTAACCATTTGGGGTGTTACACATCCTTTTACCGGATTTGCACCCTATAATCAACCATTTGAAAATGCCATTTTACCTAATTTAAAAAAATATCCTAATATTCCTTGTTCTATTTATGGGAACAAAGTGTGTAACGGCTACGAAGATGTTATGAGGAGTATTTTACCTAAAACTGTAATAAAAAAAATTTTAGAAAGCCTTTGAAATTAATATTTTTCAGAGATGTCTTATTTATAAAAATTAACAATATTTATTTTATCAAATTCTGAATTTAAAATGTTATTTTTGTGAAAATATTTTTTATATGATTGTTAACATCCTCGATACTAAAAATTCATTATTAAATAAATTTATTTCAGAAATTAGAGATGTTGCTATTCAAAAAGATGCTATGCGTTTTAGAAGAAATATTGAACGAATTGGCGAAATTTTAGCGTATGAATTAAGTCAATCTCTGAACTACAAAAATAAAATTGTCACTACTCCTCTAGGAACTAAAACAATCCAAGTACCTAAAAATAACATTGTTTTGTGTTCTATATTAAGAGCTGGATTACCTTTGCACACAGGCCTTTTAAATTATTTTGATGATGCTGAAAACGCGTTTATTTCTGCATATAGAAAACCTATTAATGATACTGAATTTGAGATTAAAGTTGAGTATTTTGCCTCGCCAAATTTAGAAGGTAAAACACTTATTTTGGCCGATCCTATGTTAGCAACAGGACAATCAATTGTCAGTGTTTTTGAAGGGCTTAAAAAGCATGGTACACCAAAAGAAATATACTTAGCTTGTGTTATTGGATCAACACAAGCCATTGCTTTTATAAAAGAACACTTTCCTTCAACTACAAAATTATGGATAGCAACTGTTGATAATAAATTAAATAGTAAAGGTTATATTATTCCTGGATTGGGTGATGCAGGTGACTTGGCTTTTGGTGAAAAATTATAAAAAATATACACTTATTGATATTACTAGGAATAAATACAATAGTATATTTTTAAATATTGTCAATTTACTTCTTTCTAAAAAATTTGTAATTATTATTGAGGCAGGAAAAGCCAGATAAAAGAATTCTACTCCATTTTTTACTGGTGAAAAAATTATGATTACTATAGAAATAAGAAGGTGGTTTATAAGTACACTCCATGAAAATTTTAAATTATTACTTATTAAAATAATTTTTGGAGTAACCGATAAAATAGACCACAGTAACATAATTATTAAAAGTATTATTGGTATTAAAAATCTTAATGAATTATATGTAACAAAAACCAGCTTAAAATTATAATCAAATCTCTCATAAAAAGTTGTTAAACTATTAAAATAGAAACTATACGTAAAGTAAATAAAAACAGGTGTTATAAATCCAACAATTGGTATCAATAAATTCTTGAAACTAACCTTTTGATATATAAAAATTCCAATATAAATTAAAAATATATAAAGTACACTCCAAGAGTATATCAACGTAGAAATACCAATCCAAAAAGCAGCATCAAATAATTTTATTTTAGTATTTATTTCACTTCTTAAACTATATATTTTTCGATAACTTAGAAGTAGCGTTATATTTGAAAAAACAATATAATTTAAAAAAATAGTTTTAGGAAAGGTTCCCAACATAAATACAATCAAAAGTAATGCATAAGAATTATCTTGTGTAAGTTTATTTTTTTTAATAATAAAATTAACTATCAATAAAAACAAAACATACCAAAAAAAATAAAATAGTTTATCAACTATAAACAACACAGAAAAACTATTGAAATCCTCCATTAAAATTGAGATACAATAGTATATAAACAGCAGTATCACAATACTAAATGAAGTTATTGGTTTAGTTTTATTAAAAAAATTTGCTATCATTACTATATTTTATACTTTTGCCTGTAAATATAATTAAGATATGATTGCAAACAATATTTTTAAAGCAATAGGTGATTTTTGTACAAATGTTTTATTTCAACCAGTTGATACTTTAAGATTTACAAATAATTGGTGGGCTCAAAATACAATAAACTGGATATTGGTTGTAATTGCGTTTACTGCTTTTATTTACTGGTTAGGAGAACTAAAAAAATACAGGAACTCTGCTAACGAATAGTTTTATTTCTTTTTTCCTTTTTAAAACCAAAATTTGTGGGGAGTAAAAACAAACTTAAAAGATTTCGTGAAAACGAAACATTTTCTAATGTAATTCAACCTACAAGAAAAGAGTTACTTCAAGGTTTTACGTTGAAAGGAAATTGGTATAACCAATTTAAAAATAACAACCCAATTGTTTTAGAATTAGGTTGTGGAAAAGGTGAATACACCATTGATTTGGCTCGTAAAAACCCTACTACTAACTATATAGGCATAGACTTAAAGGGGGCTCGTTTTTGGCGAGGAGCAAAAACAGCATTAGAAGAAAACCTTACCAATGTTATATTTGTTAGAACTCAGATTGAATTGATAGATTTTCTTTTTGATAAAAATGAAATTTCAGAAATTTGGATAACTTTTCCTGATCCACAAATTAAATACACTCGAACCAAACATCGATTAACCAATCCTGAATTTTTAAAAAAATACTACCATATTATAAAACCTAAAGGTGCCATTCATTTAAAAACTGATAGCGAATTTATGCATGGTTATACATTGGGGTTACTTACAGGAGAAGGTCATGAAATTGATTATGCTCATCATAATATTTATAACAACCCACACGCTCCTATAGAAGTAACTTCAACTCAAACCTTTTATGAAAATCAATATTTAGAAAAAGGAAAACCAATTACTTACATTAAATTCAGACTTCGATATTAAATTATTATTTTTAACGAATGGAAAAGTCTGATAATTTTTTCAATAAAGTTTATACTATTGCAAAATTAATCCCTTATGGAAGAGTTACAAGCTATGGTGCAATAGCAAAATATCTTGGTACTGCTAAATCGGCTCGTATGGTTGGTTGGGCAATGAATGCTTCTCATAACAATGAAGAAATCCCTGCGCATAGAGTAGTCAATAGAAATGGACTATTAACTGGGAAAAATCATTTTGAGGGTACCAACTTAATGCAACAGTTATTAGAGAGTGAAGGTGTTATTATTAAAGAAAATAAAATTCAAAATTTTAGTGCTGTTTTTTGGGATCCTTTCAAAGAATTAACTACCTAATTTCTTTGTAACTACTACGACATTTCTTTTTTATTGGATTTTTTTTATATCCATCAGAACTCTGTATATTTGTTGTTTAGAATGATTTTAGATAAACAATTATGGATTTAAATAAAAAAAATATAACTAAAGTACTTGAAACTATTACCGCACCTGGCGAGGGTAAAAGTCTTGTTGAAAGTGGAGCTATTAAAAATATTGTGACTTTTGACAAAGAAGTTATTGTAGATGTTACTATTAGCAACCCAACTTTACAGGCAAAAAAGAAAGTTGAAATTGAAATAATGAAAGCTATCCACAGCCAAATTGATCAAAAAATTGATGTGAAAGTAAATGTAAGTGCAATAGTTCCAACAAAAGAAGTTAAATTAAAAGAAAATTCTATTCCTGGAATTAAAAATATTATAGCCATAGCTTCAGGTAAGGGAGGCGTTGGAAAATCTACAATTACCGCAAATATGGCTGTTTCATTACAAAAAATGGGATTTAAAGTTGGTATTTTAGATGCTGATGTTTATGGCCCTTCAATTCACTTAATGTTTGATGTTCCCAATGCAAAACCGTTATCGGTTGAAGTTGATGGGCGTTCAAAAATGAAGCCTATTGAAAGTTACGGAGTTAAAATATTATCATTAGGATTTTTTACAAATGCAAATCAAGCCGTAATTTGGAGAGGTGCAATTGCTTCCAAAGCTTTAAATCAAATGATTTTTGATGCACATTGGGGAGAATTAGATTTTTTATTAATTGACTTACCTCCTGGAACCGGAGACATTCATTTGTCTATTGTACAAGCTGTTGCTATTACAGGAGTTGTAATTGTAAGTACTCCTCAAGCTATTGCACTTGCTGATGCAAAAAAAGGAGTGGCCATGTTTAAACAAGAAGATATTAATGTGCCTGTATTAGGTATTGTTGAAAATATGAGTTACTTCACCCCTGAAGAATTGCCTGATAATAAATATTATATTTTTGGCAAAGACGGTGCCAAAAATTTGGCAAAAGATATAGATACTGCATTTTTAGGTGAAGTGCCTTTAGTACAAAGCATTAGAGAAGCTGGCGATGTTGGCCATCCAGTTGCCTTACAAGACAATACGCCTTTAGAAAATGCTTTCTCAGAAATTACCAAAAATGCACTTACACAATTGGTAAAAAGAAATAACGACTTACCCCCAACAGAAGTTGTGAGAATTACAACAATGAGTGGATGTAGCACTAAATAATTAACTATGAGTACTGATGAACTTAAAGCTAATGTAGAACTTGCTTTGCAAGAAATAAGACCTTACTTAGAAGCTGACGGTGGTAATATTTCATTAATTGAAATAACAAATGATACTGTAAGTGTTCAGTTAGAAGGAGCTTGTTTGGGTTGTTCAGTAAATCAAATGACATTAAAAAATGGTGTTGAAGCGACAATAAAAAGACATGCTCCACAAATTAAACATGTTATTGAAATTAATGGAATTTCTTTCTGATTTTTAATTAAAATATTATTCTGAATAAAAAAGAGTGTGTAATGCACTCTTTTTTATTGTTTTAATGCTAAAAAAATTATACTATATTTGTAATGTATGAAAAATCCTTGGACAGAATTATTACTACTTCTTAAATTCTTAATCAAGAGAGATCCTGAATGAATGCTTCAATATAAGAGGATTTAATAATTTTCTTATGTATGCACCTCAATTTTAAATCAACCTCAATACTTTTTTAAGTTGATTAAATTTTAAAGAGATTTTATACTAAATACTAACTGAAAAATTTAAAATATGCCTAGATATTATTCATTAGGTAAAATTTCACCTAAACGACACACCATTTTTAAAAATCCAACTGGAGGTCTTTACCAAGAAGAATTATTTGGAACTGCAGGTTTTGCAGGAATGTCTTCATTGCTGTATCACATAAATCCACCAACTGTTGTTACAGAAATAAAAAAAATAAAAAGTGTTGTCCCAAAAATTGCTGTTGAAAAAAACATGAAAGCACTAAGTTTCAAAGGGTTCTCTTTAAAACCTGAGAACGATTATTTAAACAGTAGAAAAACACTTTTTGTGAATAATGATTTACACATTGGTTTAGCAGCTCCAAAAGAATTTTCTTCATCCTACTTTTACAAAAATGCCGATGCAGATGAAATGCTATTTGTGCATGTTGGCTCTGGAACTTTAAAAACCATGTACGGAAATATAGATTTCAAATACGGTGATTACTTAATAATTCCACGTGGTACAATTTATCAAATCGATTTTGATACTGAAAATAACCGTCTTTTATATATTGAATCATTTAGCCCTATTGTAACTCCTAATCGCTATCGAAATAATTTTGGTCAACTACTAGAACATTCCCCTTTTTGTGAGCGTGATTTTAGATTGCCAATAAATTTACAAACACATAACGAAAAAGGAAATTTTAAAGTACTCATCAAAAAACAAGGTGTACTTTGGGAATATACTTATAAAAATCACCCTTTTGATGTTGTTGGCTGGGACGGATTTAATTATCCATATGCATTTTCAATTCACGATTTTGAACCAATAACTGGGAGAATTCATCTACCACCACCCATTCATCAAACATGGGAAGCAGCTGGCTTTGTGGTTTGCTCATTTGTACCTAGAATATACGATTATCATCCAAAAGCAATTCCAGCACCATACCATCATAGTAACATAGATTCTGAAG
>Ga0256834_1002068_pt1 | contig 12995 bp, 13 predicted proteins | sample 4281140metaG_FD_190536 | JGI IMG/M metagenome (GOLD analysis project Ga0256834, IMG submission 190536) | Hydrothermal vent microbial communities from East Pacific Rise, Pacific Ocean - 4281-140 | ecosystem: Environmental > Aquatic > Marine > Hydrothermal vents | place: Pacific Ocean: East... | reverse complement strand
ATGCCCGGTTACAGCCCCTGGCGGCACGCAGCGGCGCAGCTATGGATAGCGAACTGCAGGGGCTTGCCGTGGAAGCGCGAGCCAGCGCCCACCCCAAATGTGTGCGTTGCTGGCATCATCGAGAGGATGTGGGGGCCAGTGCAGCACACCCCGAACTCTGTGGCCGCTGCGTAGAGAATGTGGAAGGCGCGGGAGAAATCCGGCGTTATGGCTGATCGGCTGAAAGCCCGTCCGTATCTGTTGCTGGCGCTGTTGCTGGTGGTGGCGGACCAGCTCACCAAACTCTGGGTGCTGTCGGTCTTCGAACCCTATGAGGTGCTGCCCGTATTGCCGGTGTTCAACCTGACCCTGGTTTTCAACCCGGGAGCGGCTTTCAGTTTCCTCAGTGATGCGGGGGGGTGGCAGCGCATGTTCTTCATCGTGCTCACCAGCCTGATAGCGATTGGTCTGGTGATCTGGCTCATGCGCTTGCGCAGGGGGGAGCGGCTGACCGGCATCGCGCTGGGCATGATTCTCGGCGGGGCCCTGGGCAATCTCATCGACCGTGTGCGCCTGGGCAAGGTGGTGGATTTTCTGGATTTTTACTGGCGGGAGTGGCACTGGCCGGCCTTCAATGTCGCGGACAGCGCAATTACCGTGGGTGTGGTGATTATGCTGCTGGCATCCTGGACGCAAGCGGATCGTAGATAACAACAGTAGGGTGTTTCCGATGCATGGTTATTCCGGCGCAGGCCAGAATCCATAAGCCGGGTGCTGGCCCGTGCCGGCATGCTGAAAACCGGGGGATTCGAGGTGTCCGATACCTTGCCCCACCGATCCGGGGTGCTGGAAGAGTTTACTGTCGGTGCCAGTTTGGGCGATACTGCTCCTGCGCATCCTTGCGCTCGCAGCATAAGCACATCCGTGTGCAATACTGCTCCTGCGCATCCTTGCGCTCGCAGCATAAGCACGTCCATGTGCAAAAAAAGCCCCGGCCACATCCTGTTGTGGTCGGGGCTGTCGCCTGGCTTGGCTTGTTCAGTCCTTGATTCTTCCTTGACTGTTCTTCCTTGTACGACTTCTTCCTTGCACATCCCTGTTTTTGGCGACGGATACAGTGTCGCAGTTCCGCTGGTTCCCGTCTGTAAGGAAGAGAGGAAGTGTTTGTAGGAATATTCCTACAAAGCTTGGCAGAGTTGCTCCAGCCCTTCGGCGATGCGCGGCCCCGGCCTTCCCAGGGTGGGGCTGGCAAGGATGACTCTGGCGTTGCCTTGCTGATGCGCCGGGGCCGGTCGGGTTGTGAGGATGACCTGCGGGGGATGGGCCAGCAGACTTTCCATGGAAACCGTGAATACTGCGCGGGGGACGAAGGAAAAAATATTGCGGAGCCGGGCCAGTTGCAGAACCTCGTTCAGCCAGTGCTTGCCGCCGATGGTCATGGGGGGATTGGGCCAGATTTCATAATAGGCGCTTTCCATTGGGGAATTGCGCCGCTGTTGGCAGGCATCGGCGATTCGTGTGGAAAAACGGTTTGCAGCGTACTTTCCCTTTTCCGCTTCGCCGCTCAGTGCGCCCAGTTTTTCAAGGGTGGCGGCAATGGCTGCCAGATCTTTTGGTTCGCTCATGAATACGGGGATGGCGGAGTCCGCCAGCCACTGCAGATCGCCCGGGCGGTTGCCTGACGCCCAGGCAATCACCAGATCAGGCTGGTAGCCGAGAAGGGCTTCTCTGTCCAGGCCGCCCAGGGTGTTGATCTTGGGGACATCCCTCATGGAGGGGGGGTAGTCAAAGAAGTGGGCGGCCGCAATGATTTTGTGTCCGGAATCGATGGCCAGCAGCATTTCCGTGGCATGGGGCGCCAGGGTAATGATGCGCTCTGCCGGCGTGGCGAGAGTGATTTCCCGATCCAGGTCGTCCCTTACGCTGATTTCGGAAATCGCCGGATTGCACAGCGCCAGGGCGGTAAGCAGCAGGCACCGTTGTAGCAAGTTGTTCACTGCGGCTCCAACAGGGACAAGTATCTGGGCCAATCAAAGGCCGGGCCGGGATCGGTTTTTCTGTTTGGCGCTATGTCCTGGTGGCCTGCAATGCGTTCTTTGCAGATCGCCGGGCAGGCTTCCATGACGGCTCTGCTGAGCCAGGCGAGTCTCTGGTACTGGGTATCTGTATAGGGAATGTCATCAGCGCCTTCCAGCTCGATGCCGATGGAGAAATCATTGCAGCGGCTGCGCCCTTGAAAGCAGGATTCGCCGGCGTGCCAGGCGCGTTTGTGCATTGGAACGAACTGCAGGATTTCCCCGTCTCGCCGGATCAAAAAGTGGGCGGAAACCCTGAGGTGGTGAATCTCCTGAAAATAGGGGTGCTGGGAAGGGTCCAGTCTGTTGAGAAAAAAATCTTCGATCCATGGGCCGCCAAATTGTTTTGGAGGCAGGCTGATATTGTGGATAACCAGCAAATCGATCAAGGCGCCTGCCGGCCTGTCGTCGCAATTTGGCGATGGACAATGACGGGCGCTGGAAAGCCAGGAGGGGGAGGCTGTGTTCATGGTCAGGGAGATTGCTTAGCAAAATGCAGCATTTATGAGGTATAATCCTTCCGGCTCAATGGGTTGGAAAAATATTTTATATTTAACTTTAAATCAAGTGATATTTCATCTATAAAATGGATCTTGAGGTTGTTTGAGCAAACCCGTAAATCAGTGTGAATTGGGTCAAAGGAATATTGTCCACGGTTGGATAAGTCGCAGTATTGCTGTCAAACTGGGCATTGAATCCGTTTGACAGATAAATGTCGGTTTGCAACAGGAGCAATTTGGCCGGATTTGGCTGTCCATATGTCGCAGTTAACAAATAATCCTTTGACGCTGGCCCAAAAGAGGCAGTTGCATGCCCAATTCAGTGAACATCTGCGGCGCTGGATGGAAGCCAGCATGGGCGATTTTTTTCAGCATCTGGACGAGCTTTTTTTCAGCTTGGCGGAACAGGCGGTAAGCGATAGTGTGCAGAGAAGCTTTATTGATGCGATCCGGGAGTTGCGCCAAAGCCAGGAGCACCTGGATCAGCATTACCAGCATCGTGTAATTCTTGCTTCTGAACAATTTTTTCTGGATTTTAAATCCTACCAACAGGAGTTTCTGCGCACACGGATACGCATAGGCGAAGACCAGGACTCCATGGAATTGATCAACCAGGATGTGCTGGAAGAAGACCTGGCGGTGATGCGTGTCACCCATCATGCGGAAAACCGGCATCTTTCAAGATTGAAGGCCCTGCATGGGCTGCTGGCGGGACTTGTTCCTGGCAAATCCCTGAAACGCGCAGAGCTGCCGGTGTCGCCCGGTATCCTGAGCAATGCGCTCCAGCATGTATTGCAGGAGTGGCCGGGGGATCTGCAAACCAAACTGTCTTTTTATGAACTGTTTGGCAAGCATTGCCTGTCTGGTCTGGACAGTCTGTATCCGGATTTGATTCTCGTACTGGAGAAAGCGGGCTTGAGGCCCGTGCGGAAGCCGGCGGTACGGCAGCAGCAACGTGTGAAGCAGGCGGCGGCAAAAGCGCCCCAGCATAGCAGCAACCCGGAAGAAAGCACCTTGTTTGGCATTGTTGCGCTGATGCGGCAACTTCAGGAAGAGCAAAGGGAATCCCTCGGCCTGCCCAGCCAAAAAATTGCCAATTTTCCTGAAGATTGGCCTGTAGCTACCGTGGAAACCATAACCGGTGTGATTGGAATCCTGCAATCAGAACTTTCCATGAACCCGCCCCAGGATATCCGCCAGGCGCGGGTTACCCAGAGCGCCTTGAAAGGACAGTTGATCGCCGCGTTGGGCAAGACGGTCGCCGATCAACAAGTCCGCCTGCAGCGGCTCGACCAGCACATCATTGATGTTGTGAACATGTTGTTCGAATATATCCTGGATGATCCGGTCATCCCCGCACAAATGAAAGTCCTGCTGGTGCGGCTGCAAATGCCCGTACTGCGTATTTCCGTGGAAGACAAAACCTTTCTCACGGATCGCTCTCATCCCGTTCGGGATCTGCTCAACAACCTTGCTTCCGCAGCCGCACGCTGGGCGGATGAAGGTGATTATTCCAGTGGCAGTATTTATGGCCGCATCGAGCAGGCAGTGCAACGCATCCTGAATGCTCCGGAAGGGAACGTGGACTTGTGGATCGAGGTCAACAAGGAGTTTGAGGTCTATGTTCTGAATGAGGAACGTGGCGCCCGGGTAGCGGAGGAACGCCTGGCCCAAGTGGCCAAGGGAAAAGAGCGCCTCTCCCTGGCCCGGCATGCTGTAGATGGCTACCTGGCGAAATTGCTGCCCGCGGCGATACCGGCCGCCGTCTACCAGATCATTGACGAGGTGTGGCGAGATGTCATGACGCTGATTCTGTTGCGGGAAGGAGAGGACAGCAAGGAGTGGAAAGAATCAGTGCAAATTCTGGAACGATTGATCGACAGCGTTGTTCCTCGTGCCGAGCCGGAGGCGCGGCAGGCGCAGATGGCGAAAATCCCCGTGCTTCTGGCGGATTTGCGGCGGGGGTTTGCTTCCATTTCCTATGATAGCGGTCGTGCTTCCATGATGTTCAAGCAGCTGCAGCACTGTCATGTAACCAGCCTGCGGGGATTGCAGCCCGCAACCATGAAATACACGCCGGAAGATCACAGCCCGGCAGCCGGAGAAGAGCTCCGGGATATTCTCAATGATGAGTTCATGCAACAAGTAAATCAGCTCAAGCTGGGGCAGTGGATTGCATGGAGCACTGCTGCGGGAAAAGAGCTGCGCGGCAAGCTTTCCTGGCGTAGCGAGGTTACGGATCTGCTGATGTTTGTAGACCTGCGCGGCAGACGGGTGGCGGAAATGTCCAGTAGCGAGCTTGCAGACCTGTTGCGAGGTGGACGGGCGACGGTTTTGACAAGCATGGACTGTCCCATGATCGAACGCGCCCTGGCGGCGATCTACAAGGCGCTTTCGCAGAAAGTACCGGGGCATGTTCTGCCTGCCTGATGTTGTGGCGGTCGATCAGGCTGCTGCCCATTTCTTCCAAAGACTTGCTACAATCCCCATCCATTTCTACAGATGCAAAGTCGATTGGAGAAGTAAATGGCAGAGAAAATGACGGATTCAGGGTTGAAGTATGACGACCTGGAAGAGGGAACCGGAACAGAAGCCCAGGCTGGCAGCCAGGTGACCGTACATTACACCGGCTGGCTCACGGATGGCAGCAAGTTTGATTCCAGCCTGGACAGAAACCAGCCGTTTCAGTTTTCCCTGGGAAAGGGGCAGGTGATTCGTGGCTGGGACGAAGGTGTGCAAGGCATGAAGGTGGGAGGCAAGCGTAAGCTGACCATCCCTTCCCAACTGGGCTATGGCGCTGCGGGCGCCGGCGGCGTAATACCGCCCAACGCCACCCTGGTGTTTGAAGTGGAGCTGCTGGAAGTCAATTGATACTGCCGGACCGGGAACGGATCAGGGAGGATGTGCGGCGCGCCCTGGCGGAGGACGTTGGTGGCGGTGATCTCACGGCTGCGCTGATTCCTGCCGGGAATCAGGTGCGGGCGGAGCTGATCTGCAGGCAGCGCGCCATACTCAGCGGCGTAGCCTGGGTTGATGAGGTGTTTCGCCAGACAGACAGTGCAATAGAGCTGCAATGGCATCTGTCCGATGGTGATTCCCTGCAGGAAAACAGCCTCGTGTGCACCATGCGGGGATCGGCGGCCAGCATATTGACTGCGGAGCGAACCGGGTTGAATTTTCTGCAAACCCTGTCGGGTACGGCCACGCATACGGCACGTTATGTGGAGGCCGTGCAAGGTATCGGGGTAAACATTCTGGATACCCGCAAAACCCTGCCGGGTTTGCGCAGGGCGCAAAAATATGCGGTCACCTGTGGCGGCGGGGTCAATCACCGTATCGGGCTGTATGATGCGATTCTGATCAAGGAAAACCACATTGCAGCAGCCGGTTCCATCCCCGCCGTGCTGGAGCAGGCCCGGCGTCTGCATCCCGGCATGCCCATCGAGATCGAAGTAGAAAATCTGGATGAGCTGGAAACCGCGTTGCGGGCCGGAGCCAGGCGTGTGCTGCTGGACAACTTCGGCTTGCAACAACTGCGTGAAGCAGTTGCCCTCAATCAGGGAAGAGCCAGACTGGAGGCCTCCGGGGGGGTGGATCTGCAAAGGGTGCGGGCCATTGCCGAAACCGGAGTGGATGATATATCCATTGGCGCCTTGACCAAGGATCTGCAGGCAGTGGATTTTTCTTTGCTGTTTGCTGATTGAGAAGACTGAACTATTTGCCTCTTTATTGTCAAATTCAGGGCATTTCGTCCAAAAACCGAGGAAGAACACCAAATGAAGAAAAAACCAATCGTATTAATGTTGGCGGCGGCTGTTCTGGCAAGCCAGGTACAGGCGACAGAGTTGAAAACCTTCGACCAGCGTTACAGCTACACCTTGGGTACGCGCATGGCGAAGATGCTCAAGGCACAGGGAATCGGCGAACTCGATGGCGTGGCATTCGGCGCTGCCGTGGCAGACGTCATCAATGGCAAGCCGCTGCAACTGACGGACGAAGAAATGTCGGAAGTGCTGAAACAGCGTGCTGAAATCGCCGCCAAGAAACGCGAAGAGAAAGCCGCCAAGGCGCTGGAGAAAGCCAAGGAATTCCTGGCGGAAAGCGCCAAGAAGCCCGGCATCACCGTGTTGGAAAGCGGCCTGCAATACCAGGTCGTCAAGCCTGGCGAGGGCGAGCCGCCAACCATGGCGGATACGGTCAAGGTGCACTATGAAGGCCATACCATCGATGGCAAGAAGTTCGACAGCTCCTATGACCGCGGACAACCAGCGGAGTTTGCGCTCAAGGGGGTGGTGAAAGGGTTTTCCGAAGCCCTCACGCATATGAAGCCCGGCGCCAAATGGAAGGTAATCATTCCGCCCGAACTGGGCTATGGTGCGCGCGGTGCGGGAAGCTCCATTGGTCCCAACGAAGTGCTGATGTTTGATCTCGAGCTGCTGGAGGTCACCAGGGCAAAAACGCCGGACAGCGCAAAATAATCCCACTGCCTTGACGCTTGACCAATAGAAAGCGCCGCATTCAGCGGCGTTTTCTGTTGCCGGGCCGGGCGTCAGCCCTTGTCCAGCTCCAGATACTCCCAGATCCTTTCGGTAAGGGTTTTGTCACCCTCTTGCAGTTCGGGGAAATTGCCTTTTTGTTCGTTCAGTGCGAGCACCCGCAGGGCATCCTGATACAATTCTTCCATGCCCATCTTTTCATAGGCAATGATCATGATGGTCAGGCCGTCTTTCACCGAAGGCGTATACTGGTAATTCTGCACCACATACTGCGCCCGGTTCGCGGCTGCCAACCAAGCGCCGCGATCCAGGTAATAGCGGGCCACATGAATTTCGTGGCGGGCGAGCTGGTTACGCAGGTAAAGCATGCGCAATTTTGCATCCTGGGCATATTCCGTATCGGGGAAGCGGCGCACCAGTTCGGCAAAATCGTTGTAGGCGTCTGTCGTAGAGCCAGGATCCCGTTGGGAATTGTCGGTTGGCAGGAAGCGTGAAAAGAACCCCATGTTGCGGGTGAAGTTCACCAGGCCCTTCAGATACAGGGCATAGGCAACAGCCGGGTGATCCGGATGCAGCTTCATGAAGCGCTCTACCGCCGCCAGGGTCGAGTCCGGCTCATCCGCCCGGTAATAGGCATAGGCGATATTCAATTGGGATTGCAAGGCGTATTTGCCAAAGGGGTAGCGGGATTCCAGCTTCTGGTAATACTCGATGGCGCGTTGATAGTTGCCGCCCTGCAGGGATTCCGTGGCTTCCGTATAGAGTTTCTGTGCGGACCAGCCGGCGGTTTTGTCCGCCTGCTTGGGCAACAGGCCGCATCCGCCGAGTAAAAATGCGACAATAAAAAACGGCCAGAGAATTTTGGGCATAAACATTTGGAATCCCGTTCTTGAATAGGCTGGATTATACCTTACATTGACGGCAGGCGGAAAAGACCGTGGAAGAAATACAGCATCGGGGAATCGTTGATCAGGAGCTGTCCGGGCAGCGCCTGGATCAGGCTTTGGCGCGTCTTTTTTCCGACTATTCCCGCAGCCGCCTGCAACGCTGGATAAAGGCCGGACGGGTGCGGGTGGACGGTGAAGTGCGCAAGCCCAGGGACAAGGTATGGAAGGGCGAGCATATTGTCCTGCGGGCGGTGCTGGAATCCGAGCAATATTGTGGCCCCGAAGATATTCCCCTGGATATCCTGTATGAAGATGAGCATCTGCTGGTCATGGACAAGCCTGCGGGACTGGTGGTGCATCCCGGTTCCGGAAACCCCGGTGGTACGGTGCAAAATGCCCTGCTGCACCATGATCCCGGATTGGCCGGCCTGCCCCGGGCGGGGATCGTCCATCGCCTGGACAAGGATACCACCGGTCTGATGGTGGTGGCGCGCAGCCCCGTGGCGCACAAGCGCCTGGTCGAGGCCTTGCAGGCCAGAAACATCAAGCGGGAATACCTGGCGCTGGTGGTGGGGCGGCCCACGGCGGGAGGCGAGGTGGATGCGCCTGTGGGGCGTCACCCCGGCAAGCGGGTGTGCATGGCCGTAGTGCCTGGCGGCAAGCCGGCGCGCACCCACTACCGGATCAACGAGCGCTTTCGCATTCACAGCCTGCTGGATGTGCGGCTGGAATCCGGGCGCACCCACCAGATCCGCGTCCATATGGCGCATATCCGCTATCCGTTGGTGGGCGATGCCGTATACGGCGGCCGCCTCAAGCTGCCCAGAAACGCCAGTGAAGCCACGAAAGCCGTCTTGCGGACTTTTCCCCGTCAGGCCCTGCATGCCCGCCGCCTGAGCTTGCAGCACCCGGTAACAGGGGATGCCTTGGTCTGGGAAAGCCCGGTTCCGGCGGATTTGCAGGCATTGATCGATCAGTTGCGGGAGGATGCCGCCGAACATGCCGGATGACTGGATCACGCCCGACTGGCCGGCGCCCATCCAGGTGCGGGCCTTGAGCACCACCCGCAAGGGCGGTTTCAGCCCGCCGCCCTGGGACAGCTTCAATTTGGGTGACCATGTGGGGGACAGCCCGGATCTGGTGCAGAAAAACAGAGCCAGGCTGATGGCTGATGCATGCCTTCCCGCAGAGCCCTTGTGGATGGAGCAGGTTCATGGTTGTGGCGTACTGACAAGGGATTGCGATAGCCGAGGGGACGCCCGCTTCAGCAACAAGCCAAAGGAGATCTGTGTGGTGATGACGGCAGACTGTCTGCCCGTGTTACTGTGCGATGTCCGGGGAAGCGCTGTGGCGGCAGTACATGCCGGTTGGCGTGGATTGGCTGCAGGCGTACTGGAGCAGGCATTGGACTGTTTTGATCCGCCCGCCTCGGCTATCATGGCCTGGCTGGGTCCGGCCATAGGCCCGACCGCCTTCGAGGTGGGTGAGGATGTGCGTGAGGCGTTCCTGCGGAATCAGCCGCGCGCGGAAACAGCCTTTATCTCCTGCGGCCAGGAAAAATGGCTCGTGGATCTATACGAATTGGCGCGTCAGCGCCTGTATGCGCGGGGGGTGAAGCGGATATATGGTGGTGATCACTGCACCTACACGGAGAGCGAATATTTTTTTTCTTACCGGCGTGACGGCCGCACCGGCCGGATGGCCAGCTTGATCTGGCTGGAGGAATAGATGAGCAACTGGTACATGCTGACCCTGACAGGGGAAGATCAGCCGGGCATTGTCGCCCGTGTTACCCGGGCGCTGTTTGAGCGCAATATGAACCTGGGAGAGGCTTCCATGCTGCGTCTGGGGGGGAACTTTACCATTATGATGATGGTGAGCGGTGAGATGGATGCCGCGGCGCTGAAGCAATCCCTGCAGGAAGTATCTGCGGCCCTGGGATTGAGCCTGCATGTTGATCCCATGCAGGGCGGCCTGCATCGCCATGTGCCGCCGAATCTCATGGTGCGGGTCAGCGGCGCCGATCAGCCGGGCATTGTCGCCAAGGTGACGGGAGTGCTGGCCGATGCCGGATTCAATATTCTGGATCTGGAATCCGATGTGGCGGGCAGAGCGGATCGGCCGGTATATATCATGCAAATCGCCGGAATCGCGACAGCGCCCCTGGAATCACTGGAACAGGCCCTGGACGGCCTGCGTGCGCAAGGCATCGACGTAAACATCTCGCCTGTCGAAATGCTGGTGGGCTGAATCGTGGCGCCGCTGGAGATCCTCACCATCCCCAATGAACAACTGAAGCAGGAGTCGCAAACCGTCACCTGCTTCGATGGTGAATTGCAGGAATTCGTACAAAGGCTGGAGCTGACCCGCCAGCACGGGCCGGGGGCCGTGGGCATCGCCGCTCCCCAGGTCGGGCATTTTCAGCGTATCGCCATCGTCGATTGTTCCCTTGCCCGCAAGCCGGTACCCAATCATGGAAATCTGGTGCTTATCAATCCCGAGATCACGCACTGGGATGGTTACGAGGTCGGCAGGGAAGGTTGCCTGTCCGTGCCCGACTATACGGGCAATGTGATTCGCGCCACCCGCATCCGGCTCAAGGCCCAGGATATTCATGGCGAGGAGCACGAATACGAGATGGAAGGTTACGAGGCGCGCGCCGTGCAGCATGAAATCGACCACCTCGATGGCATCCTGTTCATCGACCGGGTTGTCAGCCGCCGCACAGATTTGTTCAAGAGAAAGGTATATCGATGATGAATGTCCTGGAAGCCATTGAAAGCCGCACCTCCATCCGCGCCTATCTGGACAGGCCGGTGGAAAAGGAGGTGATTCAAAAAATACTGGATACGGCGCGCTGGAGCCCTTCCGGCGTCAATACCCAGCCCTGGCGAGTGGCGGTGGTGCGGGGAGACAGGCTGCGGCAGCTCAGTGAGGAATTCCTGCGCCTGTCCGCCGCAGGAGTCAGGCCGGCGCCGGACTATGACTATTATCCTGGAGAGTGGGTCGATCCCTACAAAACACGTCGCTTTCAGTGCGGCATGGCGCTGTATCAGGCGCTGGGCATCGGCAGGGAAGACAAGGAAAAAAGAAAGGAAGCTGCCCTCAACAACTATCGCTTCTTCGGTGCGCCGGCAAGCCTGTTCTTTTTTATCGACCGGCGCATGGGAAAAGGTTCCTGGCTGGATATGGGCATGTTCATCCAGAGCGTGATGCTGGCCGCCCGCGGCCTCGGTCTGGGCAGCTGCCCCCAGGCGTCCACGGCCGATTATCCGGACGCCGTGCGGGAAATACTGGGGATAGCAGAGCAAAACCTGTTGCTTTGCGGCATGGCGCTGGGGTATGCGGACGAGAAGCATCCGGTAAATCAGTACCGTACCGCCAGGGAGCCTGTGGAAGCATTCAGCAGCTGGCATGACTGATCCGGCGGGGGGAGCGGGGGCTTGTTGAATTTCGCAATATCACCCCCATTTCAAAGCCATCAAGAATTATTGGGAGCCGAACAACATGCGGATGGACAAACTTACAAGTAAATTTCAGATGGCCCTGGCCGATGCCCAGAGCCTTGCCCTGGGCAAGGATCACCAGTTTATCGAGCCGGTGCATCTGATGATCGCCATGCTCGATCAGGAAGGGGGTGGTGTGCGTCACTTGCTGACGCAGGCCGGCGTCAATGTAAACATGCTGCGTTCCAGCCTGGGCGAAGTGCTGGATCACATGCCCAGCGTTTCCGGTGGAGATGCCGATGTGCATGTCTCCAACGACCTGAACCGTCTGCTGAACCAGACCGACAAACTGGCGCAAAAGCGCAATGACCAGTACATCTCTTCCGAACTCTTCGTGCTGGCGGCGGTGGAAGACAAGGGCAAGCTGGGCGACTTGATGCGCAAGGCCGGGGCGAGCAAGGCTGCGCTGGAAAAAGCCATTGAAAATGTGCGCGGGGGGCAGTCTGTAGATGATCCCAATGCCGAAGATCAGCGCCAGGCCCTGGAAAAATACACCGTCGATCTTACCGAGCGCGCCGAACAGGGCAAGCTGGATCCGGTCATTGGCCGGGACAGTGAGATCCGTCGCACCATCCAGGTGTTGCAGCGCCGCACCAAGAACAATCCCGTACTCATCGGTGAACCGGGCGTGGGCAAGACCGCAATCGTGGAGGGCCTGGCCCAGCGCATCGTCAACGGCGAAGTGCCGGAAGGACTGAAGAACAAGCGTCTGCTGTCTCTGGACATGGCGGCGCTGATTGCCGGCGCCAAGTTCCGTGGTGAATTCGAGGAGCGCCTGAAAGCCGTGCTCAATGACCTGGGCAAGGCGGAAGGGCAGATCATCCTGTTCATCGACGAGATTCATACCATGGTCGGTGCGGGCAAGACCGAAGGTTCCATGGATGCCGGCAACATGCTCAAGCCCGCCCTGGCGCGGGGCGAACTGCACTGCGTGGGCGCCACCACCCTTGACGAATACCGCCAGAATATCGAGAAGGACGCCGCCCTGGAGCGCCGCTTCCAGAAGGTGCTGGTGGAAGAGCCGACGGTGGAAGATACCATTGCTATTCTGCGTGGCCTGAAGGAGCGCTATGAGGTGCATCATGGGGTGGAGATCACCGATCCGGCCATCGTCGCCGCAGCCACCCTGTCGCACCGTTACATCACCGACCGGCAACTGCCGGACAAGGCCATTGATCTCATCGACGAGGCGGCTTCGCGCATCCGCATGGAGATCGATTCCATGCCTGAGGAGATGGACAAGCTGGATCGACGCATCATTCAGCTCAAGATCGAGCGTGAGGCGCTGAAAAAGGAAAGCGATGAGGCTTCGAAGAAGCGTCTTGCGGCCCTGGAAGAGGAAATCGAGCGCCTGGAGAAGGAATTCTCCGATCTGGAAGAGATCTGGAAGGCGGAAAAGGCGGCGGTGCAGGGCACCACCCATATCAAGGAAGAACTGGAGCGTGCGCGCATCGAACTGGAAACCGCGCGCCGCGCTGGAGACCTGCAACGTATGTCCGAGATCCAGTATGGCATCATCCCCCAGCTGGAGCAGCAACTCGCGGCGGCGGAC
>Ga0256834_1002067_pt1 | contig 12995 bp, 14 predicted proteins | sample 4281140metaG_FD_190536 | JGI IMG/M metagenome (GOLD analysis project Ga0256834, IMG submission 190536) | Hydrothermal vent microbial communities from East Pacific Rise, Pacific Ocean - 4281-140 | ecosystem: Environmental > Aquatic > Marine > Hydrothermal vents | place: Pacific Ocean: East... | reverse complement strand
AAGTATATTTATATTCCAAGTCCTTTTACTATCAAGACTAAAGCCCCAAGTGTAGCCATACCTAGCACAACAGTTTTTGTATATTTTGGATTAAAATACTTAGCAAATATAGGTGCTATAAAAAATCCAATAATAAATCCTGGCATCATGTATAAGCCAGATATGATGTGTGTATAAGAAAATTCACCTACCATATAAAATACTAAAAGCATCACTATAGAAAATATAGTATATAACAAAGCCAATGAAGCTTTTATGGATGCTAAAGAGTGATTTTGAAATAATAGTGCCAGTATCTGCCCACCTGAGAGAGCTAATGTTCCTATAAAGCCAGCCATAAATCCGCCTGAATAATTTATTTTTCGTCCAAGTTTAAATGATTTTACCTTAATGCTTATAAATACAGAAAGCAATATAAGTATTCCAAAAAGTACCCCTAAATGCTCTAGTTCAATATTTTTTAAAATATATACCGCCACCAAAATGCCTAGTAACATCCCAAAACCAATTTGAGGCATATTATTTGTGTCTATATGCATACGTCCTTGATATGCCATCATAATGGTAAATATAAGTGAGGCAAATACTACCGGTATAGGTATCAGCGTATAGCTTATCATTGCTAAAAAAGGTACAATAATCATACCTACGCTGACTCCCGTTGCCATTTGTAAAATTGAGCTAACTATAAGTATAAAGTTAGCTAGTAAAAATGTTTCTATAGTCCATTCCATAGTTGTTTCCTAAATTATAAAAAGGGATTTAATCCCAAAAAAAATATGTTCTAATTGCAGAACAAAAGTAAGGTTAAAAAAGTGATATATATATCAGAGAGTTAAAAAGTAGTAGGCTAAAGCCAGACTCTAAGAAGCAGTTTTGTAGGTTGAATGTGGTTAATAATATTTTTCATACGTTGCTCCTTAAAGTCATAAATATCCGAAATTGTAGAACTTTATTTGTTAAAATTTGCTGAATTTGGAATTGATGTTATTTTTTTGAAATATAGCTTATACCAAAATCCATTAAGAAGTTTTAAAACATCATCTATATCATCAAGTGCAGCAACTCTACAGGTCATCTCTTAACTCCTGCATTATTTTCAGTGTTTGAATATCTTTTTGTATACCCCTCTTTCTCAAATGTCCTAGTATCATATTAAACCTCTCTTGTGTTAGATGTTGTCCAAATTTAAACTTTGCTTTTAATTCTCTTGGCACCAACTTATATACCGTTGTTGCATTAATTGCCTTTTTATATACAGAAGCATCTAAAGGTTTGTATTTTCCCTCTTTTTGAAGCTTTTGCATCAACGACTCGAGAACTCTCGTTTTCTCTACATAATCATCTACAAATTCAATATGACCATCTATTATTATAGATTTAAAAAACTGCGTTGCAGGACAAGCTAAATTTTCCTTTGAGCTCATATATGATGCTATTAATGAGTAAGCTTCCACAACACTAAAAGACGCCAAACAATTTGACTTTAATATATCTATTTTTCTTCCTTTTTTTGAACCATGAAAGTAGATATTTTCACCCATTCGTACATAGTTTATAGGTAGTGAATATGGTTTATTATTGGCACATATTGCAAGTGTTCCATACTCTTGTTCATCCAACATTTTTTCTATTATTATTTTATTTTTAATCTCAAAAATTTCTTTCATAAATGAGCCTTTCTATAAATATTTGTGCTATTATATGATTTCACTGTACCTCTGTAAAGTGACAAATTATTTTTTATATATAAGGACAGTTTTTTGTATATACTTGATGAAAACTCCAAAGAAGCACTCCATATTCAACTTTATAAAGCTCTTAAAGAAGACATTGTTTCAAACTATAAAGTAAGAGAAAAAATTCCCTCTATTAGAAAAATGGCTACACTATACAACATAAGTAAAACAACTGTAGAGTCAGCTTATTCACAACTTTATGCAGAGGGTTTCTTGGAAAGTTTTCCAAAAAGTGCTTACAGAGTTAGTGATATGTTCCACAAAGATTTTCAAGCAGATAAAAAACCGATTTCTCTACATACAGAGCATAAAGTAGAGTATGCTTATGATTTTTTTCCTGCACAACTTACAAGTGATTCTTTCCCTTTAAAACTCTTTAAAAGACTTTTTAATCAAAATATAAATGATTCATTAGATTTTGGTTCCTATCATGATGGAGCTGGAGAGATAGGCTTACGAAATGAAATAACAAAGTATCTCTCTACTTCAAGAGGTGTCACATGTAGTGCTTCACAGATAATTGTCTGTAGTGGTTTTAGTGATGCCATGGGGCTTCTTGCAAAACTTGTAAGACAAAAATATAATTACTTTGGAATGGAGCATCCAGGTTATCATGTAGCAAGACGAGTTTTTGAAGAATATAATTACAACATAGAAAAAATTGCAGTCAAAACAGATGGAATCAGTCTAACAGATCTTAAAAAGTCAAAAGCACAAATAGTATATATTACCCCTTCACATCAATATCCTACAGGAGTTATAATACCTGTAGCAAAAAGACAAAAAATTCTTGAATATATAAACTCAATAGATGGGCTCATTATAGAAGATGACTATGATAGTGAACTGAGTTACTATAACCGCCCTATTCCTGCACTGCAGGGTTTAGATCAGTGCGATAGAGTTGTTTATATGGGAACCTTTGCAAAATCGCTCTCACCTACTCTTAGGGTAAGTTATATGGTTCTTCCTTATCATTTGCTGCCACTCTTTAAACAAAGCTATGATGCACACTTTCCTCGTGTTTCTTTAGCAATTCAAAAAACGCTAGAAGCATTTTTGGCACAAGGACATTGGGAACGTCATGTAAGAAAAATTCGCACTCTCAATAAAAAGAAACATAACCTTATGAAAAAATTACTTCAAGATAAACTTGGTGAAAGTATGAAAATAATAGCTGAGGGAGGTGGTCTTGCTATACTTATCTATCCTAGCATTATATTTGATTTAGAAAAGTTAAAGCAAGAAGCACACAAGGCGAAAATAAAACTCTACTTTGCAAAAGATAGAAGCGGCGGAGATTTTGAAGCTATTAGAATGGGCTTTGGTGGTTTTACTTTAGAAGAGTTGCCTCAAGCTATAGAGGCTTTTACTATTGTTTGGAAAAAAACAATTATACATTAACATAATTACTTGAGCAACTAGATAGGTAAGAGGGCATAAATAACTTTTGTTGTTGTATAAATTCTACATCTTTTTATGTTAGTTTTTTATGTAGTAAAATTTCACCAACTTCTAAAACATTAATTTGTATCTCACTCTCTTTTGCTAGTTTGGTTATCCACGAATGTGGTTCACCTATTGGCTCATCGGAGAGTTTAAAAGTTCCATAATGATAAGGTATCATACTTTTAGCTCCTAAAATCATGCTTGCTTCTAGTGCTTCTTGTGGGTTAATATGGTTGTCTCTCATCACCTCGCGAGGTTGATAGGCACCAATAGGCATAAGTGCAATGTCAATAGGTTTTGATCTATTTTTTATCTCTTTGAAGTGTTCATCAAGAGCTGTATCTCCTGCAAAAAATATATTATTATTTTTGTATTTGATCATAAAACTACACCATAAAGCCCGATTAAAATCAAAAAAACCACGCCTATGCCAATGCGATGCAGGAAGTGCCTCAATTGTGACACCACCTACTTGCTCTTCATCATACCAAGAAAGTTCACAAACATTTGCACCTTTTTTTAAATATGTGGAAAGATTTGATGGCATTATGAGTTTTGTTTTTTTTGTATATATACCCAATTCTTCTAAAGATCTTAGATCAAGATGATCATAATGTCCATGACTAAGCAATACAATATCAGGTTCTAAATTATCAACATCTATAGGAAACGGAACTAACCTAGGAGTCATAGGAATATCACCAAAAACTGGGTCGGTCAAGATTTTTACACCACCTAGTTGCATATAAAAAGTTGCATGCCCAAGCCAAACAATAAAGTCTTCTTTTACATCTAAACTTTTTTTATTGAGAAAATTTACTTTGAGTTTAAAATCGTCATCACTGACTTTTTGCCGCTTTTTCTTAAAAATATTTCCTATTTTCCATTTAAAAACTTTGTTTATTGGTGATCTTTTGATTCCATAGGCAGTTATATATTTTTGACTTTTCATAACAATTCTTGCTTTTCTCTCTTTGTAAGCTTAAATACTACCAAATCATAAGACCCCTCTATCATATATTGCTTGATAAAGAGCATAAGAAAAATGATTGTTTTAACACTCTTATTTTACTTTAAATCCTAATTAGCTCAAAAATCATCATCAAAAGTTAAAGAACCTTTTGAGTAATTTGCAACAGTACCTTCAAAAAAGTTGGTTTTTTGGTCATTAAACTTTGCAAAGTCATCTACCCATTTAATAGGATTTTCAACATTATAAAGTGATTCAAACCCAACAGCATTCAATCTTTCATCAGCTAAATATTTAATATATTGCTCAATTATCTCATTTGTAAGACCAAGGATTTGACCTTGAGTAATATACTGACCCCAATCAACCTCTAACTGAACCGCCTCTTTAAACATCTCAATAACTTCATCTTTTAATTGTTGAGTGAAAAGATCTGGTCTCTCTTTTCTAAGTGAGTTAATAAGGTTTTGAAAAAGAACTAAGTGAGTTACCTCATCTCTTTGAATAAAACGAATCATCTGTGCTGAACCCAACATCTTACCACTACGAGCCAAGGTATAAATATATGCAAATCCGCAGTAAAAATAGATACCCTCTAAGATTTGATTTGCAAAACATGCTTTTACAAAATTATGCTCAGTTGGGTTAGTTGACAACTCATCGTATGTACGAAAAATTGCGTCATTTTTTTGCTTAAGCATCATATCTCTACGCCATAGTTCATAGATCTCTTCAGAGTTTGTAGAGATGCTATCAACCATAACCGCATAAGATTGTGAATGAAGTGCTTCTTCAAATGATTGACGAACTAAAATAAGGTTTATCTCTGGAGATGTTACATACGGATTAACATTATCAATAAGATTATTTGTTTGCAGTGAATCCATGAAAATCAATTGAGATAGTGCTTTATCATAAGCATCTTTTTCATCACTAGTAAGATTTTTATAATCATTTACATCACGAGTCATATCTACCTCTTTTGGAAACCATGTATTATTTAACATCACTTCCCAAAGATTATATGCCCATTGATATTTAATATTATTTAATTCAAATATTCCCGTTGGATTACCTCCAAAAATTCTTCTATCATTTACACTTTCAGTTGATTCTGGATTATATATTTTTTTTCTATTCATAGTGTCCCTTGCAATAAAGGAATCTGCTATGCAAATTTCCTCTATATTTCTAAAAAAGTTTGTAATTATACCAATCACAATATATTATTAAGCTTTTTAATAATATATTTAGTTAAAATTGTTAAAAAATACAACCTAATACAAAAAAGGGGTAAAAATGGGATTTTTTAATAATTCTGGTGTAACGCAAGAAGAGTATCAGGCTTTGGTTGAGAAAAACGAAACTACTGAAGATGAAAACAGAGACTTGCAAGAACAAATATTGCATCTACAAGAGCAACTCCGAAAGACAAATAATGAACAAGATAATAGTATAACTAATACTCTTATGGGGGAACAAAATATCTCTCTAAGAGCAAATATAGTTGATATTCAAGGGAACTTAGCAAAATCTGTTGAATCATCAACATCTAGTTTGGAAAAATCTGCTGAACTTGTAAATGGCGTAAGTGAAATTAGTGATAAAACAAATCAAATTGTTAACACTCTAAATAGATTAAATGAACTCTCAGATAGTTCTGTTCATATAGTTGAGGGTTTAGCTACAAGGACAGATGAAATTACTGGTATCCTTACACTTATAAAAGATATTTCAGATCAAACCAACTTATTGGCTCTAAATGCTGCTATTGAAGCTGCTCGTGCTGGTGAACATGGTCGTGGATTTGCTGTTGTTGCTGATGAGGTTCGTAAGCTTGCAGATAGAACTGATAAAGCTGTAAGTGAGATAAACATCTCTCTTCAATCGATGAAACAAGATGTAGATAGCATGAGTGAGCAGTTTAAAGAGGTTCAATCAGGTGTTGAGAGCTCTAATAATCTTATTATAGAACTAAATGATTCTTTGCTAAAAAATTCGGATGAGATGCAAGATGCATTTAAAAATATAAACTATACAACTGATAGAGTATTTATGTCTCTAGCAAAACTTGATCATGTGCTTTGGAAAGTAAACACTTATTATTCAGCTGTTACAAAAAAAGAACAATTTGAATTTGTTGATCACCACAATTGCCGTTTAGGTAAATGGTACCGTGAAGGTAGAGGCAAAGAAAATTTTGCAGATGGGGCTCATTATGAAAACCTAGAAGCTCCACATGCTATAGTCCATAACAGCACCCATAAAATATTTGATTTAATAATAAAAGAAAATATAGATACCGCCTCTTTAAAAGATGCATTCAAAGAGATGGAAGATAGTAGTGATGATGTATTTAGGATACTAGACCAAATTCTCCATGATAAAGATTAAATTCTAAAGTTAAAATAACTTTAGAATTTAACTGCATATTTTTTTTATATCTCTTATCTAAAATAAACTCACTATAATTTCAAAAATTATAAAATAAACTACAGAGGAGATAGTATGAAGTATTTAATATTATTCATACTGATTTTTACAATGAGCCAAGCAATAGATTTAAAACATTATCAAGAAAAAGCAAATTCACTTACACCTCAAGAGTATGATGTAATAGTAAACAAAGCAACAGAAGCACCTTATACAGGAAAGCTACTAGATAATAAGAAACATGGCATTTACAGTTGTAAACTATGTGGATCTGAACTTTACAAATCAAATGATAAATTTAATTCAAACTGTGGATGGCCAAGTTTTGATGATGAGATAGATGGAGCAGTTAAACATCTAAAAGATGCAGATGGACGAAGAGTGGAGATAGTTTGTGCAACATGTAATGGGCATTTAGGTCATGTTTTTGAAGGTGAGGGATTTACTCGTAAAAATGTTCGACATTGTGTAAACTCAATCTCATTAGATTTTAAGGAGGTTAAAGCTGATGAAAACATAGCTAAAGCTTATTTTGCTGGTGGTTGTTTTTGGGGAGTTGAGTATTACTTAGAAAAACTTGATGGCGTAAAAGAGGTTATATCTGGTTTTATGGGCGGTCATATTAAAAACCCAAGCTATCATGAAGTTATCAGAACTGATACTGGGCATCTAGAGACAGTTGAAGTTATATATGATAAAACAGAAATATCTTTTAAGCAGATTGCAAAAACTTTTTTTGAAATCCATGATCCAACTCAAACAAATGGACAAGGTCCAGATATAGGCAAACAATATTTATCTGCTGTTTTTGTAAATAACAACAATGAGAAAGAGACTACAAACGAGTTAATCAAACAACTTCGCTCTAACGGTTATGACGTAGCTACAAAAATTTTAGATGCAGATGAATTTTATGAAGCAGATGAATCTCATCAAGACTACTATGATAAAAAAGGCACTCTACCATATTGTCATAAATACACTAAGAGATTTTAGAAAAAAATAAAAATTAACTTTAATTTAAAGAACTTAAAAAACTCATTGAATCTTTTAAGCACCTTTAATCATCTCTTAGCTAAAATTCGATTATTAAAATTAAAGGCTCCTTAATGGTTGTTACTCGTTTCGCTCCAAGTCCTACTGGATATCTTCATATTGGTGGTTTACGAACTGCTTTGTTTTCTTACCTTTGGGCTAAAAAAAACAATGGAAAATTTGTTCTTCGTATAGAAGATACCGATAAAGCTAGAAATTCACAAGAGGCTACTGATGCAATTTTAAAAGCATTTGAGTGGCTAGGACTTAAACATGATGGTGAGATAACTTATCAATCACAACGTGGTGATATTTATACCCTTTATATTAAACAACTTTTAGATGAAGGTAAAGCTTATAGGTGTTATATGTCAAAAGAGGAACTCTCAAAGCTTCGTGAGACTCAAATGGCAAATAAAGAGCGTACAAAATACAATGGCAAGTATCGTGATTTTGATGGTACGCCACCTGCTGATATTGAGCCTGTTATTCGCATAAAAGCACCTCTTAGTGGTGAGATAATAGTTCGTGATGGTGTTAAAGGAGATATTTGTTTTCAAGCTGAAGATATATTAGATGATTTTGTAATTGCACGTTCTGATGGAGCACCAACATATAATTTTGTTGTAGCTATTGATGACTATTTAATGGGAATAAATGAAGTTATTCGTGGAGATGACCACCTCTCAAATACACCTAAACAAATTGTAATTTATGAAGCCTTAGGATTTAGTATTCCTAATTTTTACCATGTGCCGATGATTCATAACTCTGCAGGTAAAAAACTTTCAAAACGAGATGGTGCTACTGATGTTATGGCTTATAAAGAGATGGGCTATAAACCAGAAGCACTCTTAAATTTTTTAGTTCGCCTTGGTTGGAGTTATGGAGATCAAGAGATTTTTAATATGGATGAGATGCAAGAACTGTTTAATCCTAAAGATATAAATAAATCAGCATCAATTTATAGTGTTGAAAAGCTAGACTGGTTAAATGCCCACTACATCAAAAACAGTTCAAATAATGAATTAGCCGAACTTTTAACTGAGTATGATTTAATTTTAACTTCACATGATAAAAAAGAGATTTTGCTAGATGCTATTAAAGATCGTGCAAAAAACCTAAAAGAGATGGCACAGATGACAAAAGAGATTCTAAATACACCAAAATCTTATGATGAAAAAGCTGTGAAAAAAGCGTTTAAAGGTGAGAGTATTACTATTTTAAATGCTTTTGGAGCAAAACTTTCACTATCTGAGAGCTGTCACCTTCCAACTGATTATCATAACTTAATGCAAGAGATTGTAGATGAGATGGGAATTGGTTTTGGAAAGATTGGTATGCCACTTCGCGTTGCCCTTTTAGGTAAGATGGGCGGTCCAGGAATTGATGTAGTTATGGCAGTTATTGGCAAAGATGAGACTATTCTTAGAATTGCAAACGCTATAACTGCCCACTCATAAATACTATATATTTCATAAATTAGATATCTAATTTATGAAAATATTTTCAGCTTAGTTTCTATTTTTTCTTCCTCTTTTTCTTCCTCTTTATTTTTTTTAGCTATATGATGTATATAAGCATCTAAATTTTGATCAAGCATTTTTGAATAATCAGTTAAAAGTTCTACTTTTATTGCCTCTTTTTCCTTTGCTAAATCTCTACCCGTTAGTGACATTTCAAATGCACTATAACGAGATGCAGCAAAACGCATTGCTGAGCCAACTGCTCCTGATTTATCCTCTTTTGATAGTGTGTTTGCAAGGTTTACAAACTTATCTGCTGTTGTATAAAACTCATCTAAATTTTTACTCATTTTTTCCCTTTTAAATTTTTTGTTTAATTTTACAATTTTTATTGTTTACTTCAATGGACTTCTTGCATAACCTAAATTCTGAATCAAGTTTGGAATGACGACATGCAAGAAGTTTTGTCATTCTGAACTTGATTCAGAATTTAGGTTATGCAAGAAGTCTAATAATTTTATAAATATTACGATCTTAATCTCACTTTGCTTTTGTGGATGTGGATTATTTAGTATTACAACAAGCGTTCTTCTAAAAATCATATACTATTAATTTAAGTTTCTTAATATTAATATAACTTAAAGGTAAAGTATTTTAGAATGTTACAAGGTAGTTACATGTGTAATTATCATAATTGTCGATTACTGTGAAGAAAGACCAAACTATTTGTAAAGATAGGACGGAAAGCTTATGGATCTCTTTTACTTAGAGAAAGCCGAGCTACCTAAGCAAAAGTAGTCTGGTTTTTTGTTTTAATACAAACAAAAAAACTTTTGAAGGGATATTACATTTAGCATTGATTTGTTAATTTACTTCAAGTGTCATAAGTATTAAGTAAAAATATCTGCTTAATATTTAAGAACTGATGAAAATTACAATTGTATAATAATTCATCAGGCAATAAAGATAGAATATATGATGACAAACTTAGCATAAATTTGTTTGTTTAAATATATGCACTTTCCTTTTTTACTGCGTTGTTAACATCCTAACTTAACAACGCATAAAAGCTTCATTTAAATATAATTTCAGTATAATTCGCAGATTTTTCTTCTATAAAATGTACAAGAAAACATTAAACAGATTATGTCAAAAGTTGGTGCAACTCTCTATTTTTAGAGAATATTGTTCGACATTTTCAAAGATAAACCAACAAAACTCTAGCTCAAAAAGAGCTCTTAAAGGACCTTATTATGGTAACTATGAAAGACCTATTAGAATGTGGTGTACACTTTGGACACCAAACTCGTCGTTGGAATCCAAAAATGAAAAAATATATTTTTGGTGTACGTAAAAATATCTATATTATAGATTTACAAAAAACTCTTCGTTATTTCCGCAACACTTACCAAATTGTTTTAGATGCTGCTGCTGAGGGTAAAACTGTATTATTTGTTGGTACTAAAAAACAAGCTCGTGTATCTGTTCGTGACGCTGCAATCTCTTGTAATATGCCATATGTAGATAACAGATGGTTAGGTGGTATGCTTACAAACTTCCCAACTATTCAAAAATCAATTCGTAAACTTGATGTTATTGAAGATATGCAAGAAAACGGTCAAATTGATCTTTTAACTAAAAAAGAAGCATTAATGCTTACTCGTCAAAAACAAAAGTTAGAGATGTATTTTGGTGGAATTAGACATATGAAAGTTCTTCCAGATTTAATGTTCGTAATTGATGCAGTTAAAGAGCATACAGCAGTTTTAGAAGCTAACAGACTTGGAATCAAAGTTGTAGCTCCACTAGATACTAACTGTGATCCTGATTTCATTGACTACCCAATTCCTGGTAATGATGATGCAATTCGCTCTATCCAACTTTTTTGTAAAGAGATGGCAGCTGCTATCAATGAGGGTAAAGCTTTAAGAGATGCACCAGCAGAAGAAGAGGCAACTCAAGAGAGTTCTACTGAGACTCAATCAGATACAGAAGTTACTGAAACAGAATCTGCTCCTGCTGAAAAAGTAGCAGCTACAGAGGAAGCATAATCATGGCAGTTACAGCAGCACAAGTAAAAGAGTTACGCGCAGCTACTGATGCACCTATGATGGATTGTAAAAAAGCATTGGTTGAAAATGATGGAGATATTCCAAAAGCTACTGAGTGGTTAAAAGAGCGTGGCATCGCTAAAGCAGCTAAAAAAGCTGATAGAGTTGCTGCTGAGGGTCTTGCTGGTCTTAAAATAGCAGATGACTTTTCTAAAGCTACAGTGGTAGAAATTAATTCTGAGACAGACTTTGTTGCTCAAAATGAAGGCTTTCAAAATCTTGTAAAAGATACAGTTGAAGAGATTTACAATAATCAACCAGCAAATGTAGATGTTCTTATGAAAAGTTCATTTGGTAGCAGTTTTACAGATACAGTAACAAAAATTGGTGAAAAAATTGAAGTTCGTCGTTTTGGTACACTTAACGCTGATTCAACTACTGCACTTAACGGTTATATCCATTCAAATAATCGTATAGCAGTTATCATCACTGCTAAATGTGACTCTGAAAAAACTGCAGAGGGTATGAGATCTTTTTTGAAGCAGGTTGCAATGCATACATCTGCCATGAAACCAACTACTCTAAGTTATAAAGATTTTGATGCTGAGTATGTTGAGAGCGAAACAAAAGGTAGGATTGAAGCACTTAAGAAAGATAATGAAGAGTTAGCTCGCCTTAAAAAACCTCTTAAAAATGTGCCTCAATATATCTCTATGATGCAACTTAATGATGATGTTATGGCTCAAGCTGAAAGTGATATCAAAGCTAAACTAGCAGAATCAGGTAAGCCTGAAAAAATCTGGGATAAAATTGTACCTGGTCAAATAGCTCGCTTTATTTTAGATAACACTATGTTAGATAAAGAACAAGCTCTATTAGATCAACAATATGTTTTAGATGAAAAATTAACAGTTGCTGAGGCTGTTGAAGCACACGCCAAAACTCTTGGTGGTACTGCTGAAATTACTGAATTTATTCGCCTTGAAGTTGGTGAAGGAATTGAGAAAAAAGAAGACGATTTCGCTGCAGAAGTTGCTGCACAAATGGGATAAGGTTTAAGCCTTACCCATGAATCTACTAACTGCAAATAAACTATCCCATACCTTTGATACAAACTTATTTCACGATATAACACTTGAATTAAACAGCCAAGAAAGCATTGCTATTATTGGATTAAGTGGAAGTGGTAAATCTACACTACTTCATATATTATCAACATTATTAACTCCAGATGAAGGCAGTGTATGTTTATTTGGAAAAGATATATCAACCATGAAAGATAAAGAACTCTCTAAAATAAAAAGAGATGATTTAGGATTGGTATTTCAACAACATTATCTTTTTAAAGGTTTTTCTTGTAAAGAAAACTTAGAAGTAGCAGCAATGCTTTCAAATCAGATTATTGATGATGAACTTTTAAAGAGATTAAATATCTACGAAACTAAAGAGCAAAAAGTAACTCAACTCTCAGGTGGACAACAACAACGTGTCTCAATAGCAAGAGTTTTAACAAAAAAACCCAAAATATTATTTGTGGATGAACCAACTGGTAATTTAGATGCTAAAACTGGTGATGAAGTAAAAAAAATATTTTTTGAATATTTAAAAGAGTATAATGCTGGTATGATTTTAGTTACTCATAATGAAAAATTTGCCATGGACTGTGATAAAGTTTACAGACTTGAAAATAAAAAACTTAGGTTAATAAAATGAAACTTCTCACTAAAGGTGAAGCTTTAGTATCTGAACATAAGCTGAACTTGTTCAAAAAGACAAATCTCGCCAAAGGCGTAGCTTTAGTGTCTGAACATAAGCTGGACTTGTTCAGATTATGTGAGTGATAAATGCAGTG
>Ga0256834_1002066_pt1 | contig 12996 bp, 9 predicted proteins | sample 4281140metaG_FD_190536 | JGI IMG/M metagenome (GOLD analysis project Ga0256834, IMG submission 190536) | Hydrothermal vent microbial communities from East Pacific Rise, Pacific Ocean - 4281-140 | ecosystem: Environmental > Aquatic > Marine > Hydrothermal vents | place: Pacific Ocean: East Pacific... | reverse complement strand
TTTTAATGGTTTTATTTCAAGTCTGTATTTTCCCGAACCCAAATTGAACAACGGTGTGTACACAAATCCTAGCTTTGTCGAGTTAAGTGTAAAGGTATGGTGGCCCAGAGTGACAACGAAGTCTCCTGTCCCCCTCAGAGCCAGCCTGTAAGTTCCGTTCTTCACGATAGTCAGGTTCTGCCAAGCCACGCCATTGCCATATAGCAGGAGTTGCTCTCCGTTGCTCGCGTTGATATCGTTTATTATGGTGGCGTTCTCCCTATAAAGATCAGATTCAGCCTCAAACAAGTAGATAACGGTCTTGTTCTGGAGAAGTTTCTTTACTTCTTTCTGAGCTTTGATGTACTCCTTCACGGGTATCAGAGCGAACAGGTTGACCGCGTTGAACCCGTAGACGTTTTGGAGGGTTATCTTGTGTTCACCAGCTTCGAGATGGAACGTGCCGAGATCCTTCCATACGAACTTGTTGAGCTGATCCTCAGTTTTGATTTCTATAGGTTTGCCGTCGAGATATACCCTAATTTCACCGCCCTTTTGATTCTCGAAGTAGCGGATGAAGAGTTTGTAATCGTCTGATTTAGATACCCTTAACGGAATCGCTAGATTTGTGTTTTTAGCCCACGTAAAGACTAAGCCGTAACTGTAATCAAGTTGCCAGTTTTTCACATCATACTTCTCGAGATAGGGTACGAACCTCTTAAGCCAACCACCTACGAACGAACCTAAAGACCAATATTTTTTTGGATAATAATGGTAACACTTAATCTTTATTAGATACTTACCAAAAGATGACTGCGTCATGGAATCACTTATCGCATAAAACTCTACAGGATAGATATACGTTACAGTGTTATTAAATATAAAAATTTTATATAGGTTTGGTGAAGTGGCGTAGGCTATCGTCGAAATCGCATCGATCACCTGATCGGCATTCCTTATTTTATATATCGTAAAGTTACCGAACGTTATAACTTTACTATCATTAAATATCTTTTCAAAAGCAGATACATCGCTAAGCAACCTCCTTTTTTGATTGCTCTTAATTACATCGTGTCTAAGTACTAAGTATTTTATGGCGAGCTTATCGAACAAATTATTGAGATCTCTTCTATCTTCATTTCTAAGAATATTTTCAACATATTTAGATAACTCCTCATTTTGAAAAACGATTGTGTTCAAACCGCTTCCGATCGAACTTATCTGAGGAACATCTTCATAGGCCAAATAGACGCTATCTATTTTCACCGGATACCATAGTACGTTATATCTATAGGACATATGCGTTTTAAGATAATCTATCGTCTTTTCAAGATCTTTAGGATATTTAAACAAACAGTGTTTTAGATGACCGTTTAGATCTCCAGTTAAAGCCGGCCATCCCCATATCACTATCGATAGTACCACAAAGCTGAGAGCCAGAATTCTTACAAATCTACCAGTAAGGTGATTTCTCGATCGATCGTAGTTCAAGATTAAGGCGCTCAAAACGGAGATCAAGAAGGAAAGGCATACGATAACCAAACCAGTATTTTTATATGGATCTCTTATGACCCAACCGAGAGGAAAATGTAGGAAAGCATATCTATATAAATTACCAAAAACAGGATAGTAAGATCCGGTAGAAAGTAAAATGGATAGCACCAGCAGAATCGAGAAGTACAACATATATCTCCTATTCTTACGATCGATCGATCTCAAAAAGAGTAACGGGATCACTGCAAGTAGAAAGGGAAAAAGGCTTAATATTTTCCAAATATCGAAATTTACAATATATAAATTATAAATAACTGTATAGTGCGATCCCCATAAAAACCCATTCGAACATCTTAAAATATTAATTATAGAGCATCTTCTCGAAAGCGTGTTTACATTCTCTGCCACTATCCCGTACGAACCCGGCTTTGATACACCCGATAGAAGTGTCTCCAATTGTGGAACTATCCAAAACGAATTTAGAAGGATCAAAATCAACAACGAAAGCCCCAATCTTCTATTAAATATTTTTTCTAAAAAAGTCTTTTTTTCAAATATTATAAAACATAATACATACATTATAATCATAAAACCAGCATAGATTATTAATCCTTGTATTTGTGTTGCGATGAGCACGATCAAACCTAAAATAGATAAAATTCTTAGAAAAGGAAATTCATTATCATAAATAAATCTATCTATTTCGGCTAATAATAAGTACGATGATGCAAGAGATAACACTTCCCAATAGTGATGATGGATCTTGTTTATAGTCCAAGGATTGTAGAGAAATACTAAGCACCCTACGAAAGCTGAAAGGATTAATTTCCAACTTGTTTTCTCAAAAATCCTCTTTAAAAAGTATTTGTCCGAGAAATACACAAATGTTGCGCTAAGGAATAAAATAAATACTGTAAACAGTTTTTCAGCGAGGATATCACCAAAAGCTATTTTAAACAAATAAAGAACAGCAAAGACTAGAAATTTTGGTGCATGAACGAATATTTGGTTTAGATGATACTGAATGTGTTGTTGAACGATAAGCCCATATCTATAATCACCATGAATTAATATTTTATTTGTGGAAAAAATGATTTTGTGAAAATATATAAAGCTTAATAAAAAAATTAAAGATATAATAGTTATGTCCAGTTTATTCACTCTCATTTTTTACCCCTTCCTTTCTTGCAAATAAGTATAATCTTCCTTTTTTATTGTATATATATCCTATAAAATACCTAAGCGGTTTTTCAATCCAAAATGCTATCTTATCGGAGATAGCTATTTTTATAGCGAATTTATCTGAAATATAATATTTTAAAAAAGATGGTACATAATACATCTTTACGTTAAATCTAAATTTTTTTAACATTTCATTCCAAAACTTCGGTGGTCTAACATTTATGTGAGTGTCATCACGAATCCAATCTCCAATATGACAGGGATTTGGGGTAGTCATTATTAAATATCCCCCTTTCTTAAGGACCCTATAAATCTCCGAAAATGCTTTCTCAGTATCTTTGGGATGAATATGTTCTATTACATCAAAAGCTGATACCACATCAAAAGTTTCATCACCAAAAGGAATATTCGTTATAGAACCCAGCTTAATTCTATCTTTTATAATAGCATTTTTAACAGCATACTCCGAGATATCAATACCGTAACAATCTACTCCTTCTTCCACAGCTTCTTTAACAAAATAGCCTAAACCACAACCTATATCCAACCATTTTATCTCATTTTTCTTTAAAAAATATTTTATGTATTTGATCATATGTTTTTTTGAGTAATACTTAATTCTTTCTTGGTAGTAATCTTCATTATATCTACCATAGAATTTCTTTTTATTAGTAATCACGTTTTTACACCCTCTAGAATTTTTAAAAGTTTATTTATATGTGTTTCCAAATTGTACTTTTTAGTAGCTTTCCAGCAGGCTTTCCCCAATTCATAACTTCTGCCATCGCTAATGATTTCTTCAATCCTCTCGATCCATACTCCTATATTATTTTTATCTAAGCATAGTTCTTCACGTAATCTTGGAGGTAGGATCTCACATATACCCGATGTATCAGCAACCAGTATCGGGCAACCGGCCGACATAGCCTCAATCGCACTCATGTTAAAATTCTCATGACCGGGGTAAACGAACAACGATGCGTTCCTATACAACTCCATGAGCTGAGTGTCCGATGGAGAAAAGAAAATTTTAACATCTTTGCCCACCACTCTCAACGATTTAAATAGCGTCAATATCTTTTTAAATTTTGGATTGTATGGATGACCATAACCAGCAACTATGAGAGGACAATCGAGTGCTTTTATTATTCTACATACATTATAAAAAGCTTCATGATCGATTCTTCCTACTATTAGCAAATATTTTTTCTTGTTTTTTATGATTTTTTCCTTAGGTATCGGCATATTGGTCGTAGGATAAAGAACCGTAATTTTCTCATAGTCTTTTAAATCGTGATTTCTCACCACTCGTTTCAGCGATACCCTACTGTTCACCAATACAATTTCAGATTTCTTTATATGCTTAAATTCCAATTTTTTAAATATTGAGGGAGATCTCTTTAGGATTTCACCCAGCAGCGATCCAGCGATGGGATATACTAAAGAATCATGGAGATAGAAAATAATTGAAACGTTTTTATTATTTTTTTCCTTTAATTTAAATGCGAGTTGAGCACAAGGATTATTATGCGCAATAATAATATTCGGTTTAATATTAATGTTAATTCCAAAAAACAATCCTGAAAATAATCTTCCAACAGTCTCAGAGTTAAAGAGATAAATCGGCTTTATCTTCAACCTATCGAACAAATACCACTCATATGTCTTCAAAATAGAAACTAAAGATGCATCGTATCCAAACTTTCTCAACAATGCCGTTTCCATCGCTCCAACTCTCTGAACACCACCGGGTTGAGTTGCATGTATTATCGACAAGATCTTCATAATTTCTTCCTCAACTTCTCAACTTTTCTTCTGATAGTCTCCTTTTCGGATACGTGCTTATAATCTATAACCCGCTGAGATAGAGTACGGCAAAGGATATCGGTCAAAACCCGACCATCCATGTAAGAAGCAATAGGGACACAAAGAATATTCATAATAGTAGGAGCTATATCCCAAAGTTTCACAGCGTTTTCTACCTTTTTTCCACATACGATATTCCAGCCGAATGCCAGAAAAACGCCGTTGATATGATGGTCAGCCGGTCTCAATATTCTTCCATGAACGGGTGGCATAAACATCGAACTATCATCGAGTTTATTGTAAGCTACAGCCCTATACCCTTCTCTCATTAGAACGAATATATCTGGAAGTTCGTCATCGGCTGAACCGTATAGTTTCTCTTTCGTATAAACTCTCTCAACTATTTTCTCGTCCGTTTCGGGATCCTCTAACTTCTTTAATTCATTACAGATGCATGATACGATATCGTGATAATCTTTCTTTTCAACTATACCGCATGGTTCTCTATCTTTCAAGTTGATATTTATTATTCCATCTGAACCCTCATAATAATAGGCCTTAGTTTCATCCCACTTTATTTGATGGATATATCTAAACTCCTCACTCGGTATGACCCTTAACAAACGTTCTAACAATTTAGTCCTTTTTAATTTCCAAACCAACTTCCTCATTCTCAGCTTTAACAGTATTTTTTTAACAGTTTCGGCTGTTATCAGCGTCGATCGATCGTTTTTTTGCTTTTCAACCATTCTTAGCATTCCAATTTGTTCCAACCAATTATTAATACAGAAATATTTCTCAACTTTTGAAAATCCATGATCCGACACTATAAACAATACGAACTTTTCATCTTTCAAATAATCATGCAACAACTCTCCAATAAATTCATCAAAAATCTTATAGAAATTATAAACTAATTGTCTGTCATTCCAAAAGTAATGCTGGATTACATCCAACGCCCTAAAAATAGAAAATAAAAAATCCCAACTCTCGTTTTTGATAAAGAATTTAGTCAACTTAATTTGTTCTTTGGTAACATCCTTGACCTTACGTATGAACAATTTAGCATCATCGGAAACTAACAGAAGATCTTCGTTGAAATCTACATCATATTCTGGAAAATTTTTTAATATAAATTCTTTATATGATTTTGGATAAACAAAATCGCTATCTTTGGAGGGTGTACCCAATCCTGTGATGAGAATACCGTTGATAGGTTTAGGTGGATATAAAAATAAAGCATTTATTACTATACATCTCAAACCACACTCAGATAAAACCTCCCATATTGGTTTTTTCTTTACATCTCGTGAAGATATTGGTCGATAAAAATAAGAGTCGCTCTTTCGTTTTACAAATCCAAATATGCCATGCTTTGAGGGTTTACAGCCGGTATAAATTGAAACCCACGCAGAAGGAGATAATGGGGGAACTGTGCTCTCCAAAATTCCCCAAGCCCCATTCTCCATTAGATACTTAAAAGTGGGTAACTTGCCTTCCTCAGCCCATGGTTTTATTAGATTCCAAGTTGCACCGTCTAAACCAATTACTACAACCTTGGGTCTTAACATTTATAAATCCCTCCAGTTTATTTGCTGTTGTATCTATAGTAAATTTTTAAACAGCTAGATTTATTTACTAATACATTAACATACAAGTATCTAGACTTGATATAGTAGACATTATAGTGGATCTTACTAGAATCATAAAACAAGGATGACTCATTTAATAAAGTAATATTATTGTACACGATCGATTCAATATAACAGTCTGTTGGAATTTTAAAGATTAAGGTTAATGGTACAAAAACACAATATCCTGGTTCAGAAACATAATACAATCTGTACTCAACGAAATTATCTGCATACTTTACTTTATTTACTCGTAATTTTTTACCAAGTTCTATGTAACTATATAACTCTCTAGGAGTCGTAAACCAGATTACATTTTTATGATACTCCAATATTCTAAATAACTTAGTAAAGAACCTTATCATAGTTTTATTATTTGGCCAATTTAGTTTTGTTGGATGCGTGAAGTATATTATCACCCCATGCTCTTTTAGAGCTTTATTTAAGTCCTGATTAGCCATATTGGATACGTTGATATTACGTACATCATTATAATTAAACTTTCGTGTAATAGGAAGAACCCTCCAATAAGAATCAGTCCAATACCAAGGGTCCGATAAAACCCCCTTCACCTTTAGCACCATTCCAATGGGCACACCAAAAATTTTCTCATATACAATGTCTAACCTATCATATGATCCAAACGGATAGATATAAGTAAATAACCTATATCTACCTTTAAAAACATAATACACCAGATCCACAAAACTACCTACAACATCTTCAATTTTTCTCGGTGCTCTTAAATGCCACCTAGTATGACTAGCTATTTCATTATATCCTGAGATATTTTTAACAAAACTTACATCCTTTTCATCGAAACTAACTAATTCATAAGGTCGAGGAGGAGCCCGAGTTATAGTAGCAATCACTAGCCTTATCCCATAGCTATTAGCTAACTTAATAAAATCTTTAAACCATCGTACATCATTTTCATTTTGATAGACTAAACTTAAATCATCTATTCTAAAAATTAGCGCTACTTTTTTATTATTATAGAATTTTGCTACACCACAATATTCTATCCCCTTGATGTTGTGCGATTTGTTAAAATGAGTCGTATTCAACACAAAATATATAAAATACACAATAACTAATAGCAAGCAAAGCAACAAGATTTTTTTAATAGATTTCCTTGCAACCATGATCGCACACCACCTAATATCTGCAAAGATTTAGATTATGCTAGCCGACAACATCTCTAATAATATTCTCAAATTTCTCAGCACTCTTGTTCCAACTGAATTGTCTAGCCCAATTGATAGCGCCTCTACTAAGTTTTTCCCTTAGTTTGTCGTTAGATAAGACGTCTACTATTGTATAAGCCAGATCTCTCGGATCAGCATTAACCAGAAATCCATTATATCCATGTTTTATTGAATCTCTCAATCCAGGGATGTTATATCCAATTGCAGGAGTGCCTAAGGCGTTCGCATCTGTAACGACCTGACCCCAGCCCTCTCTCACACCCGGCACAGCGATTACCCACGCTTTTTTTACCAATTCATCTCTTGTCTTACTATCAACGTATCCAAAGAATTTAACGTCCTTAGCTTTAGACTCCAACTTCCTTCTAAGATAGCCGTCACCTACCATCCATAATTCCGCGTCTCTTACTTCATCCTTAACAATTCTAAAAGCTTTTATTACATCTTGAGGCTTCTTAGCCTTTTTCATTCTTCCCACAAACACTATGGTCGGCCGTTCATTTTTCTCCGGAACTCTCTCAACTGGTTTAACGTTTAAGCCATTATAAACTATAAAGACATTTTTGAAGCCCAAACGTTTTAGATCCTCTTTCGTTGAATTTGAGACCGTAATAGTTGGAATTTCAACGTAATCCTTTAGCCATTTACGCTCCAATATGTAGCAACCGATCAAACTTACGGGAAGAGGGGTTTCGTAGAACCAAAACTCTCTTGCAAGTTGATGTACCAAAGCTACAATCCTATGGTTAGTAATGAATTTAGGTGTAAAAAATGGTTTTGTATTTATTTCGTCGATCACTATGTCGAACTTATTACCACATTTACAGTAAAACTCTCTTGCTTTTCGATATACGGTGAACTTTCCACCATCTCTTATAATTCTAACTCCATCGATTGTTTCCTCATCCTTACACCCTTTGAACTTAGCCGTAAACAAAGTGATAGAATATCCTTTTCTGGCCAACCTCTTAGCGATTTCGTGAGTGTAAACTTCAGCACCTCCCGCCTCGGGATTTTTTATATCCCTCCAGTTGAACCAGAGGATGTTCATGAAGACGCCTCACAAGTATCGTACCTCAAGCTGATGCTGAACGCTATCCCAAGCACCATGAGAGATGCCAGATAAATCCAAGCCGATTTTGCTAATGTCCCTATAATCGCAATATCCAGCGAAACCCCAATACCAGCCACCAGGCCGACGAAACCCAAAGCTACAGGAACCTTATCCTTATCCACTATATTACCCAAGAAAGCCTGAAACCCCGGAGACAAGATCGAAAACGTTGCAGTAAGTATAAAACCCCAAAAAATTGGATTATATGGAAGATTCAAGAACGCGATCAGAGCTAAGATGGCCGAGATTGGCACTATATATAACCCAAACCTATCGTAAAGGGTACCCCCAAGCAACGAGAACATGCTCGGGATAGCGTAGGACACCAACCTGTACTCCCCCACGATACTCCCACATACAGTTGGGATGTACGCTATCACAATCGGCAGATTCACCGAAAAGCAGAACGCCGTAATGGTATACGTTATTAATCTTTTGTTTAGTATATTTTTAACCATTAAAATTAAATTTCCCCTACATTCGGATCTTCCCTTTCCGTGTAACGGCAACAACGGTACAGTCGACAGCGAACACAATCCCAAGGACAATTTCAGCAGATATTCGTAAGGTAACTTTAGGAGTAAGTATGGTCCCAAACCACCTGCTAACACAGCGGTAACGTTGACAGCTCCAAACGCTAAACCCCACCTATGTTCTTCGATTTCTCTGTATACTATGGTTCTACAACAGACCCAATACACCGCCGACGTGAATCCGAGTATTACTGCACCCGTTAGCACCAGTGTGGGATCGTTTAAAAGCAAACTGTAAGTGAACAGAGCATATCCTAAAGGGCCAAGCAATATTAGAGAGCCCGCAGGTTTTATGCCTGTTAGAAAACCGGCCAATACGCTCGATAATGTCAATACGAGGTATAAGACGGATAACACACATGTAGCTTGGCCGTATGCGTGCAACGGATAGGCCGCTTCTACTGCGTTGTATCCGAACATCAGGAGAAACACGGAGATCAAAAGGAAGGTCAAAGACCTCATACGAGTTTCATGAACAGATCTCTCTTGGCTTTGGAATAGGCAAAGATGTAAACTCTTTTCGCCTTACTCAACGCTCCGAGTTTCTTCTCTATATCTTCAGAAATCATTATGATTGGCTCTACTTCGGCTTTCGTTTTCAAGGCCTTCTCGAACTCCTTCCCTATCAATTCATTACCGTCGAGGTACTCCAAAACCCTATCCTTCAAAGCTCCTTTCATATGTGACAGTTCGAATTCAATACACGCGGGCCCCACATCTTCGGGATATATCATGGGATGAATTACATTCATATCGAAACTGTAACTCTGACCCACCAAAAAGCATAGGGACGGCGTGAAGAAAAAGGCTCTTTTCAAACCAACCCATTCCAGATAGTCCCAGATGACGTCCATCTTAAACCTAAACCATTCTTCAAGCAAGCTCACGTTGTCGGTCTTCAAGTATTTGGCTACACCCACCCTTATGTCGTTCAAATCGTACCCGAGTTCTTTGGCTTTATCGTAACAGTTTTTACAGAAGCAAGAGTAAAAGAAGTCCCCGTTAGCCGGTGATGGAAATCTTACAAAATCCAAGATAACTTCATACCCTGTATCCTCAAGCTTGGATAGATTTTTTGATCGCAATTCTTCATCGGATGGACATCCCAGAACTTTCAAGTTCGCCTTTTCACCAAATACATTTACGATGTTTCCACCTTCGAACGGCTTAAATTCCAAGAACACTTCAAAATCTCTCTCCGCCCTTCCCAATACTTCCTCAGAAGTATTAAAAGGAAAGACTAAGCTATCGACCCCTATTTTAATGAACAATTCGGGATCGAAATCTATAACGAAAATACCGAGTTTCAATCGTAGTACCTCCTGATATACATTCTATAAGCTATGGCGAACGTGTCCAAGAACATTCTATATATCTCTCTCAAATCTACATGGCTGTTGAACTTAAAGTTCAAATTTATGGGAGCTTCAACGACCTTGTACCCCCTTCTAACTGCGTTGGCCAACAACTCCACGTCGAACGCATATCTTTTCACGAGTATTCTTGGCATAACTTCTTCCAGCACCTTCCTCCTAAAGACCTTCAATCCAACTTGAGTGTCCTTAACGCCCAGGTTGAACAAAACCTTAATCATTAGACAGTATACGTCACTAAGCATCCTACGCTTTAAAGGATACTCGACCTTCGACATAGGATGCCTTTTAGATCCAACTACGATATCTGCGCCATCTCTCTCCAGTATTTTGAGAAATTGACTTATTGCAGAGGGGTCTATGTCCAAATCGGAATCCAAAAATACTATGGGATCTCCAGATGAGTGTTCGAATCCATACTTGAGCGCAAAGCCTTTTCCTTTATTTTGTTTATATGTAAGCGCCTTTATATTTCCATAACAATTTTCCAGTTTATTAACCTTATCAAACGTCGAATCTGTACTGCCATCGTCCACAACTACTATCTCCCATTCTAAGTTGATAGTTTCCAAAACTTCCACAGTTCTTACTACAGCCTCCTCTATCGTCTCCTCCTCGTTATAGGCAGGCATGATGACTGAGATCATGAGTGAACATCTCCGAAAACGGTACGTCCAAACGCAGTCTAATACGGAACATAAAGACTATACCAACATGCATATTGTGCCCGTTACAGCTACCAAGCCGACAGATACACTGCAAATATTCGCAGCTTTCCAACATTTGTTATTGTTAAAGTTTTAACCATATTAACGAATTCTTTTGAAGAAACACCTCGCAAATACAACATATCCCAAGATTCTTTAATCGATATTATCTACCATCTAACCAGCCACAAGAGACTACAAACTACCCCCAACCAGCCCCCCTCATCGCAAAAGCTCAGTTTCTGCTGGTTGGGAGAAAGCAAACTTATCTCCAAACTTACCGACTATAGACTAAATACACTGTGCAAGTCACGTAATCTCAAAGGTGTCTTAAAACTTTCGCCTAAAAGTTGGCATAGCTATCATCCAAGTTAATAACAAGTAAGTAGACTTGACGTTAAAAAATTAAAAAGTTCACAAAAGAAGTTCACAAGCTGGGGGAGATGTTGCACCCCACGGAAGACAAATTAAAACTTCTAGATGCAAACATATGATATCAAAATATTTATAAATGTATTTGGAGTCACACTTGGGGCGTAAACGCAATAGCGTCTGCAAATATTAAAGAGGGTAGTTTATGATGTCAGTAGTTTTGTGTGCAGGTGAGGGGACTAGGATGCGTCCCCTAACGTACACCAAGCCCAAGGTTATGCTTCCAGTTGCGAACAAACCTATTCTCGAGTACATAATAGATGCGTTGAGCAATGCAGGAGTAAAGGATGTGATATTAGTAGTAGGTTACATGGAAGAAGCAATAAGAAATTATTTTGGAGACGGTAGCAAGTGGGGTGTAAACATAAAGTACATCAAGCAGAAAAAACAGCTTGGTACTGCAGATGCGCTAAAATCTGCAAGCCACCTGCTGAAAGAAGAGTTTCTTATGCTCAACGGAGACAGCGTAATTTTTGCAGAGGACATCAGAAGGTTAATCAATACAGACAGCTTAGCGATGGGAGTTTTTAACGTCGATAATCCAAAAGATTACGGAGTAGTCGTTCTAAATGAAGGAAGAGTTGAGGAGATACTTGAAAAGCCTGAAGTCCCGCCTTCAAACATGATAAATGCGGGAATTTATAAGTTTACGCCCGAAATACTAGATTTTCTGGAAAGTACGCCAATCTCCAAGAGGGGAGAGTATGAAATAACAGACACAATAAGGCTTGCAATAAAAGCTGGTTTAACAGTAAAGGCCGTGAAACTTAAAGAGTGGCTCGACGTTGGCTATCCGTGGCAGTTGCTTGATGCTAACGAATGCGTGTTGAAGAGGATAAAAGCCAAAATAGATGGAGAAGTGGAGGATGGAGCTCACTTAAAAGGAAATGTCGTAGTTGGGAACGGAACGGTAATTAGAGCCGGATCGTACATAATCGGTCCAGTAATCATAGGTAAAAATTGCGACATAGGGCCAAACTGCTTTATAAGACCATACACGAGCATAGGGGACAACTGTCACATAGGCAACGCAGTGGAGATTAAGAATTCGATAGTTATGTCTAAGACTAAAGTGCCCCACCTAAACTACATTGGAGACTCGGTAATAGGTGAGAATTGCAATTTTGGGGCTGGAACAAAGATAGCAAACCTCAGACTGGATGGAGGAATGGTATACGCTACTATAAAGGGCAGAAAAATCTCCACAGGACGGAAAAAGTTCGGAGCAGTAATAGGAGACAACGTAAAAACGGGTATAAACGTCTCAATAAACGTTGGAACTCTAATCGGAAACGACGTGCAAATAGCACCATCTGCCAAGGTTGAAGGGTACATCGAACCTCATTCGAGAGTGTTTTAGATTGTTTCGTCCATGGCTTGTAGAGTGTATTGGTTATAAACTAAATTGGTGGGCGATATTATGCAGGCTGTAATTCTTGCGGCTGGAGAAGGTTACAGGTTAAGACCTTTCACACTGAACAAGCCAAAAGTCATGATAAAAATAGCGAACAAACCTATTCTCGAGTATGTTGTAGAG
>Ga0256834_1002065_pt1 | contig 12996 bp, 14 predicted proteins | sample 4281140metaG_FD_190536 | JGI IMG/M metagenome (GOLD analysis project Ga0256834, IMG submission 190536) | Hydrothermal vent microbial communities from East Pacific Rise, Pacific Ocean - 4281-140 | ecosystem: Environmental > Aquatic > Marine > Hydrothermal vents | place: Pacific Ocean: East... | reverse complement strand
GGGAGCGGCCATGGGCGCCGGGCTGGTGGCGATACCCTACCTCTTCGGAGGAGGATATCCCCAGGCGCCCCCCGGCCAGTACCCACAACCCCAACAGCCACCACAGCAGCCCCCTCAACAAGCCCCCCAACCCCAGCCATCTCCAAAAGAGGGCGTTAAAGAGAAGCTATCCCTCCTGAAGGAACTCTATGAGGAGGGTCTGATAACCCAGGAGGAGTACGAAGCCAAGAGAAAGAAACTCCTGGAAGAACTTCTGTGAGGGAGTACCATGGGGCTCAAACTCTTCAAATCCGATATGGAAAAAGCCGAAGACGAGTGGAGAAAAGCATATGAAAAGGGAATAAACCAGCGGAAGTGGGAAGAAGCCGCAAAACACTTCAAAAAGGCGTACGAGCACTACACCAAGGCGGGGAACCCGAAGGCAGAGGAGGCCCTTCTTCTGGCGTATCTATTCCACTCCGTGGCAACGGGGGACATGAGCTCCCTGAAGAAGGCGGCCGAGATAGCGGCAAAGCTCCCTCCAAACACCGTCTTCAATATCCCGTTTGAGATAACCGCATCAGAGATAGCCAACGAGGGGAACATAATCGTCGCCGAGCTCCCAGTAGCGGTCAAGTTATCCAAAGTAAACCAGCTCATAGCGGAGGGCGACGAGGGGAAGATGGAGAAATTCGCCGCACAGCTGGAAAAGATATCCCAGAAGCTCCTGATGAACTCGTCGAAGAAACCCGTGCTTGGGGAGTTCTTCAACATGAAAGAGCCATTCGAGAAAAGGGGCTACCGCTACCTAGCGTACTCCAAACTCCTGAGGGCCAAAATCCAGGCCCTGTACGATCCATCAAAGAGCGTGGAGCTGTACTCCGAGGCAATGGGGTACTTCAAGATAGGGAATCTGGCCACCTCCGCCGAGGGCGTTGCGGAGGAGATCAACAAAGTGGGCACCGTGGCCAAGTGCTGGTTCTGCGGAAGGACCATCCAAGGGGAGGACGTTCATTACGTCAAGATGCCGGCGGCGGTGACCCCGTACATCCTCTCAAAGTACGGAAACGAAAAACCGGAGAGCCTCGGAGAGGACTACGTGGTGGCCTGCAGGGCATGTTACACCGCCATTTACATAACCTCAGACACCGTGGCCAGAAGGTACTACGAGATGGCCATGCAGAGGCTGCAGGAAGTTAGACAGGAGCTCCTGTACGAGATAAAGAAGATCTGGGATGAGATCGAAAGGATCTGGAGAGCAATGCCAGGAGGATGAACGGAGGGACCAAGATGTCGGAACTGAAATGTGTCCACTGCGGCGCCCCCCTACCCGAACCAAAAGAGGGGGAAGAGTACGTTACGTGTGAATTCTGCGGGTACACGAACAGGGTCAAGGACTCAACGACGTACATGGAACAGCTCAAACTCGAGATACAGAGCTGGCTGAAGAGCATCGTCCCGGCAAACATCATAAGTGCCGGCTCGGCCGTTGACGCCGTCTCCAGGCACAACATATTCATAACCATGATCAAACCCGACCTCCTCTCCAAGCACCTGGAAGTGAACTCCAGAATAGCCCACGTGATATCAACCCCACTGGTGTTCCTCCCCTACTGGGACGTTCACTTGAACGTTGACATAGACTCCCCCAAGGAGGCCTTTGAAGAGGCGGCGAAGATAGAGAGCGTCAAACCCCTAGCAGTAGTCGATGAAGACGCGGCATTTGTAAACAAGGTCATAGCGGCCCAGTACATGTACGCTTACTTCTCGAACTTCGTGCACCTCGTAAACTCAGGAAAAAAAGATCCCGAACTGCTCTCAAACAACTTCAAGAAAATAGCGGAAGCCTTCGATGGGGTTCCAAGCGGGGAAGCACCCAAACTGCGCTTTGAGGGATTGTACCACATCTACGCCGCCATAGAGGACATGATGAACGGAGATACAGAGACCGCCAACATCCACATAAAGAGCGGCAAGGACTCACTGAAGCGGGCAAAAGAGGCCGCAGTAAAGAACCCGGAGTACGTCCCAATGGTCCCAGCCATAGAGAAGGAACTGTCGTTGACAGCCGCAATAGAGAAACTAATCGAGGGCTTATCAGCGACCATGGACCCCACGGAGCCCCTAGCGAGATTGAAGACGTTTTTCAGCGCTTCAGAGAGGGCAAGGAAATCCCTGGCCGAAAAGTACCGCATGGATTCAAAGGATTTCGGAAGGTACACGGACATCATGGGGGAGATAAGGAACATCCTGCTGGCGAAGAGCGGAACTCCAGCGATAAACCTTGTAGGATCCCCAAGAAGGCTTCTACTGCCCTTCTGGAGAATACAACTGACTTACACCTTCACGACCGGCTCCCTGTTCTGGAAGAAAGGAAAGGCCATAACCGACGAACTCCTTATACTGGCGACGATCCCATACGCCACCCAGCCCATAACAGACATATTCAAGATGAAACCCAAAGGAGGAATGCTCGACGGCTTCCTCGGCAAGGAGATCGCAATGACAACAGGTTACATCAAGGAACTCGCGTCTTCCAGCAGACCATCCAGTGTGAGTGCCGGAACAACGGTCATACCACCAATGATAACAAACGAGGAAGCAAAGCTCTTCTCGGACTGGTACATAAGAAACGTCACGCAGAGAACAAACAACAAGGTCAAATTCGGCGTCAGCAGGCTAATGGGCATCGTGTACCTAGGAGCAGAGATCCATGGGGATGACGTTTACATCCCCGAACTGAAGGAGTTCCAAGTGAGCGTCAGAGGGCACCTGGAGAACCTGAAAACGGCCGCCCTCTAGAATCAAAATCGGGGGAAAGACCCCCAAGAGCACATCTTTCATTCTTTCTTCTCGCCCCTCATCACCTTCTCCACGTCGAAGCCCTCCTCGTACCGCCTCAGCTTCCTCTCGAAGAACTCGATGAAGAGCTTGTAGCGCTTTGCCCTGTGCTTCGGCTTCCCGCGGATGCTGTGGCCGTGCGGACCGCGCTTGAACACCGCTATATAGGCTTCCCTGCCCAGGTCCCTGAGAACGTTGTAGAACATCAGACTCTGGTCGAGCGGACAGCGGTAGTCCTCCAGCGAGTGTATCAGCAGAATCGGGGCCTTCACGTTCTCCGCGTAGAACAGCGGGCTGAGCTTCCGGTAGTTCTCGTTCTCCAGCGGGTTCGGGCCGATGACTTCAACGTCGTACCAGAGGCCGATGTCGGAGAAGGCGTAACTCGTCAGCCAGTAGCTTATGCCGTTCTCGCTGATTCCGGCCTTGAAGAGGTCGCTCTGCGTTAAGGCCCAGTTGGTCATGAAGCCACCGTAGCTTATGCCGGTTATGCCGACGCGCTCCCTGTCGGCCCCGGGTTCGAGCTTGAAGAACTCCTCAATGCCGTTCATTATGTCCTCGAAGTCCTCCAAGCCGGTTCTTTCAAGGACGCGGAGCGCGAAGTCCTCGTCGTAGCCGTCGCTGCCGCGCGGGTTCACGAAGACGACGTAGTAACCTTTGCTGGCCATCAGTTGCATCTCGTACTTGAAGTAGTGGCCGTACATCCCCTTCGGCCCGCCGTGGACGAAGACCACCACCGGGGCCTTCTCGTCCTCCTTGAGCTCGGGCCTCAGGTACCAGCCGTCTATCTCGAGGTCCTTGCTCCTGAACCGGAAGTGTCTCGGTTCGAAGGTCCTGAGCCGGTCGAATATCGGGCCGTTGTAGTCGGTTATCTGCTTAAGTTCGCCGTCGTAGAGGTAGAGCTCGGCGACCCTCCTCGCGGTTCCTATCAGCAGGAGGGCCTTCCCGCCGTGGACGTCCAGACCCATGATCCAGTGATCGCCGGCAACGACCCTCTCGGCCTTTCCGTCCCAGAGCCAGAGGTTAACCCTGCCGGCGTCGGGGGTGAGGAAGTAGACCTTCCCACCGTCCAGCTTGGCGCCGTAAACGTCCAGCGGCCCCTCGTAGACCGGTTTGAGCTTCCCATCCCAGATGTAGAGCCAGTCGTGCTCGCTGAGGTACTTCTTCTCCTTCTTGCCCCTCAGGAGGAGCGCCTTTCCATCGGAATCGACGGCCGCGAAGGAAACACGCTCGAAGAGCCTCTCCTCCTCGCCGTCCTTCCAGAGGTAGATGTCCCAGAACTTGAAGAGGGCGGGCTTGCCGTTCTCACGGTGCGGGACGTTGATGACTATAGAATCACCGTGCCAGAGGCCCGAGCTGAAGCGGGGCTTCTCAAACTGCTCGAGTATCTCCTCGCTCTCCGTGTCGAGAACCCAGAAGGTCGTTTTCTCGCCGTCAAAGAAGCCCATGCTGTCGAACCAAGCGGGAACGTCGTCGTCGAAGACGAAGTCCTCGTCGTCCCTGCGTTTGAAGCCCACAACCAGGAGCCTCCGAGAATCGTCGTTCCACTGCATCGAGCGGACGTTCTTGGCCGACAGAACCTTCTTGGCGCTCAGGGTCTGGACGTCAGCCACCCATATCTCGCTCTCCTTCTTCTCCTCGTTGGGGCGCATGAAGGCGAGCTTTTTGCCGTCCGGCGAAATCCTCGGCATGGAGGCGTTCTCGATGAAGCGCCTCGCCCCGGTTTCCAGATCCTCAACGACCACGGTGCTCTCGTACCTGTCCCCCTTCATGTTGGCCTTGGTAAGGGTGTAGGCAACAAGGTTCCCCCTTATCCTCGGGTCGCCCAGGTAGGCGAACTTAGAAAAGGTCTCGTGGTTCCATTCGATACTGCTCATAACGCTATCACCGTCCTATACTGGGCCTGAAGGTATATAAGCTTAACCTCAGGGCACAGCAGTGGGCACGGGGAAGGTTTAAAAGACGGAGGACGATAGTGAAGGGCCAGGTGGGAGCATGAAAGCCGGAAGCGCGATCGGCATAATACTCGCCGTCGGGATCGCCATCTCGATGATCTCCAGGACGTACCTTGGCATAGTCTTCGCCTCCTTGGGCATACCCCTGTACCTGGCCTACATGGCCCGGGAGCAGAACATCCTGGCGAGGTCAAGGCTCTACGACAGGGACCTGTTTCTGATGACCGGGATAGCGGTGGTCGTGATAATAGCCTTTAACTACCTCTGGGACCCCAGGATCGGACTGATCTCCATGGCGGTTGTCGTGCCGCTCCTGGCACTGTACTCAGACAGATTAAAGGGCAGAAAGAAGACGCAGAAGGCCTGAAACCCTCCCGGTTCTCTTGTAATCCCTAACCTCGTTCCTCATTTCGTCCAAAAATTCCCCATCGATACCGAACTTCTCCCTGACGCGGCGCGAGATGTAGTTGTCGTTGAGGAGCACCATAGCCACCGCGGAGGTGAGGTTCTTGGGCTTCCTCCAGTTGGCCTTCTCGAAGTCTATGAGGTAAACACGCTCGCCGACTACTATGTGCTTGCCGCCCTGAATCTGACCGTGGTCGAGGCCGAGCCTGTCGAGCAGGGCGGTTTTCTCGACTATCTCAAAGAGGTGGCGCTTTTCAAGGTCGGCGTAGAAGATTATCTCCCCCTCCGCGAACTCCCGGATTAGGTACTCGAGACCCTCAAAGACGCCGTAGGCCACGAGCGGAGGAGTTATTCCGAAGGGCTCTATCGTCCTGACGATTTTCGCCTCCCTCGCGAAGTTCCGCCTCGGTGAGTCCGGCCGCTGGAGCTTAATGATGACGTTTTTTTCATATATCCGAGCGCTGAGGATAAGGCTCGTGGTTCCCTTGGCGTAGGGGCGAATTTCCTCAAATCCAAGCGATTTCAGGTGAGAGTAAAACCGCCCCAGCTGGGCTTTGCTTATCAGGTGGTCGAACATAGGCCTCGATAAGCTTAAATACTCCGCCGATAAAATACTTTTGGTGATAGCCATGGTGACGGCTTTTATTTTGATGGTGACGGCCGCTGGAAAGGAAAGGGAAGTCATGGAGAAGCTTCTGGCCATGCCGGAGGTTAAGGAGGCTTACGTGGTCTACGGCGAATACGACCTCGTCGTAAAGGTCGAGACCGACACGCTCAAGGACCTCGACCAGTTCATCACGGAGAAGATAAGGAAGATGTCCGAGATACAGATGACCTCGACGATGATAGCCATCTGAACCTCTCGTTCTTCTCTCTTGCCATTCTTCCAGGAACAATAGAAGGGAGAGGCTCACTTGTTCATCATGAGCCTTATTCTCTCTGCCGCATCCTTGGCCTTGTCAGAGATGTTGCTGAGCGTCCTGGCGATGTTTAGGATGTAGAAGCCGTCGCCCCAGCTCATTGAGTCCGCGTTTTCGAAGACGAGCTGCATGAGCCTCGTGTCGAGGGCGTCTATCCTGTTCTCAACGCTCTCTATCCCCCGGATTATCTCGTACTCCCTCTTTATCTCGCCCTCGGTGAAGCCGCTCTCTATAACGCGGTCCATCTGGACTATGGCCTCGTGGACGAGCTTTGCGGCGTTGATGCTCTCCATTCCCATCTGGAGGATTATGTCCCGTATCTCCGTTGGAACGCCGTCGGGCTTCTTTATGAGAAGCCACTTAGCGGTGTCCTCGGCAGCATCGGCCACCTTGTCCTGCATGTGGAGGTATATAAGGACATCCTCCCTGGCCACGGCCATCATGAGCTTCGAGCTGAGGGAGTCCCTTATCTCCTCCTTTATCCTGTCGGCAACGTCCTCAAGGCGGTCGACCTCCACGGCCAAGCCCGCCATCTCCTCGTAGTCCCCCCCGTACCAAAGCTGAAGGGCCCGCTCAAGGGTCTCGACGGTCTTAAGAACGACCTCAGAATGCTTTATCAAGGGTTTGAAGGGACTTTTGGCGAAGAGTTTCGTCCACACCTGCATACAATCACCCCACGAGTACCAGGAACTTGAATATAACCGCGCTGATCACGGCCGCGACGGGAACCGTGATGAACCACGATATAACTATATCCCTAACGATGTCCTTGTTTATTGCCTTTACGCCGCGGGCGAGACCCACGCCTATGACGGCTCCAACGACGGTATGGGTGGTGGAGATCGGCATCCCCAACCAGCTCGCAACCAGAATCACTGTCGCGGCCGAGAAGTCTATGGAGAAGCCCCTGGTGTTGGTGAGCTCCGTTATCTTCTTTCCAACCGTCTCCATGACCTTGTACCCGTACATGAAGATGCCCACTGCTATCCCGAGACCTCCGAGCACCAGAACCCACCGCGGAACGGGAACCTTCATACCGCTCATTCCCATCGTTATGACGGCGTAGGCGGCTGCTATAGGCCCAACGGCGTTGGCCACATCGTTCGAACCGTGGGCAAGGGCAACGTAGGCGGAGGTGACAACCTGCACCTTTCGGAATATGCTCTCCACACCGATGTACGGGTCACTCGGCCTGAAATGAACCCGTATAAGGGCATAGCTCAGGACAAATATCACGATACCCGTAGGAACGCCGTAGAGAACGACGCCCTTGAGCAGATTGGAGCCGTGGAGGACCTTTATGTAGAACATCGTTCCTATGACAACGAACGCGAGCCCTATCCAGAAGGGGGCCCAGTGTCTGGCACTCCTCAGCGGGTCGGCCCTTGCGAGAATGCTCCTCTTAACCGCCTTGAAGACGAAATAAGCCACTATAGCTCCCAGAATCGGGGAAAGTATCCAGCTCATGACCACCTGGCCGAGCTTGCCCCAGTCCACTATCGAGGTCCCGGCGTAGACGAGACCGTAACCGACAACGCCCCCGATTATGGAGTGTGTGGTGGAGACGGGGAGCCCGTTGTAGGTCGCGAAGATGAGCCATATACTGGCGGCAAGAAGGGCCGCGAGTGAACCGTAGACGATGATCCACGGGTCGTGTATCATTCCAACGTTGAGTATGCCCTTCCTTATGGTCTCAGTGACGCTCTTGCCGAAGAAGTACGCCCCCGTGAAGTTCATGACCCCGGCTATAACCGCTGCCTGCTTGGGAGTTATGGCCTTTGCACCCACCGCGGTTCCCATTGAGTTCGCAACGTCGTTGGCGCCTATGTTCCATGCCATCCAGAAACCGAGGATCACAGTGAAGATAAGCCAAGCATCCACGCTCACCACCGGGGGGGACTGGGAGGTTAAATATAAATATTTTGTCGAAGTAGAATATAGTGCACTACCCATCACTATATAGCACAAAATAGAATAAAGAGATAATCAGGGGGTGACCTCCACGGGCTTCACCCCGATCCTTCCAGAGCCCATCGACAGAATCACGTAGTGGTAGAAGCCACCCTGGTCGTGCGGTGCGTAGAGTGGCGCCCCTCCACCCCCAGTTATCAGGATGGGGACACCATCGTAGGTCCCATACCAGTACATGTGGATGTGGCTGAATACCCCGAACGCGTGGTACTCCTTCATGAGTTCCAGAACCTGCTTGGCACTGTCCTCACCGAGGGAGTGATGGCCGTTCGGCCGCGGATCCACCGGGGGCACGTGCATCACGAGAACCGGCCTCTGCCCGTGCTCCCTCGCCAGCTCAAACTGCCTCTTCATCCACGCTATCGTCCTTGACGGGAGGTTGTAGTTATCCTCCACGTCGTTGGCAAAGATGTAGCGGTAGCCACCGAGGCTGAAAGCGTAGTTCGTCGGACCGAAGAGGTGAGTGAAGATGTCAACCCCGTCCCCCTGGTACTCGTGGTTTCCGGAGGCAACGAAGATCGGCTTGTTCCACTTCCAGACCTTCATGAGCTCAACCCACTGATCTATGTCGCCCGAGTAGACGAGGTCCCCCCCATCGATGATGAATGCCCCGCTCTCGTTGTTGACGCGGTCCCGGATCTTAAGGAAGACCTCCGGGGGCTTGTCTCCACTGGGGGGCCTGTGATCGCCAAAAACAAGGACCGTGTAGTTCCCAACGTCCTTTGGAGTCAAGGAGAACGTTTGAGCGGATGTCTTCAGCACGACGGAGGTACCGTTGGCCCTGGCGTTCTGCGGGAGGTTCATGAACCCGGGGTTGACGTTCTCGATAACGTAGGTGAGGTTCACCCCCTTGGGGTTCAGGACGTTGACGGTGATGTTGAATCCAAGGGCATGAACGTAAACCGTGGAACCGTTCACGAGCCGTATGAAAGCCCCGTCCACGGTCACGTTCTCGCCGTCGACGACCCTCCAGTAGAACTGGAAGGGCTCACCGTAGCGGAACTGGTGGATGGTCACGAGTTCCCCCGCCTCGGGTATCCCATCCCAGTTGTTATCGCCTACCTCCTTGATCCCCATGGCCTCAAAATCGTTGCCGTGTATCACGTAGGCCTCGTTAACCTGGATCTTTCCATCCTTAACCGCCATCGCGTACTGGAGTGCGGCACCCACCCCGGCCATGCCGGTACCGGTGAGTATCAGCCTGTCCCCCTCGGAGGATTTGTAGGCGACCATGAGACCCTTATCGGCGCCCACGTAGTGGATGCCCATCAGGTAGAGAACGTAGCCGAAGTAATCCCTCCTCGTTATCAGGGCGGGTTTGCCGGCCAATACCTTCCTGGCGTCGGCCGGGGACATGACCGCGATACCGCTCTTGTACTCCGAGATGGACTTGATCTGAGCGTTGGGGAAGTAGTGCCGTACAAGGCTCTCGTAGCCAGGGCTGACGTAGATGATGCTCTCGTTGAAGAGCTTTGACCAATGAGCCAGAACCCCGCCAACGGGGTACGCCTTGAAGTCTATCCCGGAGGGCGAGCTCGTGGTGGTCTTTCCAGAGCCAGAACTCCCCCCGATGCATCCAGAGGCAAGGACCGAACCTAGCGTCAGAATCACCAGAAGAAACCCAATTTTCCTGTGCATGGTTTCACCCGGTGACCGTTGGACAAACGGCTTAAATTCCTTTTGCCCGCTTAAAACTTAAATAGGACGGGGTAGAAGTTCACCCGGTGATGGCATGTTCGCAAAGCACTACACCGAAGTTCCCGAAGGGGACACAGGTTTTGAGGGCGTTACCATCCGCTGGCTGGTTTCCCCGAGGCTGGGCGCCAGGAACTACGCAATGCGCTACTTCACCATGAAGAAGGGCGCCGAGATACCCATTCACCACCACGACTGGGAGCACGAGATATTCATCATCAGGGGCGAAGGGACGATAACGAACGGAAAGGAGGACGTCCACGTCAAAGCCGGTGACTTCCTCTACGTTCCACCCAACGAGCCCCACGGGTACAGGGCAACCGGCGAAACCCTTGAGTTCCTCTGCATAATACCCGCAAAGAGGGAGGCCATCCCACCGGAGGAATGGGGTGAGTGATCAGTCGATGACCCTGCCCAGAAGGTAGGTCGGAGCCACTTTTTCAATCTTTACATTTACCAGCTCCCCGGCAGTCCCACTGTCGACTATGAGGTCCTTGTAGTTGAAAGTCCGGGCCTCAACTCCACCCTTCTTGCCCTCACCGTGAATCAGGGCCTCAACCCTCCTCCCGGAGTATCCCAAATTTATCTCGTACGCTATCCTCAGGCGGAGTCTGTGGAGCTCGCGCGAGCGCTCCTTTACTTTCCAGCCCGGGATCTGCCTCCATCTGGCGGCGATCGTGCCCGGTCTTGGCGAGTAGCGGGAGACGTTTATCTTGTCCGGCCTAACGCGCTTAATGAGCTCAACGGTGTTCAAAAAAGCTTCATCAGTCTCGCCCGGGAACCCAACTATGATATCGGTGTTGAGGTTCAAGTCGGGGATCCTTCTCCTGAACCCCCCCACTATATCCTCGAAATCACCAACGGTGTAGTTCCTGCCCATCCTCCTCAGGACCCCATCATCCCCACTCTGCACTGGCAGGTGAAGGAACCTGTAAACCTTAGGATCCTGGTAGGCCTCGACCAGCTCGTCGAGTATCTTTATCGCGTGGTTCGGATTCATCATGCCGACCCTTACCCTGAAGTCCCCCTCGATGGAGGTTATCTCTTCAAGCAACTCCGCGAGGTTGGTCCCGATGTCGAATCCGTAACAGCCCGTGTCCTCGCTCGACAGCTGTATCTCCTTATACCCCTTCGCGAGTGCTTCTTTTACCCACTTGACGATGAGCTCCGGTTTGTAGCTCTTTAGAACGCCCCTCGCAAAGCGCGTCGCGCAGTAGGTGCACGCGTTGAGGCAGCCCTCGCTTATGGGGACGACGAAGGCAACACCGCCCTTCCAGAGCCTCGGGAGTTCAAGCTTGTCAGGGTTCCTTTCCCGCCAGCCCTCAACGCTCACCAGCTTTCCACCGTGCTCCGCTACGCTCACCGCCTCGGCGATTCTGTCTATGCTCTTAACACCGAGGATTCCAGAAACGCGTTGATCTATGACGTCGGGGTTGACGTGGGTCAGGCAGCCGGTGACGATAACCCTTTTGCCCGCATCGAGGAGTTCAGCGATTCTACGCGCCATGTGCTTCTCGGTGGGGTCCTTAACGGCACACGTATTGACCACGACGTAGTCAGCGCCTTCAGGAGTCTCCGTCAGCTCACAGCCGGCCCTAACCAGGAGGGCCTCCATCATCTCCCCATCGGCCCGGTTCCGGGTGCAGCCGTAGCTCTCAACGTGGATCTTTACCATCGCTAGCGGCCTAAGGGCAGGGGTTTAAAAAGAATGTGGTTCATCTTTGGGAACCGTACAGAAGAATCGGCAAGAATGAGAGGAAAGGAAATCAGATAACCTCTCCAAAAGCGAACTTCCTCTTGACTGAGTTTATCACGATCTCGACTTCGTCGCCAACCTGTGTGTTCGGGACGAAAATAACGAAGCCCTTAACCTTGGCGATTCCATCGCCGCCTTTGCCAAGACTCTCGATCCTAACCCTGTACCTTTCTCCAACCTTAACCGGGGCTTCGTAGCCACCGCCAAACGTATCTCCATACATATCTAACACCAACTCTTTCAACTTTCAGCACTCTTCCAGGTCTCCAGAAGAGCACCACCCCTAGTTGTTCAGCGGCTTTATAAAGCTTTGTGAAGCTTTGCGTGCACCGAAGCCATTGAACGGCCATACACCCCACGGAACACCAGAGACGTCCTCCCAGAGGGGTCACCCCTATTCAACCTTTGGTTAAAAACAGAACGTTAAGGACCTTTGTTTTGAATTAGAAGCTTTAAAAAACCCTTTTAAGTGGATTTCACCCAATTATATCGAAAATCTAGGAAAACGGAGCCTGGATATGGTTTAAAACCAAAAGTTAAGAGGTGACGACAATGGGTTTCATCGCTGCATTCCTCTGGTCGTTCGTGCTCTGGCTTGTACTCACCGCCGGTAGCAAGGGCATGCTGTGGAGTACAGAGGAACTGGCAGCCGGCGTGATCTTCTCGGCAGTGGTGGCGTTTACCACCAGAACCGTTATCGGAGAAAAAGCCAGCCGCTTTCTTAACCCCATAAAGTGGGTGGCGTTCCTGGCGTACATCCCGGTGCTGTTCTGGGGAATGACCAAGGCAAATCTGGACGTCGCTTACCGCGTCATAACCGGCAGGATAAAGCCCGGAATAGTCAGAGTCCCTGTTGAGCTTGAAAACGATGCCCAGTACACGATACTGAGCAACTCCATAACCCTCACACCCGGAACCCTGACGATAGACGCCTGCCCGGAGGAAAAGGCCCTCTACGTGCACTGGATAAATGTCACGGAACCGGAACCGAAGGATTCACGGGTTATCGCGGGCCCGTTCGAGAAGTGGGCTAGGAGGTTGGGCAGATGATCGATCCGGTGTTCTTTTACTCAGCACTCATCGTAATGATCGGGGCGTTTCTAGCCTTGCTCAGGGTGTTCTTCGGCCCCTCCGTTCCAGACAGGGTCGTGGGCGTGGACACCCTCAACACCCTGATAGTGGCAGGAATGGTGCTCCTGGGGGCGGCCTACGACAGGACGATCTACATAGACATCGCCATCGTCTATGCCCTCCTGAGCTACGTTGGGACGCTCGCGATAGCGAAGTACCTACAGGGGGGATTAACGTGAGCGATTACGTGACTTACCTGATATACACCTTCCTCGCGATCAACATAACGTTCAACCTGCTTGGAAGCCTCTCGCTGCACCGCTTCCCCGACGTCTACACCAGACTCCACGGGGCCACGAAGTGCACCACCTTTGGAACGATATTCGCAGTTCTGGCCGTCGTTACT
>Ga0256834_1002064_pt1 | contig 12997 bp, 14 predicted proteins | sample 4281140metaG_FD_190536 | JGI IMG/M metagenome (GOLD analysis project Ga0256834, IMG submission 190536) | Hydrothermal vent microbial communities from East Pacific Rise, Pacific Ocean - 4281-140 | ecosystem: Environmental > Aquatic > Marine > Hydrothermal vents | place: Pacific Ocean: East... | reverse complement strand
TACTTTTCAAGATAAAAAACCATCCATTAAATTTGAAACTGAAAAATCTTCACAATTAGAACTTTTTTGCTAATTCCTTACGTCGAACTGAGGTTATTACATATAAGAGTCTTTAAATTAGCAAAGTTAGCAACTTCTAAATTTGTTAATGCTCTATGAGCACAATTTAAATTCTCTAAATGAACAAGATGACTATAGTCTATTGTAAATGAAAGGTTTTCAATATCTAAAAATATTAAAGAAGAATTATTACTTATATCAAGAGATGTTAATGGATTATTTCCACAACCTAAACCAGTTAGATTATTTTGATTACTTACATTAATAGATGTAAGTAAATTATTTTCAAAATATAGTCTTGATAAATTAGGATTAAAGTATAATGATGTCAATAAGTTATCCGTACAATGCAAGAAATCTAAATTCAAATGATTACTTACATCTATTGATGTAAGTAAATTATGACTGCAGTTTATACTGATTAATAATAAATTATTGCTGATATTAAGAGTCGACAATGAATTATTAGCACAAAGTAAGACGCGTAAATTTATACTTTGACTAACATCAATAGTTACCAGTGAATTATCATTGCAATATATTGCTTCTAAATTAATATTATTTATTAAGTTAAGTGATAAAATATAATTATCCGCACATCTTAATTCTTCTAAATATATATTATTGCTTAAGTCAAGCGTTGTTAGATTATTGTCACGGACATTCAAAAAAGTTATATTAGTAAAATATTCTATTCCTGTTAAATCTGAAATATTGTCCCAACCAACAAATAATTGATATACATTAAGTGCTTCGCTTTCCTGAATTTCATTATCAGAATTTAAATCAACCTTAATATTATTTCCATTAGAATCTTTTGCTATAAATACATTTGTATTTGCACTCAACAATGAGTTTTTAAAATTAGCATCAGGTATATTTACAATTTGTGCTTGTGTTATTGCAAAACTAATTAATGTAATAAATAATGATATTTTTTTCATTTTTGTTTGTTTTTTTTCGTCGTTATATATGATTGGCAACGCTTATATATAAAATCGTTTCAATGTTTTATATATAACGAAATGTAAATTACAAAAAAATAAACAAAAAAATCAAGTAAACTTAACAATTAATTATTAAAAAGTATCATTTAACACCTCTGAAATTTTCCATAAACAACCCAAAAGAGTACATTTGTTCTATGAAGAAATTTATTAAAAATTTACCAAAAGCAGAATTACATTTACACATAGAAGGTTCTTTTGAACCTGAATTAATGTTTAAAATAGCAAAACGCAATAGTATTAAAATACCTTTTAATTCGGTTAAAGAAATAGAAAACGCTTATAAATTTAATTGTTTACAAGATTTTTTAGATATTTATTACCAAGGTGCGCAAGTACTAATAACCGAACAAGATTTTTATGATTTAACCTTTAGTTATTTACAAAAATGTAACGAACAAAATGTGCGACATACCGAAATCATGTTCGATCCACAAACACATACCGAAAGAGGCATTTCTTTTGCAACGGTTATTAACGGAATCTCAAAAGCACAAAAAGATGCAAAAGAGCAATTTGGCATTACTTCATTACTTATAATGAGTTATTTACGTCATTTATCCGAAGAAGATGCTTTTAAAACTTTAGAGCAATCTTTACCTTTTAAAGACTTAATTACTTGCGTTGGTTTGGATTCTTCCGAAAAAGGAAATCCGCCATCAAAATTTAAAAATGTCTTCAAAAAATCTGAAGAAGTTGGTTATATTCCTGTGGCACATGCTGGCGAAGAAGGTAATGCCGATTACGTTTGGGAAGCATTAGATTTATTAAATATAAAACGAATAGATCACGGAAACAATGCCTTACAAGACAAAAAATTAATTGCAGAAATAATTAAACGAGATTTAGCATTAACAGTTTGTCCGTTATCAAATACTGCTTTGCAAGTAGTAACCGATTTAAAAGAGCATCCGTTAAAAGAAATGATGAATTTAGGTTTAAAAGTTACTATTAATTCGGATGATCCTGCATTTTTTGGTGGTCAAGTAAATCAGAATTATATAGAGATTCAAAAAGCATTAGATTTAACAAAAGAAGACTTGTACGAATTGGCAAAAAACTCTTTTCAATATTCGTTTTTAGACAAAGAAACTAAAGAAAAATATCTAACCGAATTGGAAATGTATTTCGAAAAGAATAAATAATTATTGGCTATTAAGTTTGTTATTTAAACTCTGTTGTCTACATTAACCTTTAACCCATAACCATTAACCTTTTCTAAAATGATATTAATTGCAGATAGTGGTTCTACAAAAACAAGTTGGATAGCAATAGACAACTCAGGAAAACACCTTTTTGAAACAAAAACCGAAGGTTTAAATCCTGCTGTTTTTGCAAACGAAATAATAACAAATCGTATTGTTACTAATGAACTACTATTTACAAATAAAAAAAAAATTACAAACATCTATTTTTATGGTGCTGGTTGTGGTACCAAAACACCAAAAAATAATTTAATTTCAATTTTTGAAGGTGTTTTTACAAATTCAAAAATAACAATTAATGAAGATACTAAAGCAGCAATATATTCGGTAACTACCAAATCTGCAATAGTTTGTATTTTAGGTACAGGTTCTAACTGTTCGTATTTTGATGGTAAAAATGTACATCAAAAAATAACTTCTTTGGGTTATTCTATAATGGATGAAGCAAGCGGAAATTACTTTGGAAGAGAACTAATTAGAGATTATTATTATCACAAAATGCCAACAGAATTTGCATCTAATTTTGCTAAAAACCATAATTTAGATGCCGATAGCATCAAAGAAAACTTATATAAAAAAGAAAATCCAAATACTTATTTAGCGAGTTTTAGTCATTATTTAGTAAATCATAAAACTGAAAAATATGCACAACAATTAATTTACAAAGGTTTAAAATTATTTGTGAAGAATCATATTTTACAATATAAAGAAAGTAGCGAGTTACCTATTCATTTTGTTGGTTCTTTGGCATATTTTCTAAAAGATGAAATTAAAATTGTATTAAAAGAATATAATTTAAAAATCGGTAAATTTGAACGAAAACCAATTAATGGTTTGGTAAAATACCATCTTAATAATTAATCTCGCAAAGTTGCAAAGAAAAAAATATAATCACAATTATAAACCAAATATTTAGGTCTTGTAAGCCATAATAACCTTTGCGTTTTTGCGACTTTGCGAGAAAATATTTAGAAAAGTATGCCCTGCCTAGCAAATTAATAATTAGTACAATACAAAGAAATACGTATCTTTGAAAATATGAAAGTTTATAAATACCTTTTTGTCTTAACATTACCAATCACGGTTTATTTTTCGTTTATATCAAAAGGTTGGCTTACGTTTCTGCCGTTAATTCTATTTTTTTTTATTTTACCAATCTTCGAACTGTTTTTAAAACCAAACCCTAATAATTTTAGTAAAGAAGAAGCATTTAAAGAAAACAACAATAAAATATATACTTCTATTTTATATTTGGTTTTTAGCATTCATATTTGTTTTTTGTTTCTGTTTTTCAAAGTAATTCAACAACCTGACTTATTATTAGTAGATTATATTGGCAGAACCACTTCTATGGGATTAATGTGTGGAATTACAGGCATTAACGTTGCGCACGAACTAGGTCACAGAAATAATAAAATAGACACTTTACTAGCCGAAATTTTATTATTAACTTCTTTAAATACGCATTTTTTACCTTATCATAATGCTGGCCATCATTTAACTGTTGCTACTCCAAATGATGCGGCAACAGCAAAAATAAATCAAGTTTTATTTACTTTTTGGTTTATTTCTCACTTTAAAAGTTACGCAGATGCTTGGAAGATTGAATACAAACGATTAGATAAAAAATGGCTTACTTTTAATAATAAAATGATAAAATACTCTATTGCAAATATATGTACTGTTATCAGTATTTATTTAATTTTCGGCAAATTAGTACTTCTGTTTTTCATTATTGCTTCTGTATATGGTATTATGTTATTAGAAACAGTAAACTATATTGAACATTACGGATTAACAAGAAAAATGAAATCCGAAACTCGATTTGAAAAAGTAAAAAGAGTGCATTCTTGGAACTCGAATCATACCATTGGTAAATTAATTCTATTTAATTTATCTAGGCATTCCGATCATCATTATAATGGAAGTAAACATTACCAACTATTAAATTCTATGCCGGAAAGTCCACAAATGCCAACAGGTTATCCTGGCATGATGTTATGGCAACAATACCACCTTTATGGTTTAAAGTGATGAATAAGAAGGTTAAAGTATTAAATAAAGATAAATAAAAAAAACACTCTTCATCGGTATTTTTTTAAAAGGATTAACGGTTAGAGATTTAATAAATTAATTCTATTTACGATACTAAATCAACCGAATAGCAAGAAGCAAACCATATAATAACAGAAGAAATAGTAATGCCAATTACATTTGCTAAAAATGCTTTTTTTCTTTCTATTTTAAATAAATAAGTAGCGATACTACCTGCATAAACACCAGTACCAGGCAATGGTATCATCACAAATATTATTAAACCCCAAAAACCATGCTTTTTAATTTTATCTCCAGAACCAATTTTTGCTCGTCTTGCAACCCAGATTGCTGCTTTTTTATAAGGTCGCCATTTTAATAAGTTTTTGTTTATATTATCTAAAAAAAACATCATAAACGGAAAAACTAAAATATTAGCCGCTAAAGCAATTATAAATACAAAATAAATATTTAAATCTTGGTGTATACCATATGGAATACCAACTTTAGCCTCACCAAAAGGCGAGAAACTCCATAATATAGTAAAAATAATTTCTTTAATCAATTTTTTTTATTTGAATGCGCAAAACTACTATTGTAAAATGGTTTTACACTAATTATAACGGGAATATTTTATATTTTATTGTTTTTCCTGCTAAAATTGAAAAAACGTAATACTTTTCTTTTTCGATTTCAACTTCATATTCCTTTTCAATTTCATATTCTAACAACACTCATTGATAGTATTAGTCTGTATTATTAATGAAATACTTACAAATTTAATAAAATATTTTAGTTTTAATTTTAGTACAGCATAAATTAAAACCAAAATTTAATGAAGTAAACTCTAAAATATTAAACCTATCTCTTTTTATGTTTACTTTTATAAATTTTATCACCTCTAGTCTTCGGTTTTTTATACTTTTTTGCTAATTCGCGTCTATATTTTCCACCTTGATTAGTTTGTGAATTTTTTTCGGATTTCTCATGAAAAGCTTCACCTTTTTCAAAATCGAAATTTTTATGTGGATTATTTGCTTCTTTTTCTACAGGTTTTTCCTCAGGAGTTAGTTCTTTAGAAATTTCAACATCTTTTGGTAATTCTAATAACGGAATTTGATAAGACATCAATTTTTCAATAGCAATTTTGTAACTTTGCTCTTCCTCGGTAGAAAAAAGGATTGTTTTCCCTTCATGTTTTGCTCTACCTGTTCTACCAATTCTGTGCATGTAATTTTCAGGAAAACTTGGTGTGTCAAAATTAATAACATGACTAATTTCTTCCAAATCTAAACCACGAGCCATAATATCGGTTGCCACTAAAATTCGATTTTCACCTTCTTCGAATTGTTTTATAGAACGTATTCTATAATTTTGTGATTTATTAGAGTGAATTACACAGGTTTCTGTACCAAAATTTTCTTCTAATTCAAAAAATAAGCGATCTGCGCTTTTTTTATTAGAAACAAACACTAAAACTTTGTTAAACGATTCTTTATCTACTATTAAACTACGTAACAGATTGACTTTGGTGTAGAAATTAACTACATTAAAACAAGTTTGTGCAATGTTGTCTAATGGTGTTCCGCTAATTGCAATAGAAACTTTTTCTGGCGCAGTGAAATAATCGGTAATTAATGCATCTACATCATCAGTCATCGTTGCTGAAAACATAATATTTTGGCGTTTTTTAGGTAGTATTTCAAAAATATTCAATAATTGGAATCTAAACCCTAAGTCTAACATTACATCAACTTCATCGATAACTAATTTTTTAATATCTTTAGTTTTTAAAGATTTGCTTAATGCTAAATCATATAAACGACCTGGCGTTGCTACAATTATATCTGTACCATTTAGTATTGCTTTTTTTTGTGTTTTAATATTTGTTCCACCATAAACTCCGAGTACACGAACATTAATATATTTTGCTAATTTTTCAATTTCTTCTACAACTTGCAAAACGAGTTCTCTTGTTGGTACCAAAACTAATACTCTTGGATTTATTTGTACCGAATATTTTAAATCACGCATAATTGGCAACATATAGGCAAAGGTTTTACCTGTACCTGTTTGTGCAATACCAACCATATCTTTACCAGACATGATAACGTTAAAAGATTCCTCTTGAATAGGTGTTGGTGTTACAAAACCTAAATCATCTAGAGCGTTTAATTGTTGATTAGATATGTTTAAATCTTGAAAAGTAGACATTCCGAAATATTTTTGGCAAATGTAACTTAATTATACACTTTAAAATAATGATTCATTCCATTCTTTTCCATTCTTTATATAATTGATTCCGTATTAACAAACAAGGTTTTAATAAAGGTTTAAACGACAATATTAATTGTCGTTTTTTTTATGCTTAATATTTCTTACTTTTACCAAATGAAATTAGCAATAATTAATGGTCCAAATTTAAACTTACTTGGTAAAAGAGAACCTACTATTTATGGTAATAATTCATTTGATAATTATTTAACAGAATTAAAAAACAAATATACTAATATAGAAATTGAATACTTTCAAAGTAATATAGAAGGCGAAATCATAGATAAATTACAAGAAGTTGGTTTTAGCTATGATGGCATCATTTTAAACGCCGCAGCATATACACATACTTCTATAGGTATTGCCGATGCTGTAAAAGCAATTGAAACTCCAGTAATAGAAGTTCATATTTCTAATGTAACAAATCGTGAAGATTTTAGGCATAAATCGTATATTGCACCACATTGCAAAGGTATTATTTTAGGTTTTGGATTAGATAGTTATCGCTTAGCAATTGAAGCATTCATCATACAATAACTTAAATAATAAAATTTGCATTAATCTATGAAAACAAAATGTTAAAAGAAGAGCAAGTAATATTAGTAAATAATAAAGATGAGCAAATTGGTTTAATGCCAAAGATGGAAGCGCATCAAAAAGCATTGTTGCATCGTGCTTTTTCTGTATTTGTTTTTAATGATAAAAAAGAATTATTGTTACAGCAACGCGCAAGTCATAAATATCATTCGCCAAATGAATGGACAAATACCTGTTGTAGTCATCAAAGAAAAGGCGAAACTAATATAGATGCTGGTAAAAGAAGATTGTTTGAAGAAATGGGTTTTACTTGTGAACTCAAAGAACAATTCCATTTTATATACAAAGCACCATTTAGCAACGGTTTAACCGAACATGAACTAGATCATGTTATGATTGGTCATTATAACCAAAATCCGAAAATTAATAAAGATGAAGTTAAAGATTTTTGCTGGATGACATTAGAAAATATTAAAACCGATATAGATAATAATCCAAAAAAATATACAGTTTGGTTTAAAATAATTTTTAAAGAATACCTTAAACAATTAAACGATTAAACGATTGAACAAATAAACAAATAAACGAATAAACGAATAAACAAAACAAATAAATGCCTAAAGTAACTGTACATAGAAAAGCGCATTTTAACGCTGCACATAGATTATATAATAACGAATGGACAGATGCGAGAAATTCAGAAATCTTTGGTAAATGTGCTAATCCGAATTATCATGGGCATAATTATGATTTAATTGTTTCGGTTACTGGTGAAATTGATGAAAAAACTGGTTTTGTAATGGATATGAAAATTTTAAAAAAATTAATCCGTACAGAAATTGAAGATTGTTTTGATCACAAAAATTTGAATGAAGAAGTGGAAGAATTTAAAACGCTAAATCCAACAGCAGAAAATATTTCTGTCATTATTTGGAATAAATTACGTACAAAAATTGACTCAAAATTAGATTTAAAAATTACTTTATATGAAACCGCGAGAAACTTTGTAACTTATTCAGGCTTATGATAAAAAAAACAGTAATAGTAATTGGTATTATTGTAATATCGTTAATTTCAGTTAATAAACTTATGGCACAAAAAAGCAAAATTAAAGTTGGCGATTCCGTTCCTCAATTCACTTTAAAAGATCAAAATGATATTAATTATTCTATAGCAGATTTAATAGGCAAAAAAGCAATGGTTATTTATTTTTATCCAAAAGATGACACACCAGGTTGCACCAAAGAAGCATGTTCTTTTCGTGATGAATTTGAAGATTTTACTGCTTTAAATGCCGAAGTAATTGGTATAAGTAGCGATAATGTTGTTTCTCATAAAAGGTTTGCCGAAAAATATCGTTTGCCCTTTACACTATTAGCAGATACTAAAAAAGAAGTGCAAAAAATGTTTGGTGTACCAAGAAGTATTCTAGGTTTAATTCCTGGTAGAGTTACATATATAATTGATAAAAAAGGCAAAGTAGTTTATATTTTTAATAGTTTAGGTAAGGCAGAACAACATATTATTGAAGCTAAAAATATTTTAAAATCTTTGTAATAAAAATTTTATTACAGTGCTAATTTCTTCCTGATAATCAAACCATTTAACACTTTCATCACGTTTAAACCAAGTCACTTGACGTTTTGCAAAACGTCTCGTGTTTTTCTTTATTTCTTGAATTGCAAACTCTAAAGTAATTTCATCATTAAAATAAGAAAACAGTTCTCTATAACCAACCGTTTGTAAAGCGTTTAAATGTTTGTGTTTATATAATTCTTCTGCTTCGTCAACCAAACCACTATTAATCATTATATCTACTCGCTTATTTATTCGGTCATAAATAATTTCTCTTTCTGCTGTAAGTCCTATTTTAATACTTATAAAATCACGATTATCCTGTTTGTTTTTATTTAAAAAGGATGCGTAAGGTTTACCAGAACCAATGCAAATTTCTAAAGCACGTATTAATCGTTGTGGATTAGAAATTTCAATATTTTTATAAGATTCTTTATCTAATTCTTTTAATTTATTTTGAAGACTTTCTATACCGTTTTTAGATAATTCAATTTTTAAATTTTCTCTAATTTCTGGACTTACTTTAGGAAAATAATCTAAGCCTTTTAAAACAGCATCTACGTATAAACCGCTTCCGCCAAGTAGAATTACAATATTATTTTCTACATGTAATTCCTTTATTTTTTCTAAGGCATCTCTTTCAAAATCACCAACTGAATAAGAATCATGAATAGATAAATTTTGAATAAAATGATGCTTTGCCTGATTTAATTCTTCCTTTGATGGAACTGCAGTACCAATACACATTTCCTTAAAAAACTGACGAGAATCCGCAGAAATAATATCACAATTAAAATAATTTGCTAATTTAATACCTAATGCCGTTTTACCAATTGCAGTTGTACCAACAATGGTAATTACATATTTTTTATCTGAAATCATTAGTGTAGTTTGTGACCACATTCATAACAAAAATCAGCATCATCTCTATGGTTTTCTGCACTACAACTTGGACAAGATTGTGTGTTTATTTGTACTTTTTTATTATTAAATTTAGTCATTTCCGAAGAAACAATTCCTGTTGGTATTGCAATTATACCATAACCTAAAATCATAATTAACGATGCAACAAACTGTCCAAAAGGTGTATGTGGTGCAATATCTCCATAACCAACCGTAGTCATTGTTACAATTGCCCAATAAACAGAACGTGGAATACTTGTAAATCCATTTTCCTCACCTTCAATCATATACATAACCGTACCTAAAATAACACATAGGATCACTACAAAACTTAAAAAAACAAAAATCTTTGCTTTACTTGCTTTTAAAGCAGTCATTAAATTATTTGAAGCGCCAATAAAACGAGTAAGTTTTAAAATTCTAAAAACACGCAACAATCGTAAAGCTCTTAAAGCAACTAATGCGTGTGTGCCTGCAAAAATCATGGCTAAGTATTTTGGAATCGTAGATAAAAAATCAACAACACCATAAAAACTAAAGATGTATTCTTTTGGTTTTTTAATCGAAATAATACGTGCAAAGTACTCTAAAGTAAATAATATGGTAATAACCCATTCTGCAATATTTAAAAAATCGGAATGTTGTTCATTAAAACTTTTAACGCTTTCAAGCATTACTAAAATAATACTTGCAATAATTAATATTAATAAAATAACATCAAATAGTTTACCTTCTTTAGTATCTGCTTCGTAGATTATTTCGTGTAATCTAGATTTCCAAGTTTTATTTGATTGTTTTTTGTTCAAAATTTAATTTACTATTTTATTAAAATTTTTGATAAAGTTACTAAAATACCTACAATCTAATAACTTTTCAAAATCTAGATTATCAAATATATAAGAATTATCTGAAGGTTTATATTTATTACATTTTGATTGCAAATACTCTTTTGGTTCACTAATTAACATCGGGTCTTTATCAACTGTGATTTCTGTTTTATATAAAGTGTTAAAAGTATTAATATCTGTCAAAATCAAAGCTTCAATTTCATAAATATGCAATAAAAACATTCCTTTTTTATCTACTATAGAATTATAATTTGTAAAATACTCTTTTCTAAGGTTTAATTGTGTTTTGTTATTTTCTAAACCATCTAAATCTCTTATAAAAATAACTATATCTGGTTTATGCCATTGGTATTCTCTTCTCAACAAATGTTTATGTCTTTGTTCTTCTAACATATCACCAGTAATACTATGCAATAAAGTAATAAAATTACAATTAGGATATTGCTTTTTAAATAAATTTGAAATCGACTTGGTGTCGTTTGGTGCTTCACCTATTAAACCTATTTTCATATGCGTTCTTCTAAATCTGAATACATCCAATAATCGCTTAAAAACAATGCATCATCATCCATATATGATTTTGCTTTATTTTTTTGTTCTTCGCTAAGGTGTTTTAAGACTGTACCTTTTTTACCTTCGGAAGTTGCGATAATAATTTTATTTAATTCCTTTTTACCTAAAATATTTAAAACCTGTGGCGAATGCGTAGAAATTATTATTTGCTTACCTTCTGCTTGCTCTTTTAAAAATTGCATTAAACCGTGTAATTGATGTGGATGAATTCCTAATTCTGGTTCTTCTAAAAGGATGATGCGTAACTGATTTTCATTAATATCTGTGTGAATTGCAACCTCTGAAATAATATAAAACAATCTCTTTGTACCATCGGATAAATCTGAAAATGGCAACCAACTATTTTCTATTTTGAATTCTAAAGAAAGATTATTAATTAAATAGTAATTATTGAATTCATTTTTAATGATACTATAACTCTTATTCAATCGAATATCATTAATATTTGAATATTTTTGTAAATCAATTTTTAATAAATTGATTTTTTCAGATATTAACTGAATGGTATCTTTAATATTTTTTAAATTTACCTTGAGTTTTTTAATTGTAAAATTATAAATGACAGAATAAAACAAATTACTTGTAAACTTTGGAAAACCTTGATTTATTACAAGTTCAACTAGATTACTGTCTATTTCACCATTACTTAATTCAAAAGAAAACGATTTATCAACAAAGAGATAATTTTCAGGAACACCATGTTTGATTAATGTTGAATGATAAAATAATTTTAATTGAGTTCTTTCAATTTTTTTTTTGTTTTTTTTGATTATTTCATTTACAAAAAAATTAGCATCTAAATTATTTTCTTTTTGAAATTTACTTTCTTTTTCAATTAAATATTCATCTTTCCCAAAGAATAATAATTTTGAATAATAATCAAAATATATTTTTTGAGTTTTTTTAATAATCACATCCAAAAAACTCAAAAAATTAGTTTTCCCAGCGGCATTTTTACCAATAATAATATTTAAACCGTTTTCAAAATCTATATCAACATTCTTGATAGATTTATAACCAGATAATTGTACATTCTTTAAAAAGAAAGGTTTATTTTTCATTTTTTTTTAATTCTATTGCAAATATAATTATTCTATTTACTAAAAACGTATTATTTTTTTAACTTTATTTTTTTGTAAATAATTCTTGATTAATGAATTGTTATGATAATCCAAACTTTCTACAGGCACTAAATTACGTAAAATTTCAATATTATTTATCTGATGATTTAAATCTACAAAAGTATTACCAACATATTCATTATTTTCAATTAGCACGACAGATTGTTCTGCTTGATGCCTACCAATATCTATAATTAGCATATTATCATTACTAAATCCGTTAAGGTTTGGTTTGTTATTTCTACGCTGATTATATCTTGGTTGATGCAATTTAAGTTCTTTATATAATTTTAAATCGCACATTAAATCGTTGCCTAACAACTCAAAACTAACACTTTGTGTTTGAGAAATTAATGTTTTTATTTTTTTAGCTTCTCTTAAAAATAAATTATTTACTGCTTTTTTCATATTTTTATTTTTGTTGATGTATAGTATTTTTCCATCTTTATTATAAAAATAAAACAAACCTGTTTTAGATGGTAAATCTTCTAAAATTCGAGTTAATCTATCCGAAATTTTAAGATTAGCGATAGGTTTTATAGTTTTGCTGAAAATTCCTTTAGTAGTGTCTTTATGCAATAATAATTCAAAAAGTTTTACCGTTGCAAATGCATCACCTTCTGCTCTATGTCTATTAGATACAGGTATTCCTAAAGAGCGACATAAATTACCTAATTTATATTTTGGTATATCTGGAAATATTTTTTTACTTAATTGAACCGTACAAAGTGTTTCTCTTTCAAAATTATAACCTAAGCGGTTAAATTCAGTTCGCATAATACGGTAATCAAAACTTGTATTATGTGCTACTAAAATTGTATTTTCTGTAATTTCTATAATTCGCTTTGCGACTTCGTAAA
>Ga0256834_1002063_pt1 | contig 12998 bp, 7 predicted proteins | sample 4281140metaG_FD_190536 | JGI IMG/M metagenome (GOLD analysis project Ga0256834, IMG submission 190536) | Hydrothermal vent microbial communities from East Pacific Rise, Pacific Ocean - 4281-140 | ecosystem: Environmental > Aquatic > Marine > Hydrothermal vents | place: Pacific Ocean: East Pacific... | reverse complement strand
AGTTAAATCCGGTTATTAATCAACCATTAGCTTCTTTGATGGTTGTTTGATAACTGAACGTCGCAGAGAGTACTAAGAAATAATTGAAAAGATAAACCATAAGCCTACTTCAAGAATCTGAGGTCACCAAAAACCTTCTCATAAGCATCCTGCAACTCGTCCACAGTATGATGTGAGTAGTGGAGGGCGTTGATGTCATATCTGATAGAATGGCCCATTAAAAGCTTTTTGATTGTGGCGTTGCCATTTCTCCTGTCCCATTCCTGTGCAAAGAACTTTCTCATGTGTTTGGGCCTGAGTTTCTGGTTTCTTAGAGGGCTTTTTCTTCTGAATGGTCTTTGCATTTGCGGAACCGTCGCTAAAGGCTCGTGTAAATTCGGTTTGTAGATTTGAATGTATTCCTGCAGGAGTTCCTGTAGTTCTTCCGTGAGAAATACCACTCTGCTCTGCTTTGTTTTTGTCTGAGAAGTGTTGAGGTAAATTCTGCGGTTTTCTAAATCTATGTCTTTCAGGGGGACTCTGGCCAGTTCGCTTACTCTCATGCCCGTCACAGCCATTAAAAGCATTGCCGTGATGAATTGGTCCTTCTTCCAGTCCTCAAAGCGCCAGCTGAGGTGGAGGGAATCAACCAGCTGTATCAAGTTTTTGATGTCGTCAACCGTTACAATGGTCAGGTCAATGTCTATTTCCTGCGGTGCTTTAAGAGATTCCGCTAAGTCGATTCCAGCTATTCTGAAGAGCTTTTTGAGATAGGTCACGTTTTTGCGGTAGAACGATACCGAGTATTCCCTCCTGATAATCCCAAGATACTCTTTTAGGTCTTTCATCGTGAAAATGTATTTCCCCTGGTGTTCCTTGGCCGCCTCCTTGAGGAACATGTTGATTAAATATTCAACGCTCCTTTTGTGTGCATGGCTAACGCCTTTGGCTTCGAATTCGAGGAATAATCTGTCGATGTCTTCCTCGGTGATTACGTAGTACTGGTTTGGATTCGGAACTTGGAGAAGCCTTCTGTAGTATTCTTGCTTACCACTACTGTGAAAAACGTGTCCGATTGCTGGAAATGCCGATTGAGGCATTTCTATGGCTTCTTCTAAAATAGGCTCTGTAAGGGCTTCATTTAGCGAATAAAGGCTTTTCCGCTTAGCTTTGGATCCCGCGACCCGGGTTCGAATCCCGGCGGGGCTACCATAGAAACTTTTCAAGCAAAAGTTTCATCAAAGTTTGTAACTCCTTTTTAGAGGCCGAATCCTAGATGATTTTCTCTCATTAAATGGTTGTTTCAAGTGTGAGAACTTTTTCAAATTGTCCCTTGGCTGTGGGTTTACCTTTAAATCGACGCCCGAAGGGCGTCAGGAGAGAATAAACCCATTTCAATAGACTTTTTCAAAGTGTCCTCGCCTGAAAATGAACATTTGGCGTGTAAAATCGGCTTGTATGGACGTTCTTCATGAGGAGCTACTAACTTTTAGTGAAGCTTTTTCCAAAAGCTTCAGCGCTGGTGGAAGGTTAAGTGCTTTTTCTAAAGGCTTGTGTGAGTATTTTACTTTACAAACGGCACCCTTTGGGCGCCAATATGAAGTTGAAACTACTTGAACGGCTTCATGTAATGCTAAACCCCAGTCAAGATTGCACTTAACTAGTGCACGACTGATTCCTGCCCGTTGGAGAGAAGGGCGTTCTTTTCGCCAACATTTCTTAAAGGCTAAACGTGAAGTTTCACCAAAGTTCGTCATTCCTTTTTGAAATGCTGTGGCGTCTTTGTAGGAATGAGGCAGTGAATTTATCACCTCTTGTCACGTCTACCTCTTTTTGTATTCCCCAATTTTTCTTCTTTTGAATCTTCATCAACAGAGGAAACAAAAAGAACATCATCCAAAAACAATTTTATGAAAAACATTAGGAGAAATCCGGAGATTAAGATAACTTTTGATTGAACGATTAGGAGAAAAGAGCACAGAGTTATTAGCACACCTAGGATTACTGATTTAATTCTATAGCATAGAACAAGGAGAAACGTCACAAGAGCTATAATCAGAAAAATCCAATCATGAGACGAAGAAAGCCCACTCTTAATAAGTCCAACAATGCAAAAGACAGCTATGCTAACTGCCATTCCCAAGTATTCCCACATATTCTCAGGAACGTCCGAAGTGAGAGACAATTTTAGTTTTAGGCTCTCCTCAGACATATAAATGGAAAATATAAACAGGAAGAACGCAACGCTAAATAAAGCTATCACGCGTGGAAGACTGATGATAAAATCTTCGGAATTATCTGATAGATACCTCGTAATTACAATTGAAACTGACAGAGCTAAAAAAGCATCAAGAAATGCACCAGCAATTTTGTTCATCCCATTGTTTTTGTTTGAGGAATACACGTGACCTAAAGCGAACGACATAGCCATGAACATTGAGAAAACCGCTACAAAGACATATTCATCCTGTATCCCACTATTCTTGAGCATCTCCGACACAACAGTTGCTATTATCGTAGCAACCGCAATAAAGAAACTGAAAACGTTAATAGGGTCCGGATTATTTTTATCGTCAGTCATTAATCACCACCGTCTTCACTGTCTATCAAAACGCAAACTCCTCCACGCTGAACTGCTCGACGACCCTCTCAAAGTCGCTCTCTGGCGCGTAAACGAAGCCACAGCGGGTGCACTTCAAAACGCCGTTCTCCTCCACGAGTGGAGAGAAGCAGACCGGACAGCGGTACTCCTCTCGCTTCAAAGAGTCATAAACTTCATCCCTCATGACGAGCAGGTTAAGGTCACTCTCCCAGTCCTCGTGGAGCATTCCCCAGTAGGGGGTCTCGACGGGGTAGAAGTCCTCGAGGATTAGGGCCTTAATCCCTATCCCTCTAATTCCTGGCGGAAGCCTCTCGGCCGGCTCGATGGAAACGACGAACTGGTCGTAGAACTCGATGTTTTCGGCCCTAACGGTTAAACCCCTTGACAGCCTTGAGCGGAGCGGAATCACCTGGAGGAACAGGTTTTCCCGCTCGACGTCCCAGCTCGCGCTTATTGAAACGCTTCCCTTAACGAAGAACTGGGTTATCGAGCGCTCGTCCCGCTCCTCCCCAGCGAAAGAAAAGCCCAGCTTTCTCATCGCCCTTCCGAGGAAGTTCGGCCGGGGAAGCTTTCCATAGTTAATCAGATACTCCCCTATCCACCCGGCTAAGGGCATGGAGTAGCCGACGAAGGCCTGCCTCTCGACGCGCAGGTAGGCAACGCTGGGGAGGAGCTTGAACTGGTCGAGCATCGGAAGAAATAGGTGAAGGGACTATAAATAGCTAACTCCCGAAGAACTCGTCGAGGCTTATGCGTCTCTTCCGCTTTGCCTTCGCCTTCTCCTTCTTGACTTCCTTCTTGAGGTCTTTCGACTTTTCGGCCTTAGATTTCTTCTCCTTCCGGGCCTCGCTCTCGGCCTTTTTCTCCGCCTTCCCGTTCTTCCCGTTGAAGCCATCTAGATAGCCGTTCTTTCCGTTCGAAGAGCCGGTGCGCTCCTTAATCATCTTCTCGCAGACGTCTGCCGAGAAGCCGAGTAAGGTCCTCTGCTTTTCGGGCAAGACCGTCTCGAAGAGCGTCTTTATGTCCTTCTCCGTCAGGCAAATCCTCTGCCGCGTGTAGTCCTTGACCTTATAGCGGGTAACCAGCATCTTCGCAGTGGGCAGGTACTTTTCCACCGCGCCTTTGCTCACCGTCAGGACGATTTTTCCACCGCACTTGGGACAGCGCCCGATGAGCGGAAGCCTCCGATATTTCGTGTTGCACTTCACACAGCGGAACTCCTGCCTCGTGAAGCTCCTCAGGTTGCCCCTCAAATCTGGAATCAAGTGGGAGTTGAGTATTGTCTCAGCAACGTGATGCTCATCGACCGCGCGAATGCGCTCCGCCAAAGCGAGCTGTCTCTCGACCTTCTCGACCATATCGCCGAGCTGTTTGTACAGGCTCATCTTCGGGCCGAGGCCGATGTCGTCGGTATCGTGGGTGAACTTTATGCCCTCGTACATCTCCGGCCTGCCGAGTCTATCTTCAACGCGCTCGATGAACTTGATTTCCTTCGGCGATTTCATCTCGTAGGTGGCCTCATAGAACTCAAGGGGATAATAGCGGACGACGTCCATGTTGTGAACCTCGCTGTCCACCTCACGCGGGTCGAGCCTCGTCGTAACGACCAGCGGTGCGTCCATCTTTCCACCGCGTTTTTCGGGGAGGTAGTACTTGCTGAAGTTTAGGAGCGCATCGAGGAGGAGCATGACAGCGTCCTCGTCGCCGTCGCAGTTCCTCCTCTTCGCGGCGTGATAATACGGGTGCGCATAGCCGACCAAAACGTCGGAGAAGCCGATTATCCTGCCGATGATTCCGGCAGAGGTGTGTGGGGCAAGACCTATGACGAGGTGGCCTATCAAATCCTCCATCTTCTCGGCGTTGTAGAACCTCGGCAGGCCGTAGAACTTCTCGAGCAGGTCGTCAACGAAGCGCGCGACCTTGAGGAGGTATTTTCCTGCCGCGTAGGAGAGGATTATGTCCTGAACCTTCAGCTCGACTATCTGGTCGTCCCGTTCAAGCGGTTTGCCCTCGAAGTCATGCGTATAGCCGAGCTCGCGAAGCTTTTCAACGCTTACACCGATTTCCTTCGGCTTGAAGTGGGTTATTGGAGCATCTGTCGCGTCGAAGCGGATTGTGCCGTCCTTGAAAACGTAGACGTCGTTCTTAACCCTCAGGAGGCCCTTTTCGAGGGGTTCGGCCATTTTGTAGCCCGATGTCATACCCTTGACGCCCTTGAGCCTGTCGATGCCGTAGACCTTGACGTTGTCCATAGCCCGTTTCAGGAGTTCGGAGGGCTTTATCTCCCTCTGTGCATAGGGCTTCAGCTCGACGTCACAGCGCGGACAGCGGAAACCGAACTCCTTCGCCTCGCTCTCTGGATAATCGACGTTGCACTTGGGGCAGTGCCAGAGGAGCTCCTTCCTCGTCCCGCAGACCGGACAGAGGTGCTCCGGACCGGTATGACCGCACTTAGGACACTTGAAGAAGGCTATCTCGACCTTAGCTGTTTTTCCTTCCTCCGCGGCCTTTTTAATGTCCCTGCTCGGACCTCCCGCAAGACCAATCGGGAAGAGCACCTGGACCGGGGGCTTCATCTTCCTCTCCTTGGCCTTCTCGGGCCTGCCCATTCTGGCCCCTATCCAGCTTATTCCCCTGTCCCGAATCTTTATCGGGTTGTTCTCGTTGATGACGTCGATGACCGTGAAGAAGGGTTTGGCTTTAAACTCCCACTCAAGGTTGCCGAGGGGAATTAATAGCGCGGCGCTCCAGGGGTAGTCAACGACGATGACCTTTCTCCCCCCCTCGGCCCTCTCGAGCCTGTGGGGCAGACCGAGGAGCTCAAGGTAGCGCTTAATCTGTGGGTCGTTTTCGAGGATTATCTTCTTCGCGAACCTCAGCTTCCTGAACTCGCCCCACTCGATTTGGGCGTTGAGGAGGGCCTTTTGAAGTTCCTCCAATTCCTCAGGCTTCAGCGTGTTCCAGTAAAGGGTGTAGTAGGGGTGGAAGGGTATATCGAGGACTTTCGAGAGATGTATTGCCAGCTCAACGCTCGGCCTAACCCTGAGCGAGTCTCTCAAAAGGCTCTCAAGGAAATCGGGGTCCACTTCAAGGTATTCGGCGGCCTCTTCAATCGCCTCGCGCGGGTTGTCGGAGAACGGCTTTAGCTCCACCTCGTAGAGCTCCTCGATTGCCTTAACGAGTTCCTGAACCCACCACTCCTCAACGTAGTTGGCAGGCAGAAGCGTCTGGTTGTTCTCGACGAAGTCTCCGAAGTTGATGAGCGCGTCGCCAACGTATAGAATCTCCTCAACTTCGTTTTTAACCTTAAGAGCCGTCTCGTAATCGTCAACTTTTACGACGCTCCCGTCCTTGAGCTTGACTATAGGGCCTTCCACCGTTGTCGCTGGGGTAACGATACAGCCCTTTCCGGGCCTCTCGGTTTTCATCTGCGTGCCGATAGCTATGAACTCATCGAGGATTAGCATCGTGGCCGGGTTAACGCTCCACGTCGCGAAGCCGCTGACACGACTCCTTCCATAACGCAGGCGGAAGCCACCGTTGGTCGAGGGCTCGGCGAAAAGGGGCCTGCCGCCGATTATCTCCTTCGTGTACTTCTTGTTCGGGGCTATGTTTGCCCTAAACTTCTCGTAAAGCTCGTAGTAGAAGCCCTTCTCGACCTTCTCGGCGACTTCCTCTTTAGTTGAATCCTCGGCCTTGGATTCGTCGGCCTTAGGCTCCTCGGATTTGCCCTTCTCCTTGGCCTCGACGAACTCCTTTATCCAGTCCCAGCCTTCAACTCCCATCTTATCTATGTACTTGACGAGCTTCTTGGCCTTCTGGAGAACACCCTCAGCCAAAACGAGAATAGCCCCACCGCGCAGGTGGTTGGTCTCGACGCCGGGAACGTTCCTGTGACTCACTTCCACCTTATCGGTCTCCTCACCGGTTATCTCGATGGGGATGTTCCTCATCGCGAGCCTTACCTCATCGGCTTCCGGATGGTACTGCAGTCTCGTAACGGCGCGGTGGTAAAGGTCGACCTCCTCGACCATCCTCTCAATGTGCTCCTCGCTCGGCTTGAAGCGGTCGAGGCCGAGCTTTTTCCTCACGTAGTCGCCGACGAGGACGCTCAGGGCCTGCGCCGTTCCGCCGGAGCTCCTTATCGGACCGGCGTAGTAGAGGGCCAGGTATTCAGAATTGTCGGCCCAGGTGTTGCGCTTGATTTTGACGTCAGCGATTCCCTCAAGCGGGGCGGAAACGATGCCCTCCGTGAGTATCGCGAGGGCGGTTCTAACTGCCTGCTCCGCGTACTTCTCCTTGCTCCCCAAATCACCGAACTTGCCCTCGATGATTTCATCAACAATCTTCAGCGCGGCCAGCTCCTTACCGTACTCCTTGACCAGCTCCCTAATCCTCTCGGCTACCCCCGGAGGACCGACGAGGCTCTCAACACGGCCGGCCATATCGGTTGCCTGAGGAACCTCAACGTCCAGACTGGGGTCCTTCCCCTGAGAGCGGGCTTTCCTCGCTATCTCGTAGGCCCGGTCAATCTCGCGCTGAAGTGATTCGAAGTATGCCTTCATCTCGGGTGAGTAGAGCTCCTCTCCCATTCAAACCCCCTCGCAGAACTGCTCGAAGCTTATAACCGCCCTCAAACGGGCCGTTTCAACGTCTATTATCGGGACGCGTGCCGGAGTGGGAACTATGTTGACCATCTTCTGGAACTCGGTCTGGGCCTGCCATGTTCCGCTGTTGATGACGAAAACTCCGTTGTAAATCCTGTACTCCATGACGTGAACGTGACCGGCCTGGAACAGGTCCGGAACGCTCTCGATGACGAGGGTATCCTCGGGGTCAGGGGCTATGGGAACCTTGTTCCCGAAGGTCGGCGCGAGGTGCCTTAACTTGAGCAACTCGACCATCGCCTCCGCAGGTCTGTGGTGGGTCCTGTTGGGAACGAAGTCAACGACGTCCTCTATGCCCCTCCCGTGGGCGATGAGGAACTCCCTGCCGTGAAGCTCTATCACGGCGGGGTTGCTTATTATCACGGCGTTCTTGAGCTTGTATATCGGCTTAGCGTACTCCTCGTAGAAGCCGGGCTGTGGGAGGGCCATTCTTGCTGCATCGTGGTTGCCCGGGCCGATGAACATGGTTATATGGTCAGGAACGTTGCGGAGGAGATTGGCCAACGCCTCGTACTGGTCGAAGATGTCTGGGATGGCCAGCTCGTTGTACTGGCCGGGGTAGATGCCGACGCCGTCAACGACGTCACCGCCGATTATCATGTACTTAATCCTGCTCACGAGTTCTTCCTCGGCCCTGCTGTTGACCTCACCGTTGAGCCATTCGAGGAACTTCTCGAAGGCCTTCTCGCAGAACTTGTTCGAGCCGACGTGAATGTCGCTCAGCAGAACCGCGTAGACCTTCTCCTCCAGGGGAGGCTTCTGCTTTCTGAACTTCGGCACATCGGGAAGGAAGACGCGGTTGGCGAAGAAGATTCCCCTGCCAGGCTGACCGCGGAAGGCAACCACAGAATCCGGCATTATCGTGTTGTAAGCTTGAGCCGCGTTCTCCCTGTCCCTACCGAGGAAGACCTTAATCCGCCCGGTGGCATCTTCCACCTCGAACATGTAGCCCTTCGTCGTCTCGCGCTTGTCATTGACGAGGCCGATTATGGTAACTTCATCATCCCGGATATAGCCGAGCTTTGCTATATCAACAACACTTCCAATTTCCGGGTTCTCGCGGAAGATTCTGCGCATCTTCCTGAGCCTTGATTTAAAGTAGCTCGAATAGGCTTGGATTATTATCTCCCCTTCCCTGCTGGCGACGTTTTTGACCTTGGGCGCTTCAAACTTTACGTTTTTGACATCAAACTTAACCGTCCAGTCATCGGGAATGTCCTTGGCACGGTAGTAAAAGCCCTCTTTGGGTCGTATAACAACATTCTCATACGTGGAGTAAACCTTTTCCCCTTCAACCTCCTCGCCAACGTACGCTATGGGAATCCCGTAGTCACCGTAGACGATTTTTGGCTTCACACCGTTTCCGTTCTCATCATTCTCGTAGTACTCCTCGCTATCGGTGTAACCCCCGTAGCCGTTGCCGTTAGAGGGTTCGGCTTCCAGTGGAAGTGAGTCCTCAACCGATGAGGACTCATCTAGGGGGCCGATTGTCATGTCCTCGGATTCCCCGGATTCAGGCACTCCAATGGAAACAAAACTCTCCCCCTCAGAAATCTCGCTGGAGATTTGTTCTTCAACAAGATTAGAGGTAGAAGATTGCTCCAATTCAGGGACAGTTCCAGTAGAAATCGAAGTCTCGCCAACAATTTCGGCTGGTTCAACGCCTTCTTCCCCAGAAGAAGCCGTAAAAACTTCGCTTTCCACGACATCTCCAGCGGAAATAGAACCCGATGCTTCCACGGATTCAACGTTTTCAGAAGAAGGAATTTCTTCGGGCTGAGAAGCCATAACAGTTTCAGAAACGGGAGTTTCAGCCGATTCAGCAAAGTCCTCATATATTTCCTCCTGAGAGACCTCAAGAGGCCCTTCTTCAGAGACCTCAACAGATGTCTGCTCAGTGAGTTCTCCAGTGGAAAAGAGACCCTTCTCGACGAGGAAGGCCTCCGCTATGGAGGAGTCTATGACGAAGGTCCCCCGAGCTTTGGCGAACTTTATCAGCTCAGCCAGAGTGAAGTCCCTCTTGTAGTGGGGTTCGAGGAGGTAGTAGGCGGAGGGGGTTATCAGGTAGTTGTTCTTGATTAAATCCTCAATCAGCATCAGAACAACCTCCTCTGCTTGGAGAGGGTGAGCGTGAGCAGGCTCCTAACCTGCTCGTCGTGGCGGTAGATGTTCTTCACCATGTAGGGGGTGACGTTTAGCCTTATCTCCTTTGTTCTGCCGTAGCGACCCTTGCTCACGACCTTAGCGTTGATTATGCCGAGCATATCAAGTTCGTTTATAAGGTCACTCACGCGCCTCTGGGTGAGGGGTTCGACGTCAAGGTGGTCGCAGAGGGACTTGTAGACGGAGTAAACGTCGCCGGTGTTGGCTGGTAGCTCGCCATTCTCGTCGAGCATGACTATCGCGTAGAGGAGGACCTTCGAGTGGAGCGGGAGGGTCTTTATGACTTCCTCCATCGTGTCCTGCTCAATCTTCTCCTGCGCCTTCCAGACGTGCCTTTCGGTTACCTTGCTCGCCCCCTCGCGCTCCGCTATTTCACCAGCGACGCGGAGCAAATCCAAAGCCCTCCTCGCGTCGCCATGCTCGCGAGCAGCCAAAGCGGCACAGAGAGGAACGACCGCATCGTCGAGTACACCATCGTAGAAGGCCTCCTTTGCGCGCTGCATGAGGATGTCCCGGAGCTGGTTGGCATCGTAGGGCGGGAAAACGACTTCCTCCTCGCTCAAACTTGAAAGAACGCGGGCATCGAGATACTCTTTGAACTTGAGGTCGTTTGAAATGCCGATTATGCTGACCTTCGCCCTCGAGAGCTCGGTGTTTATCCTCGTGAGGGAGTAGAGTATGTCGTCCCCGCTCTTCTTGATGAGCTTGTCTATCTCGTCCAGAACGATTATTACAAAGCGCTCCTTCGCGTCTATAACCTCTTTCAGCTTGGCGTAGACCTCATCGGTCGGCCAGCCGACGAGGGGAACCTCCACACCGCTCTCCGCTTTAAAGTGGTTGACTATCCTCGCGAGAACGCGGTAGTGGGTGTCGACTATCTCGCAGTTGATGTAGATGACCTCGACGGGAATGTTGTACTTCTCGGATATCTTCTTTAGCTCCTCGGTTACGAACTTCACTGTCACGGTTTTACCGGTTCCGGTCTTGCCATAGACTAAAACGTTGGAAGGAGTTTCACCCCTTAAAACAGGAACAAGGATATGAGCTAGCTCGTCAATCTGCTCGTGCCTGTGCGGAAGTTCCTTTGGCGTGTAGCTGTGCCTCAAAACTTCCTTGTTCTTGAAAATCTTCTTGGCGTGGAGGTACTTCTCGAATATTGAGTTCAAGTAGCCATCACTGTCCATGGTCTCACTCTCCACAGGAAACACAGGTTCAGATGTTAATTAGCGTCAAAGATTTGATTTATATCCAACATGATGTCAAATTTATTCGGCAATATTAGGCTATTCTAGATATATTTTTCGATCTAATTTGAACATACGACACAGTTCCACCCGAAGCACCGGATACAGTGGAAAGCATAGCCTACTGCGCGGGCCGGGTTTATATGCCTTGTTGAACAGAGAGATGTAAAAATATGCCAAAGAAAACGGCCTTCAGAATCACAAGTATTCCCTCTCATCCTCAAGCCCCAAAAGAATCCTCTGAAGCAGTTTTTCGGCCTCCTCCCGCGGCATCCCAACTTTAACGGTCAGAAAGGCCAGCAGGTCATCCTTCGTGGCCCCCTTCTGAAGACGTTCGTAAACCATTGCCAGAACCCTTTCCTCAAGGGCACGCTGGAAGCTTTCTTCCAAGTTGAGAGCGGAAACCGCCGAGAGGAGACCCCAGAGGAGTGCAGACAGGGCATCGTTAAACTCGTCCTTGCCAAGACTCTTGAGGTCGAGGTCGACGGCGAGGTACACGTCATCGTTCATTCCAGCGAGAATGAACTTCATAAGCTTCACTTCGGCGTTCAGTCTGAGGAGGGCGTGGTATATCTTGAGCTTATCATCGTTGGATAAGGTGTACGTTTCAAGCCCCAGCGGAGCGAGCAGACGAACAAAGCCCTCTTCAAAGGACAGCATGAGGCTAAAGGGCATTCTCGGGTGCTCGGCTATATAGAGGTTCGGCTCAACGGCCCTCACCTCCCATGGGAGGTCAACGATATCGTTTGCATCATCTCTACCGGAGCGCAACCAGTTAAGGAGTGTTTCGGGTGTTTCCACGGGAAACCACCACTAGAAATAGGCATCAACAAAATTAAACTTTAGGGTATCCACTGGAAATCGGACAAAGGAGTAAACAGCTATGTTCATCATAACTTTAAATTTGTAAAGTCTATGCGGCGAAAAACTTTGCTTCCACTGAAGGAAAAATGAACTAGTATGTCCACAACAATGTGAACATTACAGCACAGAAGAGTTCATTATCAGTAAACAAAATCACTTAAAAAATATTAATTGTTAAGCACTTTTATACCCCCAGGGAGTTTTGTTTCCACTGGAACCGGCTTTTGGCTACTCCCAGTTTGAATTGCTTTGAGAGGTGATAAACTCCCCCGTTTTCTATTTATCATCTAATAGATATACTTTTCGGTAAACATTGTTCAACAATTTTGAATGTTCACAGCTGTAATATGATTATTGTGCATTCAGCATAAATTATTAATGAACGCAATCTAAGAAAACAACGTAAACAAAATTTGCTCTCTCTTTTTGCATCTATCAAAGTGCTTGAGACCGTCCTTTCTCCGAAAGTGGGTTCCAGTGGAAATAAAACTCTGGGGGGTCTTTTCGATGTAAATCGAAAAAGACCTTTATTTCCACTGGAAAACGACTCTCCGTTGTAATCATTAGCTTTAGTAATTCAAAGACGGAGTGGCTCCCTTGTTTGCCGGGCATCTGAAACGCAAAGCCGGGTGTTTCAGTCCTCAATTTCCACTGGAAAGCAGTAATCTACTAACCGTGTTTATCTTTTTCAGTATTTTCTGGTGTTTTCAGTAAGTATTGTCCGAGTATTTCCCTTTTTTGCCTGAAACAACGAAAATCTTAAAAGATAGGGGTTCCCCCTTGGATGGGCAAAAAGTATATAATCCCCCTAGATTTACTAACAACAAAGGTATTGGGTGGTTGTTATGGTGAAGAGGAAGGCCGTTGATGAGGTTAAAGAGCTCGATGAGTTCGAAGAACTTGAAGTGGCCGAGGACTCATCCCCCCCAGCTAAAAAATCTACAAAAGAAATCAAAACCCTTGAGGATTTGCCGGGTGTTGGTCCTGCAACCGCTGAAAAACTGCGCGAGGCCGGTTACGATACAATAGAGGCCATAGCCGTCGCTTCACCGCTCGAGCTTAAAGAGATAGCGGGGATAAGCGAGGGTGCCGCGCTGAAGATAATCCAGGCCGCCAGGGAAGCCGCCAACATCGGAACCTTCATGCGCGCCGACGAGTACATGGAGAAGCGCAGGACGATAGGGAAGATTTCCACTGGAAGCAAAGCCCTCGACAAGCTCCTCGGCGGCGGTATAGAGACGCAGGCCATAACCGAGGTCTTCGGTGAGTTTGGAAGCGGTAAGACCCAGCTCGCGCACACTCTTGCCGTCATGGTTCAGAAGCCGCCCGAAGAAGGCGGCCTCGGCGGTTCGGTGATATGGATTGACACGGAGAACACCTTCAGACCCGAGAGAATACGGCAGATAGCCGAGGCGAGAGGTCTTGACCCCGACGAGGTCCTGAAGAACATCTACGTGGCGAGGGCCTTCAACAGCAACC
>Ga0256834_1002062_pt1 | contig 13001 bp, 14 predicted proteins | sample 4281140metaG_FD_190536 | JGI IMG/M metagenome (GOLD analysis project Ga0256834, IMG submission 190536) | Hydrothermal vent microbial communities from East Pacific Rise, Pacific Ocean - 4281-140 | ecosystem: Environmental > Aquatic > Marine > Hydrothermal vents | place: Pacific Ocean: East... | reverse complement strand
TATTGTGATACCCTCTCATGATATTGGATCCTCGAGCCAAAAGTTCCCCTTCTGGACTGATTCTGACTTCGACATGAGGAAAGACTTGACCACAGGTACCTATTTTATTATTCTTGGGGGTATTGGAGGCAATGACAGGACTAGATTCGGTCAAACCGTATCCCTGGTAGACCATTGCACCGATATTAAGATAAAATCTGTAAAGCAGATCTGAAAGTGCCGCACCACCCGAGATCATCATTCTCATACGGGAACCAAATGCCAGACGGAGTTTTGCATAGACCATTTTATCCAGGAACTTGTCAATCAGAGTGACTCGAGCATAGGGATCTTTTGTCGTTGCACGATAAAAGGCAAGAGAGACAATGGCTTTTTTAATCACATTACCTTCCATTGCTTTGGTTTTCATTTTGAAGTAGACTTTTTCCAGTAATCTCGGTACCACAGTCATTACTGTAGGATTCACCTCTTTAAGCAAAGTACCAACATTCTTGACATCATCTGCAAAATAGACCGTGAGTTCCCGTGAAAGATAAAAATGCATCACCATCCGCTCAAAAATATGCGCCAGAGGTAAAAAAGAGAAGGCAATATCTGTATGTTTTTCAAAAAAGTAATTCTCCTCTGTTGCATGTATCTGGGAGATCAGGTTGGCATGGGTCAGTTCCACCCCTTTGGGATCTCCGGATGTACCTGAAGTATACACGATCGTTGCAAGATCATTTTCTTTTATCCGTCCGAGCAGTTCATCAAAAAGTGTCGGATTGGCTTTATCTATGGCTTTTCCCTGAGACAGCAGATCTTCAAAAGTTCTATAACCGCTCACGTCTTTGTCAAGATAGATCACTTCAATACTACTGTCTGCCTGATGTATCAACCTCTCCTGCTCTTCACTTTCTATAAACGCCGTATGGATATTTGCATCCAAAAGCTGATAAAGAAGGTTTTTTGAAGATATATTGGTAAAAAGGGGAACAGAAACAGCACCAGCCAACATAAAAGCATAATCAAGCATCAGCCAGTATGAAGAAGGAGAAACCGCATTGGCAACCTGTTTCCCCGTCCAGTTATTATCAAAACCTGCAAGTGTCAGATATCGTACCTGTGTGAGAAATACTTCTTTGGATACGGTATGCCACGTACTGCCGTCCCTATCGTTTAAAAAATTCTTTTTAGGAGACGACTGTTCCAAATATCGGTAAAGTTCAGCAAAGTGTGTAAAATGACTTTTCATAGCATCTCCTTTTTGGAAGCTAACTATGCAAGTCTATAAAAAATGTGTGGATTTGATGTGCAGCAGGTAAGGTTGTTAAATGGATCTAATGGATAAGTGCCAGTTTTTCAGCTCTTGTCATTCTTTTCTTGATCTCGTATTCTCTTTTTGAAGCGCTACTTCTATCGGGATATGTTTCAGAATAGACCAGTTCGACCGGACGTCTCACCCTTGTATATTTAGCCCCTTTATCTGAAGCATTATGTTCCTCTATCCGCCTATCCAGTTCTGTAGCAATACCTGTATATAAAGTATCATCGGCACATTTCACCATATAGACATAATACACGTCTATCTCTCACTTTCCAATGTATATCCTCTAAAATAGACACGAAGCATATCTCCTGAGATAAAGATCTTATCGGAATACACTACCGTTTTCATTAAAAAGTCTCTTTTCTTCATCTCACCAAATGTTCTATGATAGAGTGTAAGTATCTGTGGCCTGCTAGAAAGCTTTTCTACATCTTTGGTCTCAATAAAATACTCTCTGTCCATTAGTCTGAACTTGTAAAATTCCCTGATATCAAAATGATAGATCTTTTTATACTGTACCCGTCGTTTTGCTATCTCTTCATATAACTGTTTTTCAAGTCTTTTGTCATTGAGATCTCTCAGTATATTCTTTTTCTCTTCTTCCGAATATCTTCTATATCTTCTCTTTTTACACTTTTCCTGCTTCTCTTTCTTACGCTGGTCATTCAGCCTTTGCATAATATACTTTTTCTCTTCCTCGCTATACGTACTTTTATTTGAGAAGTTTTCTATCTGCTCACTACTTTTCAGTTCCACTAGCTGTTTCCTTTTGCATGACCAATCTATTGTGTAATTTTTAATCATATGATTATATCATATTTAAAATTATCCTGAATACAGCACATTTTAGATAAAATCTCTTTTATAATTTTACACTCCTATGTAAAACCAAAAACTCATTTGTTTAAGGAAACTGCCTATGTCCTCTTGTCACAAAAAAGCCTATATCACAACCCCGATCTATTATGTGAATGATATTGCCCATATCGGCCATGCCTATACCACTATCATCGCTGATACGCTTGCACGTTATTCCCGTATGTCGGGTCTTGACACCTACTTTCTTACCGGAACCGATGAACACGGTCAAAAGATCGAAGAGGCGGCGAAGTCCAGAGGGAAAAGTACACAGGCTTATGCCGATGAGATCTCTGCAACATTCAAAGATCTATGGGATGAATTCGGTATCTCTTATGACAAATTCATTAGAACAACCGATGCAGACCACATGAAAGGGGTACAAAAAGCCTTTTCTGTGATGCATGACAACGGTGATATCTATAAAGATGTCTATAAGGGTCACTACTGTATCTCTTGTGAAACCTTCTTCCCGGAATCACAGCTGGTTGACGGTGAATTCTGTCCGGAGTGCGGTAAACCTACCACCATCGTGGAAGAGGAGAGTTATTTCTTTAAACTCTCTGCCTACCAGGACAAACTACTCGCCTGGTACAAGGAAAATCCTGACTGTATCCTGCCGAAAAGCAAAAGAAACGAAGTGATCCGTTTTGTGGAAGGCGGATTGAATGACCTTTCCATTACCCGAACCTCTTTTGACTGGGGTGTAAAACTGCCGGCAAACCTGAATGACCCCAAGCATGTCATGTATGTGTGGCTTGATGCCCTGATGAACTATGTCACTGCTTTAGGATACGGAAATGATGAAGCCAACATGGACTTCTGGCCTGCACGTGTACACCTCATAGGTAAAGATATTTTGCGTTTCCATGCCGTCTACTGGCCTGCATTCCTGATGAGTCTCGGTCTTCCTATGCCTAAACACATTGCAGCACACGGCTGGTGGACGCGTGACGGTGAAAAAATGTCTAAATCCAAAGGCAATGTCGTGGATCCCAGAGAAGTAGCAAATGCCTATGGTCTTGACAATTTCCGTTATTTCATGTTGAGAGAAGTACCCTTCGGCGGAGACGGTGATTTCAGTCAAAAAGCCCTCATTGACCGTATCAATTCTGACCTTGGGAATGACCTTGGAAACTTATTGAACCGTCTCATCGGTATGTCCGGAAAATATTTTGAAGGCAAAGTAGATTCTTCCAATGTCAGCAAATATTATCAGGAAGAATTGAATGAAGTACATGATTCACTGGATAAACTCGAACCACTGATCTTTGATATGCAGATACACAGATACCTTGAAGAACTTTGGAGACCACTCTCCGTAGCGAACAAGTCTATTGACAAGTATCAGCCATGGACACTTATGAAAGAAGGTAAAGAGGAAGAGGCGATGGCACTTAACGGTCTCATAGCCGGCATACTTGCCAAAGTTGCCATTATGCTCTACCCTGTTATGCCTGAAGTATGTACAAAGATCTCTGCTGCGCTGCACTTCACCATCGACAATGATACCTGGAATCGTATGATAAAAGGAACCAACCTTCCGGAGACTTTTACTCTTGAAAAGATCGAACCTCTTTTCCCACGTGTTGAAGAGCCGCTTCTTGAACAGGCTGAACCGATTGACAAAAAAGAGGAAGAGAAAAAACCTGAACAGAAGTCTAAACAAAAGACCGAGAGTAAAAAAGAAGAAGGTATAGCACTGATCGGTATAGACCAGTTCTTCCAGACTTCGCTGAAAGTCGGTACCGTTGTCAAGGCTGAAGAGGTACCAAAAAGTAAAAAACTGCTTCTGCTTCAGGTGGATGTGGGAGAAGAGGAACCGCGACAGGTGGTTGCCGGAATAAAAGAGTGGTATTCTGCTGACGATATGCTGGACACACAGGTCTGTGTTGTGGCTAATCTCAAACCAGCAAAACTTATGGGCTACAAAAGTGAAGGCATGCTGCTTGCAGCCAAAGATGAGAACGGACTCTGTATGATCCGTCCGGAAAAACCGAAAACAGCCGGAACACCGATCGGTTAATAGGATAAGTATGAAAATTGAAGATATTTTAAATCTCACTGAGGGTGTACTAAGCAATACACCAAAAGTGCAAGCGATCGAAGCTGCATCTGTGTACCCTTCAAAGATCGATCATGGTGACCTCTTTTTCTCTTCAAATCAGGAAGAGATAGATAAAGCCATCGAGAATGGAGCCTATGCTATTGTTTATGATGATGAGAACATAGTGAAAAATGATGATGAGATCGCCTGGATAAAAGTCTCAGATATCCAGCTTGCAGCTTTTAAACTCATTCGTTATGCGGTCATTAAAAAAGAGGCAAGTTTCTACCTTCTTTCAGAACATGAATTAACCTTCCTGAAGATGATCCTCACTCACAAGACCAATGTCTCTTTCATCTCAAATGACTGGCGTAAAGCCTTTGAACAGATATTAAACTCTGACGATGCACTTTTTGTTGGAACAGACAAAGAGCTCATGCAACTCATCAAACCCGATGCTAAAAAACTTGAAAGAGAAGTCGACGGCTACCCAGTTTCTGACACACTCTTTAGAACCACGTTTAAAGTCGGTCATTATGTCTATCAGGAGAAAGAGCTCATTCCTTTCCATTTGGAGTATCTGCTTCGTGTCGTACACTTTTGTGATGAGCAGGAACTCCCTTACTCCATTGACCGTATTAAGTATACGAAACACTTCCTCCCGGTCTTTATCGACATGAAACTCAAAAGTACCAGACCAAGTAACTCAGACAGAGTAGCCATCTTTACAGACAATCTTTCAGATATCGCTAAAGCCAGAGAGTATGTGATGAGCAGTAATATGTGGGTTAAAAGCATTGTACTGACACCACCAAAGACAAAAGTACCAAACATCGATCATCCGCACTGGTTCAACAATGAAGAAGAGGTACGTGAAATACTTAAGAGCATCCACTTCAACTATGCATTCATCTATAATGCAGATAAAAGTATCTTACATACGATCAAAGAAGAGTACAGTCTTTTTTAACTTCAGGATGAAGTTCGTTGTCCTTTACGACGTTCTTTTCCTTCATAATGCACTTCACTCAGATCTTTAAAATCATTTTTCAAACTCACCCCTGCCATCGTTTCAAACTCTTCAAAGTCTGATGACTTCACGGTAAATGAGATCTCTGTTACATGTATCATATTCCATTTTCTGGCAAACACTTCTTTTTGAAATGCCACATGTGCAGAGTGGAGTTCCTCTTTTTCATAGCTAAAGCGTACAAACTTCGGCAGCAATTCAAATGTCTTGATCTGATCTATTTTATCTTGTTTTGACCGGGCTATTGCAGCAGCATCTTTTTTTGCACCGTCAAAACACTCTCCGGTCAAAACTTTTTTAAATGTTCTTCCCGGAGGATCTGAAACAACTTCTTCTTTTTGTGTACCAAATAAATTTTTAATTTTTTTTATCATACAGACTCTTTAATTCTCTTTCTTAATAATACCATATTCTTTCCATTATCATCTAGATAATCACAATCAAAGTATCTTGCAAGCATCTTAAAGGTCTTGGCGGCAAAAAAAACAATGTGTGTCGGGTCTTGATGATAATACCACTTTTTAAAAGCCTCCGTATCCTTAGGATGGAACTGTGTCTGCAAAGCCAAATATCCACCTTCTTGCAGTCTCTTTGTCAAACTTTCAAATACTTCTTTCGGCTGATGCAAATGTTCAAAGACTTCCGTAGAAACGATCAAATCATACTTTTTATCTTCATCCAAAGTATCAGGATGATAAATAGGATCATACGCATCGCAGGCTATATTATTTTGCTTCAGCATCTGTGCCAGCAAAGTACTTCGGCCACAACCAAAATCCAAAGCTGTTTTCACCTCTGAAATTTGAGGCAATACAAAATCCAAAAAACGTTGAAAATAAGCCTGATATCCTGCATCATCTTCATCATTTTCATGCAGATCATAACGCATCTTCTGATCTGAAAGATCTCGATAATGCTGTGATGCCTTAAAAATGTATTCACACTCACTGCAAAAATAGTAGGTAATATCTGTTTTTTCATCTATAAATGACGATACAGATCTATCACAGATATGACACTTCAATTTTTTACCCCTTTAAAACGTATGTTATGTTACTATTTAATCAATTAATGCAAGGATTATTTGACGATGAAAAGAAGAAGTTTTATTGCAGGTGCGGCATTGAGTGCCTCAGCTTTGGCTTTAAGTGCCTGCCACAGAGCTGAAGAAAAAACAGCAGATGGCTCTGTACATATCAACAAGGCCAAAAAAGTCACATTGAAACTGGCTACTTCCTGGCCTGCGCACTTTCCAATCATGGGAACAGGCGTAGATACTTTTGCCAAACGCTGCGGGGAACTCTCCGGCGGTACACTGGAGATCAAAGTCTTTGCCAAAAATATATTGGTACCGGCAATGCAGGTCTTTGATGCCACTTCCGCAGCACAGATAGATGCTTTTCATTCCGGTGTGTACTACTGGAAAGGGAAGAATCCTGCTTTCTCCATTTTTGGAGGTATGCCTCTGGGGCTTACCTCTGAAGAGATGATCACCTGGCTGAAGTTCGGAGGAGGCTATGAACTGTGGAGAGAACTGTATGGCAAGTTCAACCTCTACCCTCTCATAGGAGGAACCACCGGACCGCAAATGGGTGGATGGTTCAAAAAAGAGATCAATTCTCTTTCCGACCTCAAAGGACTTAAAATGCGTATTCCTGGTCTGGGAGGAGAGGTCATGAAAAGACTGGGGGTCAACCCTGTTCTGCTTCCTGCAGGAGAGATATATACAGCACTGGAACGTGGCACCATTGATGCTACTGAGTGGGTAGGACCGGCACTTGACTCTATGATGGGTTTTGCCAAAGCAGCAGACTATTACTACACAGGCTGGCATGAACCGGGATCGATCCTGGAGATCACTTTCAACAAAGCCCGCTGGGAAAAGCTGAGTAAGGAACATCAAGCCATCATCACTGCTGCAGCAGCGGAGATGACAGGCAATATGCTGCAGGAATTCCGATATAAAAATGCCAAAGCTCTGCAGGAACTTCCCAAAAATGTCCAGATCAAAACTTTTCCGAAAGATATGATGGAAGCGGCAAAAGTAGCGCTTCATGATGTTTTACTTGACGAAAGTGAAAAAAGTGCAGATTTTAAACGTGTTTTGGAAAGTTACCAGGCATTTGAGAAACTCAATAAACCCTGGGATGATATCAGCACCAGGAACTTTTTAGAAATACGAAGCTGAATATCATGTCATGTGTGTTGTAGAGACGAGGTATGTCTTGTCCCTACAAAGTATTTCAATATGCTATTCCCACATAGGAAGAAGGAAAGCCACTTGTTTATCCTTTAAGACAGCCATGGTATTTGCTATACATTTCAGATGGATCATTGTTGCTTCTGTTTTAAGTTTGGCTACCTCTTCCACTTCTTTTTCAACACTCTCTACAGATTCCCTGTCACGCATTGCTTCAGCGATCTCAAACTCAAGAAATTTTATCTGTTTTTTTAATTTTTTTATCCCGCCTATTGTGTTTTTCCTGATGACGATCAGTTGACTCTTCTGAACATCACTCAGACCGAGTTTGGCTTTATCCCAGTTTTGGATCAACAATTTTGTCATGTGCGGAAGATTTTCACTGTTGATAAGAAATGGTGAATTTCTTAATGCTGTTATTTCATCATTTTTCAAGATCTCTTTAAGATTTTGAATGAACTTTTTTCTTGGATAAGTTGCTATCATATAGTCAGAAATGAACGCCAACTCTTCTTGAGTCACTTTACCCTTTTGTGATGGCATTACACCAAATTTCTGTACCTTGTTCGACTCACATACTGACTTTGAAACATCCGGGTTATACACATAATCAGCAATGAATGCTTTAAGGTTTTTCTCTCCTTTGATCACATCTTTCATATGAAACATTACTGCATCCATCGGTGGTGCCTTAAAACTTGGCAGAATTTCCATTGTAGGGATACTCAAAGTATGGCATGTAGCACATTTTTCTTTGATCAATGCTTCTCCATTACTGGCAAATACAAAACTACCCGCTACGGTCATCAATAAAACAATGTTTTTCATATATATTATCCTTCTACTATTTGATTAAACTTATTATAGTATTCAAATATTAATTTACCGTGAATCAACTTTCACATGTAGAATTCTGGAATCACTTACAATATCAAAACTTTTTATGTTCTCATCGTTCAAAGTCAGTTTGAACGTATTGTTATCTATGAACTCTATATCAGCACTGCCTGGGAACTGTACATTTTTGACAACATCATGTGCATCAAGTGGGCGGAAATAGATCAGATGGCTTCTGCCTACTGCAATGCTTATCTCTTCTTCTTTTTTTGTAATGATATGCAATGTCTCTGTAGGTTTTCTGGTCATGAATTCCCACATGATCTCTTCACTCTTTCCCTTGGTTTTATAGTCAACAATCACATGGTATCTGGTATCATATTCCAATCTCTCCAGTGGAAACAAGGCAAACTGTTTATCCGTAAATTTCATGTTCGGGTCAGTTTGCTTATCCATTAGAAGTACATTCGATACTTCCTCACTGTCTTTGAAAAGTTTAAAAGAGTTTATCTGGACATCTTTAAAAAAATAGTCATTGAACTCAATACTGATCGGAAAACCACTTACTTCATACTCAGGAAGAGGATCAGGTATTTCAGAATAAAATGCCGGCGGTACTTCATTTTGACCATCATAAGGATAGAGAGTGATCTTTGGATTATTCTGCTTATTATATGTTTGGACTTTACGGAATTTTTTCTCCGCAATACGATGCTCTTTCTCTCTGCAGACCTTGTACACATATTTTCCAAAACCACTGAAACTCTTCACTGAGCATAATCTGTTTAATTCACTGTTCCCCATGACATAGACAAAAGCACTGTTTCGACTATTTTGCTGATCCTGAGTGACACCCACTCCCATTTCATCAATACTCGGACTTAAAAAACCAAACCGGTGATAAATTGCAGAAAAAAGTCCATCTACTGAACTCTGGGCATTTGCATTTTTGGTGGAAAGATTTTCACTGACGTAAGCAGCATTATAGCCGGCATAAAAAGCACGATCCAAAGGTCTAATCCCTGTAAACCCCCTATGCCCTTCTATCTCATCATGTGAAGATTCATGGTTTAATACAAGATAATCTGCATGTGCCTGAGCAGCAGCATTGAGTTGCTCATTTTGAGACAGGGTCTGCATCTGCATCGCTTCACGTATGCTGTTGACTGCCGCGCGTGCCTGTATTCTCTCAAAGGGAACATCCATCGGTAAAGTCTGTTTCTCAATGACCTGATGGGGTGAGGCTGTCGCAGCAATATCCATAAAGCTGTAAAACAGGAGTGCAGCAAGCACAACAAGAAATACAAAACCTATACGCATATGATCACTTTTTTTTCAAATTGGACAGCAGTACACCTATCCATGCTGTTTGCGGGTTGGAATCAAAAGCGATCTTCAAAGTCATGGTCAACGGTACAGCAAGGAACATGCCCACCGGTCCCAGTACCCATCCCCAGAAGATCAAGGAGAAGAAGATCATAGCAGGAGAGAGTCCCAGGCCATCTCCCATGAACTTCGGTTCCAAAATATTGGATATCAGATTATTGATGAGCACATAGATCAATGCAAGCCAGGCAAAGGTTGAAATATCATAATGAATAAGTGCCAGCATCAAGGCAGGGACAGATGCGATAATGGATCCAACGACAGGGATAAAGTTAAGCATAAATCCAAGGAATCCCCAGAGAAAAGGATAAGGAACGTCAAACATCAGCAGTGTTCCGATGATCAATGCACCTGTAAGCAATGAGGTAAATGTTTTGATGGTAAAGTATTTTTGAATGGTATGGGCAAACATTTCAAAATTCTTTTTGGAAACATCATCATCTTTAAAAATAATGTCTACTTTGGTACCAAAGTTCCTGGATTCCACCAGTAAAAAAGCCACTCCGATGACAACAAGCAGCATTTTAGAAACAAAAAGGCCTATGTTCCCTACTGTTGATGCCGTCATATTGAACAAAGCCCCAAAATTGAGCCCTTTGAGTATGGCTTTAGGCTCCAGATGCAAACCAAATCCCTGCAGCCAGGTGATGCCATCCACAACCATGCCCCGAATGCGTTCTTCATAAAAAGGTAAATTTGAGATAAAGGCCTGCAAAGAGGTCTCAACAATGTAAATAACACCGAGCAAAAATACAAAAACCAGGGACAATATCAGTATTAAAGCCAGTGATTTCGGGATCTTCTTTTTTTGTAAATAGCTCATGAACGGCGCAAGAATGGATGCAATAAAAATAGAAAGAAAAATGATCACCGCTGCCTGACTCGCCATTTTGAGTCCACCAATAATAATGACAATAGCGGAGAGATAGAAAAAATAATACCGTAATTGATCCTTATTCATTCATTGCCTTTGTTTCCTTGATGTATTTAGAAATATTATTTACTATAATACCATAGATACCTGCATTTTTTTCCTTAGAAATATCCTCTTTATCCACTGTCCAGAGAATCACTTTATATTTGCTCATTAAACCCCGTTCCAATGCTGTTTTTGAAAGGGAAACATGAATGTCAAAATAACTGACATAGGCATATTTTCCCGCAAGATCGTTCTCTTTCAGGATCAATTCATCTGCAATAAGCTTATGCAGTCTTACATTTGGATCCAAACGATGCATATAGGCTAAAACCCTGTCATCAAAACAGGAGACTTCTATCCAGTCGTATTTATCTGCTATTTTCTCCACAAGAATATCACAGAGTTTTTCATAGGTTTCGGGGTTATATTTTACTTCTAAAATAAGCGTAAGTTTTCCCTCAGTTAAAGCAATGAGTTCATCAAGGGTGGCAATGGGTTCATTTTCACTGATCACATATTGTTTTAACTCCTTTAGAGAGTATGCTTCTACCCTGCCTTTACAGTTATGCATACTGCTCAGATCTTTATCATGAAAAAGAACGATCTTAGAATCTCTGCTTAATCTCAAATCTGTTTCTATTCCATCTGCACCTGCTTCAATGGCTTTTCTAAATGCCAACAATGTATTTTCCGGGTACCCGTCACTGAAACCTCTGTGTGCAATGATCTTCATCTGCTCTCCTATATACTATTATATCTTATCTCACACTCACATTATTGGAAAATCTATGTAAGTCAATTTTACCCAAGAAAACCTCATTGATACACTAAAATAGTTTAAAACTAAACATCCGTTAATAAAATCGTAATATAATACGAATTTATATAAATCATAAGGATATATTATCATGAAATACGCTTCACCTTTTAAGATGAATAAAGAAGACAGTGCGATTACAAAAGTTTTAGGAAAAGCAAAATATTTTGGTATCTACGATGATAGCAACAATCAATTGGAGGTCATAGAGAACCATGAAACAGGAGGCCCAGCCATTTTTTCAGAGCTGAAAAAACATAATGTAGATGTACTTCTTACTCCTCACGCAGGTCCGGGAGCAGTGAAGGCTGCTGTTCAGTTTGGTATGAAACTCTATTACTGCGGCGATGAAAGAAAACTGCTTTTAGAAGCAGTGAAAGAGTTTCAGGAAGGTAAATACCCGGAGATCACCGCTGAGAATTTTCAACAGTTTCATTAAGTTTTAGGAAAGATGCTATCATTTCAAAAAGTGAATACAATGACGATCAAAATTCCCTATTACAAAACATTGGAACTGAAGCATCTTGTCCTTGATTACAACGGTACGCTTGCCAAAGACGGTCTCCTGATCAAAGAGGCAAGTCCTCTTTTGTATGCTTTAGGAGAACATTACACCATCCATGTCATCACTTCCGACACTTTCGGTACAGTCCAGGCACAGCTGAAAGACTTTGATATCACGGTCAAGGTGCTTCACAGTGATAACCACACTGAAGAAAAATCAGACTACATTCAATCGCTTGGAGCCACACACTGTATTGCCATTGGCAACGGAAGCAACGATAGACTGATGCTGCAAAATGCAGCACTTGGAATCGCTTTGATAGGCAATGAGGGATGCAGCACACGCACATTGACAAGTGCTGATATCGTCTGTACAAGTATTAACGATGCCCTAGAGATCACACTCAATCCAAAACGCATGATCGCCACATTAAGGCAGTAAGATCACAGTAAAATCCCCTTCCATATAACCCTCTTTCAGCTTTACATTTTTACTAAAAGTACGACAGTATTCCAGTATATCATGCGGATGCCAATAGCTGAAGTTTCCTTCTTGTTTGTTACCGTCAAGCAAATTAAAAACAAAACCTTTACGGCTTTTTTCAAAACAGCGCTGTATAAAAATACGTGTTTCAAGATCTGTCAAAAGATTCATCGATCCACTGGCAACATACCAGTCTGCTACGGGGATGGTCTGACGCAAAATATCACGCTGCACTATCTTGCAAGCTGTACGCACTTTAGCTTCTTGAACCATCGGCTCACAAAGGTCAAGCCCTATGTACGTTTTTGGCAGATTATTTTTTTCTTTGAGGTAGAGATAAAAGTCACCAAATCCGCATCCTGCATCAACAAGTGTATCATGCTTCACATCTCCAAGACAGGAAGCGATGGCAGAAAAACGGCGTTTTTGTGTCTGTAAAGAATCCCATGCCACACCTTCAGCAGATACACCATACCTGTTGTAGTTGTTTTGATAAAAGTCTTTTTGATCGATGCGTGCCATATCAGCCAAACATTCCTTTTGCTGCCAGGACAGAAACAAGCCCGAGGATGATCATGGTTCCAAAAAATTTCCTATAAAATTTATTATC
>Ga0256834_1002061_pt1 | contig 13007 bp, 9 predicted proteins | sample 4281140metaG_FD_190536 | JGI IMG/M metagenome (GOLD analysis project Ga0256834, IMG submission 190536) | Hydrothermal vent microbial communities from East Pacific Rise, Pacific Ocean - 4281-140 | ecosystem: Environmental > Aquatic > Marine > Hydrothermal vents | place: Pacific Ocean: East Pacific... | reverse complement strand
AAATCGAGTTTAAAGCACTAAATACAGTGCTTTAGAAGAAAAATTGAGAATTTTATGAGAAATCAAATTTTTAAAAACGTATTTACAGTTACTTTCAAGAAAAGTAGGTAGTTATGCAAAGGTCTCTGATAGTTATGTTTCTAATAAATCATTATTCAATTAACATAGAAACATCTAAATGTGGAAAAATATATACAAATGAATGGATTCTAACAATTCAACGCTCTTTGCCATTTGGAATTGGTTTTGAACAATCAACAATTGAATGTGCTAAAGGAATAAATGAAGTTAATAGAACAGTACCAATTACAACCCAAGTTTTTAATATGCTCCAAGCAATATTTAGTTATATTCTTTGGTTTTTGTTAATTCTTGCCATTAGGAATAGGTTTAGAATTTAATCCAAAACTTTAATTAGTAAATTTAACTTTTACTCTTACATAAAAACCTATTAATGTGATTTATATTTGCTATAATTGCAATATTGTAGCAAATATATAAAACATAGTAATGATTCACTCTCTAACCATAAAAAATTTCTTGTCTTACAAAAATGAAACAACTTTTAGTTTTGAAGCTACACATGATAAATATTTAGAAGATTCTCATGTAGTTGAAGTCGCACCTGGCATTCGATTATTAAAACTTGGAGTCATCTATGGAGCTAATGCTTCGGGGAAAAGTAATTTATTGGAAGCTTTTGATTTCATTAGGCATGTTTTGTTTAATGTTGCGGATAGCAAAGATGAGAAAATCAGTGTTATTCCCTTTGCTTTGGATGATTATTCTGAAAATGAACCTTCCTACTTTAATTTGATATTTTATGTTGAAGACAAGAAGTTCGACTACAGTATAGAGATTAAGCAGGGAATAATTACTGAAGAAAAACTTTTTTATTACCCAAGTATTCGACCAAAACTGGTCTTTCATCGCACCCATAAAAATATTTCAATAATTGAATATGGTGCTGGCATTAAGTTAAATAAGACGGCTAAAGATGAAATCTCCATAAAGTGCTTGCCCAACATGTCCGTATTTGCCGCTTATAATCAAGTCAACACTGAAGTTTTTGAAATGGAAAAGGCTATTAACTGGTTGCAAAAACAGTTTATGCGAGTTATTGACCCTGATATGGATGAATCTTTGCATCGTTATGTTGATGAAATGATTAATGAAGATGAGGCAGCAAAAGAAAAAGTATTAAAATACTTACAAGAGGCTGATTTTAATATTTCTAATATTCACACTGAGATGATTAAAGAAAAAGTACCTGACTTTTTTATATCCGCCATATTGGAAGACAGCAATTTACCATCTAAAGAAAAAGACCGAATTAAAAAAGAAAAATCTTTTGAAGTACCTAAGACTGAATTTGAACATGAGGTTTTCGACCAAAAAGGTAACGCCAGTTACCATAAGTTACCCACTCGATTACAATCACAAGGAACAAAAAGAACCTTTGAACTATCTGGCCCAATTATTAAAGCGCTTGAGAACAATGCCTTTTTGGCAATTGATGAATTAGAATCAAAACTTCATCCGCTTTTAATTGAATACATTATTGAAAAGTTTTTGACAGAATCAAAGAGGTCACAACTTTTGGTCTCAACTCATTATGATGGTTTGCTGGATGAAGAAGATTTATTAAGAAAAGATAATATTTGGTTCACTGAAAAAGACAAATCAGGTGCTACTAAATTGTATTCATTAGCTAACTTCAAAGCTGTTAATCGCATCAGTTCATTATTAAAAGCTTATAAATATGGAAAATTTGGAGCTATACCAAATTTAAACTAATATGGGTGGACGAAGAAGCAAAAATTTGGAACTTAAAAAAGGCTTGTATATTATTGGTGAGGGCATCACTGAACGGTATTATTTTACACACCTTAAAAACCTAAAAAATTACAAGTGCGTAGTCAAGCCACGTTTCTTTGGTAAAACTGATATTACTCAAATCACTAAGCAGGTTGAAAAGTTATTGTTGGGAGATATAACTGTTATTTGTGTTTTCGACACTGATGTTTCTCAAAGAAATGATGTTGAAAATAGCAAACTTCAAAAATTTAGAAAAAAATATGTAAAAAACCAAAACGTCATTATTTGTGATAGTTTGCCTTCGATTGAGTTTTGGTTTCTACTTCATTTTGTTCAAACAAGTAAGGCGTTTGCTAATTCTAAAGCTGTTGAGAAAGAATTAGAAAAACACATAATAGGATATAGCAAAAGTAAAGCGTTTTTAGAAAAGTCAAAATGGGTTGAAATATTGACTGAAAAACTCAAAAATGCACTTCTAAACTCGCAATGTTATGAGATAGAAAAAGGCTATTCCTATTCTAGCATTTATAAAGCTATAATTGAGCTTGAAAAAAAAACCTGAATTTATTCGAAAGACAATGAATTTTTATTTTTCAATAAGTCTTTATTCCAAGCCCCTCAAACGCTTTTGTAAAACATCTAAACCTAAATTTGCCGCACCACCGAGTGAGATTCGATTAGTTAATGACTCCTGCGCGGTGATAGTGCAAGCCTCATCTTTGGCTTGTCCATAGGGCTGTAGTCGGCAGAAATTTACAAAAACTTAGGTCAACTTTTATAGCAAAGGAACTAGCTAAAATAAGACGAAAGGGGGAAATCCGAAATCTAGCTGCCTAAATGAACAAAATATGAGTTAGATTGTATGCCACTGGATTAGTATGTTTTGAATAAGTGAATCTATTGATTTTCGGTTGTCTTTTGACGATTTTGATTCAAAGCAAGGTTGAAATTTAGTTTTTCAAAATTTAGCACCAATTGGAATCAGGATTTAATTTGGTACTTTGATTTTTCGGTCAGACACTAGTTAATTGTTTTTGGAGTAGAACTTTTATCATCAAATGAGCAAGCATTTTTCCATTTGCAAATTGTATTTTCAGGTACGTCATAAAGTGTTGCAAGTGTTGAATTATCAAGATTGCTGTTTTTGATTTGTTCTCTTATGTGGGCGTTTGTTTTGCATTGCTGTGGTATTTTTGACTCATAGTTTTTTACCTTATTAGTTATTTGGATTTTATCTAATAAGGGGGATTTTTGAAAGTCCGTCACAATCATTGTTCCGCTACGCTCCACAATGATTGTGGCAAAGCTTTACCAACAACGTGGTGAAACTGTACAATTAAGCATTTGAAATAGTATACGCTTTAATTTACCTGGTTTGTAATGTTCATATAATAAAATGAAAGCTTGAGTATGAATAGTAATTGACACAAAGGGAGATGCCTAAACTTGAATTGATTTGAAAACTAACCTTAAAAAAACCATTATCAACAACATAACTAATTGCGAAATTACGACATATTTTGTATGAAATGCGACAAAACTAAAACCTACACTTGCAAATATTTTTACTTACCATAAACTAATTCTTTTATAACGGCTTGAGGCATATATTTTGAAAAAAATAATATATATATTTGTAACACTATCTATCATTTGTTTAAATAACCTTGCTCACGCAAAATTAACTGGGACTATTAAAGTTTGTACAGTTCACAATTACCCTTACCAAGAAATATCTGTACAAGAAATATCTGCATCAGGATTTCCTGACTTGGAAGAATGTGATACTATTTTGGGAATTATGCTTTTTGAAGCTTTTCACAATAATACAAATAGCAACCCACACGCCAAAAGAGATGAGGATGGAAACACTATACTGGAGCCTCATAATCCAGAATGCTTTAGCTCGCATATCATAATAAGGCTTTAGTTAAAAGCAAAGAAATTGGATATGCAATTAACTGCTACGTATCTGCCTAAAAAACTATATCTATTTTATTTACTATTCCTTTTTCCTAGTTTAGTAACAGCCAATGTCTCAATATTTAACAATCAAGTAGGAAACTCTCAATTAGAACAAGTTGGTATTAATGTAATTACCCAAAATAACCTAAGCTATATGTGGGCAGGTACTACATCAGGAATTTATAAATATAATGGAACACAGTTTCTAAAACAATTTTCAGAGAGCAAGCTCAAGTTTGCTAATATTACGGACATATTAGTTGCCCGTGACCAAAGTATTTGGATAGGGACTCGAAAAAACGGGCTATTTCACTACCGCGTGGATAATGGTCTGAATAAAGTAACTACTAACGACTCAGAAATTTCATACGTTAAAAACATTGCTCAAGACTTAAATGGCTTAATCTGGGTTAGTACCAATTCTGGTGTATTTAATGTTGACACCTCATTTAATACATATAAACAACCTGACATACCTTCTTTAAATAGCTTCAACAAAAACGCTATAGGAAGTCTTGAAATCATAAATGAAAACCAACTACTTGTAGCGACAATTGGGGGTTTTTTTATAATAAACATTCAAACAAAGAAACATAAATACATAGCACTAAAGAACAAAAATGATCATATTCATGACTTTTTATTGGACTCTAACAACACTTTATGGATTGCCACATCAAGCCAACTCTATAAATATGATATAAAGACTAATCAATTTATGGCTTCACCTAGTTTAAACTTAGCAACTAGAATATTATCAATTGTTCAACAGGGTAACACTATATGGGTTGCCACAATTGATGGTGGAATTTTTCACATAAATACCACTACTAATCGTGTCACTCAATATTTACATGATATCAACTTCAAATTTTCTCTTCCCGAGAATAATATAATGACTTTATTTATTTCAAAACAAGAGGTTTTATGGATAGGGAGTTTTTCTAAGGGCTTAAGTTCATTAAATTTAAAAGTTCCAGTATTTGACTTTGAGACACGAACAACAAACAGCCTCAACTGTTTACAAAGTACAAATATCAGTAGCATAAACAACAATTCAAAAGGTGATATCTTTGTTGGTAATGAATATGGATTAACTACTTTTAATAAAAAAAATAAAATATGTGAAAATATTCACTTTATCGATAAATCAATACAAACTAATTATACCGTTTACTCCACACGAATAGAAAATGAACATATTTGGATAGCATCATCAAAAGGGTTGCTAAAATATAATCAAATCACTAAAAAAATAGAGCTTGTGGCTAGGGATGAAAATTTTTCAGCACTATTTTTCTCAACCCCCTTAAATAATGATATACTATTGATAGGAACTGACCGAGGACTATTTAAATACAGCATCCTTCATAATACTTTCTTAAAAATCAAAGCTCCATACAAATTGTATGAGAACAAATCATTTCTTAAATATGCAGTCAATAGTAAAAAGGAAATAATCTTACCTACATCATCAGGGGTTTTATATCTTAATGAAAAAGAAGAGTTAAAAATACTCGAATTTGAACATGGCTTATTATTAAAAAATGAAATTATTGCTGTTCAAATAAATAAAAATGATGAAATCCTAGTTAGTATCGTAAATAAAGGACTATTCCATTTTGATTCAGAGTATAAACTAATCAAACATTATTTAAATAACGGGATATTTTCAAAACATAATCCAATATACCAAATTCAATTTGAGGAAAGCAATAATTCAGTTTGGCTAGGCAGTGAAAAGGGCTTAATAAACTTAAATTTAAAAACAGAAAAAACATATATTTACTCAGGATTAAGAGAGTTCAATCATTTGTCAGTATTGCTCTCTTCAAACAAGAGCAATAACACTTTATATTTTTCTGGTAAAAATGGTTATATTTCATTTAACCCTAAAGACATCGAAAATCAATACCAAAAACCTAAAATATTCATTTCTGATTTATTTATTATGAATAAACCAATTAAGCTTAATGAAATAACACAAAGTTTAGATGTTAAAGACTCAATCGAACAAATTCAGCACTTTAATTTTGATTATAAGGACAAAATAATTGAATTTAGATTTGTAGATTTATTATATCAGAATACAGCACAAACAAATTATTTTTATAAATTAGAACCTCTCTATACAAATTGGATACAAATACCAAACACAAAAAGAGATTTAATATTCACAAACTTAACTGCAGGCAAATATGAACTCTTAATCAAAGCCACAATCAACAACGACAAACATTCTTCTACCACTAAAAAATATAGTTTGCTAATCCTACCTGCTCCATGGCTCACTTGGTGGGCTTACCTGAGTTATTTGTTACTAACAATTATCACCATCAAACTCTATATAAGGTACAAAATTAAATCAGAAGAAAGGCTGAACTTTTTTCTCAACAGTGAAGTCAAGAAAAAAACACAATTCATACAAGAACAAAAGGAAAAACTTGAAGCTCTCATGGACAGAAAGAATGAAATATTTGCCAATGTCACTCATGAATTCAGAACACCTATTACTCTTATTAAAGGCCCAATATCAGAATTACAAAAACAAGAAAAAAATATGACAAACCTAACTATGTTGAATCTAATAGAGAGAAACTCTAATCGTCTGTTAAGGTTAGTCAATCAAATGTTAGAGCTATCTCAGGTAACTAAAACTTCTTCAGAAAAAAAACAAAAGATAAACATAGCAAATGCGTTAAAACTTATTGCTGATTCATATACCTACTTAGCAAAAGATAAAAATATTACTTTTGAAATAAAAGAGATAAAGGATATTGAATTATTACTGACAGAAGATGCCCTGGAACTCATGATTGGTAACCTACTATCAAATGCTTTCAAATATACCCAAAATTATGGGGAAATAATACTTGGCAGTACGTCAACCAGTTCACGGGTTGATATTTATGTTCAAGATAATGGCAGTGGTTTCTGCATGAATCAAAAAGAGACTATTTTCAAAAGATTCGGGCGTTTAACACAACATCAAAATCTTGATGGTGCTGGCATAGGACTATCCATTGTGAAAGAAACAGCCCTTTTAAATAATGCTGAAGTCTATGCAACAAGTACTATTGGACAAGGTTCTCGATTTAGTATTTCTTTCCCCATTCATAAAATACCAATAGAAAAAGAAGATTATTCCCTAATCTCTAATCAAGTACACACTAATAACAAAGCCACCGTACTGATTATTGAAGATAATGATGACATGCGATTTTACATTCAAAAAATATTATCAAAAAACTTTAATTGCCTAATGGCATCCAATGGAAAAGAAGGCGTAGCTTTGGCAATAAAATCTATACCCGACATTATCATTAGTGACATAATGATGCCAGGGATTGATGGATACCATGTATGTCGGTTATTACGAGAAGAAACCATAACATCGCATATTCCGTTAGTATTATTAACGGCATTGATTGAAAAAGCTAACCGTATAAAAGGATGGCGAGAAAACATCGATATGTATCTATGTAAACCCTTTGATGCTGATGAATTAAACTTACAATTAATGAACATTTTAAACATTAGGAATATATTAAAACAAAACAATCGTGAAAAAATCAGTACAGATAATTATTCTGAACTACCTGAAAAAGACAGGAGCTTCCTAGAAAAATTAAATAGCCATATCGAAGAACTTTATTTCGAACCATCTTTTAACCTAACAAAAATGTCTGAATTAATGTTTATCACAGAAAGGCAATTACAAAGAAAGATAAAAGCTATAGTTAATCTAACTCCAATAGAATTATTACGCGAATATCGATTAAAGAAAGCCTCTGAGTCTCTAAAAAATGGCTACCAAATTTCGATTACTTCAGATACATGTGGTTTTGGCTCAGTTTCTTACTTTTCACAAGTCTTTAAAAAGCATTTTGGTCTCACTCCAAAGCAATACCAGAATCGTTTCACTAAAAACAAATAGTCTTACATTTAAATATTGTGTTTAATTTTCGTTAATTTACACCGCACAATGCAGAAACCTAAAAAACCTGTCGTGAATTAAACACAGGAAAAACGCCAAACCCTTAAATTAGATTCTGCCAACATTAATTGGCAACTTAGGTAAACAACCGTGTTGTTTATATTTCTAATAGAGTGTCTAACCAAAACCCTCTATAAAACTAAAAAAGGTAAAAAATTATGAAAAAAATTATATTATTAGCTATTATATTTCTTAGTACAACATTTGCAACTCAAGCACGAGTTCCCAGATACGACGAGGATGCTTATTTTGCAATATATTCATATTGGGACTTAAATACAGGTGTAAGTGGACATGAAATCATTTTTACAAAAACTTTAAGTGAGTGTAACGCACAACTTAACTCGGCCGTAAGCTCACCAAATATGACTGTGTTTGTTATTCGCTCTTGCCAAAGGTAAACGCAATATATATTTGAATATTCATTCAAAAAAAGAAATTACCACTTATCAATTTAAACAATTGATAAGTGTGTAAATAGATTTCTGCCCTATACCACATAAAAATGTCTCCGGGTTTATTAGACCATTACAAACTCTACTTTTCACAAGTCCTTAAAAAGCATTTTGGTCTCACTCCAAAGCAATACCAGAATCGTTTCACTAAAAACATATAGTCTTACACTTAAAATTGTGTTTAATTTTCGTTAATTTACACCGCATACTACAGAAACCTAAAAAAACTGTCGTTAATTCAATACAGGGAAAACGCCAAATCCTTAAATTAGATTCTGCCAACATTAATTGGCAACTCAGGTAAACAACCGTGTTGTTTATATTTCTAATAGAGTGTTTTACGCAAACCCTCTTAAAAACTAAAAGGTAAAACTTATGAAAAAAATTATACTTACGACTTTATTAACACTTAGTGTCATATTGTCAGTTCAAGCAGGAGTTGGAGACTTAACAAATCCAGAAGATGGTGTAGGTCCAACAGGATATTATGCAATATATAGTCATACTAACCAATCTACAGGGCTTGTTATCTGGAACTTTATTGGCATAACAACACTTAGCAATTGTAGATCAGAATTGAATCAAGCATTATCATCACCCGGAAGAAACTTAATAAAACGATGCTCAATGATTTTAACTGCACCATAATAAAATATTTGTCGTAAAAACAACACAATATATTATTCAAAAACTTAAATTACACTTGTTGATTTTTAATTAACAGAAACAAGTAAATGGTTTTCATTTACTTCCATAATAAACAATTTTAAATAGGACACAATTATGAAAAATATAATTAAAAAAACGTTACTAACAGCATTAATATCTGTTGGAGTTATCTCTATAGCCAATGCTTTGCCACATAACTTTATAGATACACAAGTCGGTGGATTTACCGCTAAATATAGCCTTCCAAATGCTTTAGGTGGTGGAACTTCAATACACACAATTACCGTAACCAGCGACCCACAAGGAGGGGCTCTATACTATGCTTGTAAATTTCAATTAGATTTAGCACTAACACAACCAGGAGCTGTTAGAATTCAATCATGCTTACCAAATTAGTTTATTAATTGCTTAATAAACTAATTAAGTCATACATGGACGTATGGCTTATAGCCAACTTATTAGTAAGGACTCTTCCAAATACGATACAATTACATTAACTTGACAAAACTGTAGAGGTATATGCATAACTAGGGGCGAATGGGATGGAGATGCACATTGAGCTAGTTTTTTCTCTAAAAATTGAATCTATAGTCATTCTATAGTTTGGTTTTTAGAGGAAAAAATAGCCAATGTGGGCTACATTCCCACCGTTTTTAGTTATGCATATACCTCTAAAGTACAAAACTTGAATAGGAACTCAAATGAAAATTAAATTAATTATAGCAATTTTACTATTTATTAATGGTGGTACTAGCTTAGCTAAATCCATTAATAAATTATCAATTAACACAATAGGAAGTGCCAGTTCTTGGTCTAACACCGACATCCTCAACGGGCAATTGTTTTTTCAAGATACATTTACTGAATACCTCTGGGTATCTGATGGATCCAATAATGGAAGCCATGTTTTAGAATATAACCAACAACCCATTCAATTAAACCTTCATCGACAATCTTTAATTAGCTATCAAGGTTCAATTTACTATATTAACAAATCAGATCAAAATACTCTATGGAAAACTGATGGGCAGATTTTTGAACAAGTTTCTGCAGATTATTTTTCTGTATCTAAAGGTCTTAATATTTATAACAACTATTTAATAGGCGCTCTTTTAGATGACTCTTTAGTGATTATTGATGAACATGGTATTAAAAATTTAAATTTAGAAGGCTTAAGCAACAACTCAATAAATTCTCTGTGCATTCAGGGTCAAAACAATTACATCATGTATTCACACTTTACCGATTCTGTCAATCATTTATATCATATAAAAGACGGCCAAGTTCAATCATTAGATGGAAATATTGCTAACAGTGGTAGATTCTCGTTATCCGCCTCCAATAACGGCAGTTGTTTTTATGAGTATAAAGATGAAAACAACCATCAAAACAACGCTTCAAGTTTTATTGCAGTAGATGAGACTGGCATAGTGACAAAGATAGAAACTGAAATAAATGGGGAATTGATGAATACATGGGGAAATTTTACTAAATTCAATAACTCTATTTATTTTCAGCCGAAAAGAAACTCAGGAGATACTAGTGACATGTTCCTATATAAGTATGAAAATTCAACACTATCCGCCATTCAAGACATCGTTTTTCGCTATGGCTCTCAAGCAAATATCTTTTCAAGTAATAATTTTTTATATATTCAGCAACGATTTGCTGGGTCAGGACCAGACCCAGTACCCCCTGGATATATCTTTAATACAATTTCTGTCTTAGATACTAACTTTAATTTAATTTATCAATTTCCTAGTGATGAAACCAATCTTAAAATAATATCTCATTCTTCAAATGAAGACACCATTGTTTTTAATCAAGAAATTAGCGCTCTTGGCTTTATCAATAGTTCTAGTGTAAAGACAATACTAACCCCAAACTTGTGGTTGAATGCTATATTTGCTGACTCACAAAATACATTTATTATTGGAAACGACAGAAACAACTCTAACGCTTCATCTATCTATGTCATCAAAGATCAAGCCATTATTTCTCAAAATTTAGACGGGCTTTGGCATAATCCTGAATATAATTATCAAGGCCTAACAATTCATACTGGAGAACATATTGATGGCTCTCAATACTTAGTTGCCAGTTATCGTTTCTTTAAAAATGGCGCTCCCTTTTGGATTGCAGGGTCAGCAAATCTAAATCTTAAGTCAACTCTAACATTTAATATGTATGAATACACTGGATCTTCTCCATATATACCAAATGATAATGGTCAGAATAATCAAAGTATTAAGTATGGAGAACTTACATTGCAAGCTATTTCTTGTGACCGTTTAAATTTACAACTAACGCTAACAAACAATTCTAGCTTCAACTTAGATTTAGAGAGAATTGGTCGCTCTGGGCGTACAACAAGTTGTGTTGACTAATCAACTACATAAACAATTCCACAGGGACGTGGACTACTATAAACTCAATAACCGCTTCTGTAATATTTCTAAACCTAGATTAGCTGCGCCGCCGAGTGAGATTCGATTGGTTAATGACTCCTGCGAGGTAATAGTGCTGACCTCAGCTTTGGCTTGTCCATAGGCATCACGGAAACTTGTACCTGCTTTAACATGCGCTAATGCTTGATCGGTTGCCATCATATCAGGGCTTATGGCTTGTTGCATTTTCTCTTTATTAAAGTTTAAGGCCTTGATTAGTCCAGGCATAAGCTTGAGCACTTGTTTGGTGAGTAATACGCCTTTTATCATGGGTTCTTTACTTAATTGCAAATCGCGCTGGTAACCTGATGGTAATGAAATTAATGCTTGAATTTGTGCCATTGCTCCTTCCAAAACAGACAAACTGGCACGCATCAATTCAACCACATCAGGGTTGGATTTATTTGGCATAATGGATGAACCTGTTGTGTGGGTTTTATTAAGCGTGATAAAACCAAATTCTGCTGTCATGTAAAGGCTTAAATCCCATGAGAATCTGCGAATATTCAGCATTACTTGATACAAGGCTTGTAATACCACTAAATCAAATTTACCCCGTGAGTTTTGTGCATAAACTGGATTAATTTGCACCCGTGCAAAACCCAACTCTTTGGCTACTTGCTCTCTAGGTAAATCCAAAGGCACACCAAAACCAGCAGCTGTTCCCAATGGTGAACAGTCGATATAATTAATCGTTGAATTTAATAAATAAGCATCATCTGTTAAGCTTTCTGCAAATCCAGCTAGCCATGAGGCTACTGTATTAGGCATAGCGCGTTGCAGATGTGTATAACCTGGCATGGCCGTTTGTTTGTGTTGCTCTGCTAATTCTAAAACTGTTGCTGCCAATGTTTTGCACAAGTCTTGAATTTGTTGCAAATTATGTTTTTGAAATAAGCGTGAGCAAGTCAACACTTGGTCGTTACGAGAGCGTCCAGTGTGGGCTTTTTTACCTAAATCACCAAGTTTTTCGGTGAGGTAAAATTCAATGGCAGAATGACCGTCTTCATAAGAATTATCCAAAACAAACTCACCCTTTTGGTACAACTCTTTGAGTTCGCCCATGCAATCATACAGCTTTTTGTATTCATCAGTAGTCAAAATACCAATGGTTTTCAAACCACCAATATGTGCTTGAGAGGCTACAATGTCATAAACAAATAAATGCTTATCCAACTCAATATCTGCACCTGCCATAAAATCCATCAATTCGGCATCAATGCTTTGGTTGTTGTCACCACTCCATAAATAGTTTTTGTTTGTCATAATATAAAACCAAATTCAATTAAGGCAAATTTTACATGATTACATTCAATCAAACTAGCAATGATGAATAGTTAAGTTCAAAACTCCCTTTCATAGTTCCCTAATCCCGATATAGAAAAGTCAAAACAAGCTAGAAGCCTTGGTGTATAATGGTTTTACCACAAATCAAATGCCACCCAAAGGGTGAAACCAAGGCTTATGAATATATTACCACAAAACCTATCAACAACGAATGAACTTTTAACATCCAGAGGCGGATTGCTTGCAATAGCAACATCATTAGATCACATGAGTGATAGTGAAATCATTAGCTGGTATGGTATGAGAGCTGAAAAGTCTGAAAATAAGATTAAAGAATTAATGCTAGACTTTGGTGGAGCGCATATGCCC
>Ga0256834_1002060_pt1 | contig 13016 bp, 16 predicted proteins | sample 4281140metaG_FD_190536 | JGI IMG/M metagenome (GOLD analysis project Ga0256834, IMG submission 190536) | Hydrothermal vent microbial communities from East Pacific Rise, Pacific Ocean - 4281-140 | ecosystem: Environmental > Aquatic > Marine > Hydrothermal vents | place: Pacific Ocean: East... | reverse complement strand
TAGGGTTTGCTTCACAAGTTGCCTCATGACTTTTGAAAAACTTGACTCTTACCTACTTTCAAAAAAAGGTGCAACATTTGATTATCCGTTTGATGAAAAATCTTTACGATTCCATTTGTGCTGGGTATCAGGAGTTTTATAACCTTATCAAACTCATTTTTATTTAAACTTCATAATCATATCTTTAATATCATCATAATTTTCTAATGCAGCTGCTTTTCCTATTTCCGGATTCATACCTGCCCCTTTACCATCAGTAATCTCTTTGCCTATTTGAAGTTTATGTGGAACCTTAGAATTCTTAAGTGCCTGAATATCTGTATTTAGAACCACTAATTTTACTTTATCAGCAATATTACTATCAACTAAGTTACTAACCATATTGCTACCACCACCACCTACACCTATTACAACTATCTTTACACCATCAGTGCCAATTTTTTCTGTTATATTAAAATCTTTCATTTTAAACTCCTAATTTTTATATATCGACTTAAAAGTATTATAATCAAGTCTATTACTAATCATCTAATTTATCTTTTGTAAGTACTCTAAACTCCACTCTTCTTGAACTAATTTTATCTTGTATTTTAGTGCCTTTTTTATATAATAACTTAGAAAAAGACATCCCATTAGCTCTTAAGTTACCCTGTAGCCATTTTGAATTATCTTTAACTGTAGTATTGTTTAAATCATAGCAAAGAGCTAAAACATTACTAGCTCTTTGTTGAGAAAGATTCATATTTTTTAGATATATCTTATTTTTATCAACTTCCATACCCCAACCATTAGAAGTATGTCCTTCAACCCTAATTTCATCAATCTCATTTTTAAATTTTTTATTAGTTAATACTTTTATATATCTTGGAAAATAATCTGCTAATATCAATTCAAATTCAACGGGCAACTCATTACTACCTGATTTAAAAGGGGAGTCAAATCTCATAATATTATCATCAGTAATAACCGCTTTCCATTTTTTTAAATCTTTATCAAACTCTTGATGCAACGCTTTATTTAATGCTACTTTATAAATCTCCTTTTCATTTAAAATTTGATATAAAAATGTAATTGATATAAACATAAATATCATCATAAGTGCAGACATAATATCTGCGATATTCATCCAGTTGTTTTCACTATCTTGCATCTTAAAGCTTCTTATTTGCTTCTCTTAAAAGAAGTTGCATATTTTCTTTAACTATACCTGTGGTTTCTTCTAAAGAATCCCTTACTTGATCACTAGCATAAGATAAATTTCCTATAAGTTTTTGAATATTTTTCTCTTCATCTTGTTTGAGAATCGACACCTGTTTTAATTCATTTAAAATATTGTTTAAACTCTGCTCATGCTGTTGTATATAACTTTTATAATTCTCTTGCCAAATTATCATATTTTTTACTGATTCATTGAGTTGTTTAAAATTGTCTCCAAATTGTGTAGTTAAATTATTATTAAAATCTTTTACAACTAACTCTAATGCACCTAGCATCTCACTTTTGCTTTCTCGCTTTGGTTTAAAAATAGCGATAACAATTGAGAAAAATATACCTACACCAGATGTAATAAATGCAGTTTTTAAGCCTTCAAGTAAAAGAGGCATACTCTCCTTTAAATGGGTCACATCAAAATGAAATAAACCAACCGCTATACCAATAAATGTCCCTAAAACACCAAGACTCACTATCTCATTTTTAAAATCTCTCTTAGAGCTGGGATGTATGCTTTTTATGAATAAAACCAAAATTATTACCACTATCGTTATTGTTATGCTATTGCTTATCATCTATATTATCTCCCTATTTTATGTGCATAAATCTCATCAAACTTAGAGACTTCTACTTTATATTTATTTGTTACATATGAATGTTTATATTTATATTTTAATGCTAAACTAGACGCATCATAAGTTGTCAATAAATTTACTAATCCATTAAGTTCTCTTTTTAAATTTGGATAATTTGTAAAATTAACAACTCTATCTTTATTGTTAATATCATCCCGTATTTTTTTATGTGTATTTTCAACTTCTGCTAACTTATTTAACAATAGCTTCTCATCATCTCTAATACTCTCAATTTTACGCTCACTTCCAAATATTTTTTTATTAATTAATCTTGAAAGTAGCCATCCAATTATAAATAATACTATCACCCACACTCCACCTGTAGCTATCCCAAACAACCCAACAACAGCAGACCCAACATAAACTATAATTAATGATATACCAACACTTATCACTTTCTCCTCTAGCTTATCATTAGAATCTTTTTGTAAAATATTGTTTTCAATATTTTGCGAAGCATTTTTAAGTTTAATAACCCATAATTTATATTGAAATAGTAATTTATCAAGAATGATTATTTTTGACATAATTATCCCAAAAGCCCTAAAAACAACATTACACCTGTAGCTACCATAGCACCTTTAGCAAAACTTTGTGATTGTTTTATCTTTTCTTTTAAAAGCTCATCAAACTCATCATCTAACAACTCATCTTTATCAATACCTGCTTCTTTAAGCTCTTTGATAACCTCACTATATGCATATTTGTCAATGGCTTCTTTGTATTGTGCCTGTGTTGCGTTTTTCATATTTTTTAACTGACTTACTAACTTATCCATTTTTAATTCCTTTTTTTAATTGTATAAGAATTATAAAATATATTATGGTCATATATTGTCTGTTTACAATCTAACACTCAATCGACCATTTTGTAAAAGCTCAATCATTCTCTCAGGACTTAGTTCTCCTATGATGTCGCCATTCTCTTTAGTAAGTAGATGAGTATCTCTGTTATAAGCTCCATAAACCTCTTTTGCATCATCGGATATATATATAAAATTTGATGGTAAATAATTTAAAAAAATTCTGTCATTAATAAAATTATATAACCCAAACTTCAAATGAGTATTTGGATCATCTAAATAATTTTTTGCAGATTCTAATAAAACAGCTGTATCAAATGTATCTCCGAGGCTCAAATATGCCTGATAAGCATCTCTACGATTTCCACAATACTCTTTATTTTTAAGTCTGTAAGTAGAAAACAATCTCTCAAACCCTGGATTTAAAAATGATTCTATATCATCTATGTCATCTAGTGCATTAGAAACTTTTTGTGTAGCTCTAGCAACTTTTTGAGAACCATAAAGCATATCACTAAAGATAAATTGACAAGATTTTTCACCATTATTATATGTTGTAGTCTCAATTAATTTATACTTCTCTAACTCTTCATAAGATGATTTTATTAAATGTTGTGATATACCTAACTCATCAGATATAAATTCAAAGCTAATATGAAGTTCTTTATTATCTGCCATCATTAAAACCATATGTGCATAAAGTAGCTTAGCATCACTACTTAACTCTCTTCTTCTAACTAAAAAATTTGGTAAAAAAAGCCCATGAAATTGCTGATATGGATTAAACGATATTGTATTACTCATAGTACTGGTATCTCCACTTTATCTTCAACATATTCATAAACTGTTACAGCTGTTGGAGAATCTGTAAATATTAGTTTTTGGGTATCTATATAAAATTCAGTTTTATACTCTTTTACATCTTGGCGGTTCTTTTTAATTTCTACATATCGTTTGTTTTCAATCTTGTCATCTTTTAAAATCAAAAGCTTCATATCTGCTTCATAGTCAGACTTTACAGAGCCTAAGCCACTCATAGTTTTATTGCGAATATCAGATTTTGAGAGTTGTGTTATAAGAAATATTACAATGCCAAGTTCTTGACACATTTGTGCTAATTCTGCTTGAACTTCACCAATTCTATTTGGTTCATTGTCCCCTTTAAATAATCTGTGTGTTATTTTCATTTCACTATCTATTACTACAAATTTTATGTTGTGTTTGGCTACCCACTTTTTTATAGTTCGTTTTACTTCGCTAATATCTCTACCACTATCTGTGATAAAATAATTATGAAATCCACAAGAATCTTTTTCAAATTTTTTCATTCTTTTAGCCATTTTCCATCTTGGCATCTCAAAACTTAAAAATAAACTTCCAAAATAGCTAGCAACATTGTTTAAAATTTGTAAAGTTAGCATAGTCTTACCAGCTCCACTCTCTCCACCAATATGCACAAGCTGGTGTAACTCAATACCTCCATGTAAAGCATTGTCTAATAATGGTAATCCTGTCTCAATTCTTGGAGGTTCTTTAGTGTTATCAAACTCTACAATAGCTTCAGCCATTGTTATTGGTTCATCTATCCTCTCAAGAGCATCTAAAGATATTAAATAATTTTCTGCAAACTCTATTATCTCGTATGCGTCATTTTGCTCTGTTAGCATTATTTTCATTTTATTTGCTAAAAGTTCTAAATCTCTTTTTTTTCTTTCATTTATTACTTGATCCACATAGTGAATGATGTTTGATAAAGGTGTAGCTGTTAAGATATCAAGCATCACCTGCTCATCAAAAGTTTTATATTTTATAAGATATTTACTCAAAAGGTGTTCTTCAAAAGGTCTATCAAGCTCTATAAAGTGTTTAATAGCAACAAATATATCTTGATGCCCAATGGAAAAAAAATCCTTTTCTTGAAGTCTTTGGATTTGTTCCTCTTTTTCAACATTCATTTCAAATATAATTGATGAAAGAACTATACGCTCTATCTCTTGTAAATTATACATTTTAATTTTCCTTCTTTATTAGAAATATCTTAATCTCATACTTTTTAGCAAGAGCATTAAGGCGTTTAAAATAGCGTTGATCTTTTTTAGTATTTATAATAAAGCCAACAGCAGGTTTTTTCCCTGTCATGTGGGCATAGTAAAGAGACTGTCCAATTCCCTCTGCCCATTTTTTTGCAAAATCCACCTCTATAGCGTACTCATCAGTTAAACAATCTACTCTTGTTTTGTCTTTTAAGACATACTCCATCTCTCCACCAAGCTCATTACATAGAAGTGTTTGGTAGTGTCTTTCATGGTATTTTTTTGTAATTTGTGAACAGCCAACAAATAATAATGGAAAAATTAGTAGCAACATTAGTCTTATCATTTTTTTTAACCTTTAATCTTTCATATATTTTTGCAATATCAAATCACTTTTTGTAGAAAGCTTTTCTTTTTCAATAATACGATTTTTTTTAGAATCTTTTTTTACTACACTTTCTTTTTTTTCAAATGGATTTCGAGCAACATTTAAGATTTTCATTACACTAAAACTTATAAGAATAAGAAGAAAAAAAATGATTATCCATTTCACTAGTAAAAAGAGATATACAGTTATGCCTGTTGCAACACTTATCAAATCATTCATAATAAAACTAATAAGCATCAAAGAAATAACATACACAAAAAGCATCACAAAACTTTTTTTTGCTTTTTTGTATAAATTTATTAAAAACAAATATTTAAATACTTTAAACATCCTAAACTCCTGTTAAAAGTGATATAGCCATCATAAATGCCGTCCCCACACCAAAACCTTTTATGCCATTCACCATATCTTGTGTTTTAGCAGCTACAAGTATCTCTATATCTTCTTCGCTAATATCATCTACATTGATATTTTTTTCTTTTAAGTTTTTCTCTACTTCGGAGTAAGCTTTTTCTCTTAAAAGAGATTCTAAACTTTTTTTACTATTTGTATATGCTTTTTTAGTTTTATTAAACACGCTTAGCTCCTTTTGATATGATTGTTACAACAATATTGTCAACACATACAACTTTGAATTTTTCAAAACCAGGTAATACAAAATGTATTGAACGCCTACTAGGAACGACATCTTTCAAGATTTTTTCAAGATATTCAATAGCAAAATTAACATCGAAACATGTATAAGTTGCTTTTGTCATAACCCGTTCTAAAAACCTTTGTCCTGCGTGTATTGAAACTTTCATTTATTGTCCTTTTCTTTTTAAGTATCCTAATTATAATAATTGCTATGGTCATATTTTGACAATAAGTATTTTAACAAACTAGAATATGTTTTTGAATATTTTTGATACCCTATGTGATGGGTTTAAATTAATAGAAGAGAATATCTTTTGAAGATTTGGAGGATAAAAATATAGATAATGTTACAAGTAAATTTTCAGACAATATAAGTTCTTCTGTATTCTTAAAATTTAGTATATTTGTATCTAGTTCACTTATAAAAGCATTTGATAAATCACATTTATTAGATTGAATAAATTCTAGTATTTTTTGATTATGTATTTCATTCATAGACATTCTAAAACTCCTTTTAATAATTATAAAGAAGTTTATAGACAGATAGTGTCTGTGGAATAATTTATATGTGATTTTTTTCTTGAAGATCTTCTATCAGGAGAACCAATGCTGTAACTAAAAAGTAAGCATCATCTTTTAACATTTTTACAGGATTTTCTATATGCTCATGTGTACTAATATTTCCTAAAGTTCTTATTGTATGCAGGAGGCTTTGAGCTTTTCTACTAAACACCTCTTTTTTAAAGCTTAAGTATCTTATTTTATCATTTTGAGATACTCGGCTCTCATCTTTCCCCCCATTATCCATAAAAATTTTTGATGTGATTATTTCTGTTACTTTTCTAATTTTAAAAATAACATAGTCTGGATCATTTTCAATATTTTCTTTTAATTTTGTTGTATTAAGTGTAGGCTCTAGTATAGAAGTGTATTTAGCTAACTTTGTATAAACATCAACATGATAATCTTTGATTTCGTCCCTTGCTTCCAGTATTTCTTCTTGTTTTATATATTTAACTTCAAATATTTTTTCATATCTTTTATAGGTACCAATATTTGTATCTCTCTCAGAAATTAATTCTGTATCAAAGTTATCAGTAAAATATTTATAAAAAATATCAAGTCTATTATTTCTTTTTGCACTTATATTCGGGCTAACACAAACAAAATAGTTATCACTTTGAATATTATTAGATATTTTTTCTAGAAAATGCGTATCTAATGTGAAAAATTCTGCATCAAGGATATTCGAAAATAGATGTAAAACTAAATTATTACTATCAATATTTATATCATTTTGTTCCAAACAATCTAAATCTTTATTGATAGTATTTATATTATAATTTTTTTGTTTTAGTATATCTAGATGAAGAATACCTCTTGAAAGTGCTAGTTTAGAAGGTTCTATCAAAAGTATATTATCTATATCAATATCTATATTCTTTTCTTTTATATACTCTATAAAAAGTGAAGTGGCAAGTGCTTGACCACATCCCCAATCAATAATATCAATTGAAATATTTTTTAGTTTTTCAGTAATGACATTAAAGGATTCATAAAGCTTTGCTTTGTGCATTGCACTGTATGAAAACATATATTGATATAGTAACTCTTCATCATCTATAATATATCTTCCTCTATTAAGTTTATTATATAATGTTGGTTGATTATTGCTGCTTCGTATATACTCTACTGATATTTTTCTAATGTCATTGAAGGATGGATGATGTAAAGAGTATAATTTTTTTGAATAATCACTGTTTTCAATTGATAAAACATCTGTATTACAAATTTGTTCTTCATTACTGGTTAAATAATCAGATATGATATTTTGAATATTACTATAAGCATTTTGAGGATTAGTTATATCTATATTAAAGATTTTGTCTATTAAGCTTCTATCTAAAAATGTATAATTTTGAGTATTATAATAATCAATGTAATCCAATTTTAATTTAATCACATTTTCTTTATTATAGTCTCCAAAATCTTTTACAATTCTTAGATAAAAGTTTATATATATAATTGTCAATGTTTGCTCAAGTTCTTCTTCATCGACAAATGCTATATTTAATGTATCTATAAAATGTTTATAATTATTTTGATAATCATTAAATTTTCGTATATTTACAATATATAGAGATTGGGATTCTAATTTTTTATCAAAAGAATAATTATTTTTTTTTAATAATTTAAATAATGTTTGAAACTCCATATATATTTCAAGTTTTTCACAAGCTTCTATCAACATGATTATAAATTTTAAGTTAATTTCATTCTTAAAATCTAGCTGCTTTAATATTTTCAAATTTCTAGCTATATATACTTCAATATTTGATTTATACGTTGTAATTTCTTTTTTATTTTGATTTGAAAAAAAATCATATAAATTTTGAAATTTATAATTAATAAATATCTCAAGTTTTGTAGTAGTTATTGAATTATTATGTAATTCATTAACAATATTTTTCAAAATAGGGAACTTTGATGGGAATTTATTTTATCTTTTAGTTGCTGTACTGTATCTCTGTTATTAACTTCAATTCCTTTTTTTCTTGCTAACTCTAATAGTGCTGGTTTTAACATACTGTTTAAATTTATCTTATCTTGATAAGAAGTTTCATCAATTTTCTCTTCGAAACTGTTAATTTTTAATTTCTGCTTTCTAAAAACATCTTTAGCTTTTTCTAACCTTTCTTCTAATAAAAATTTTTCTTCTTGAGTTTTTGTTATTTTGTTTTTTAAGATATTTATTTTATCTTCAAGATTACTAATTTGTTCAAGAAAAGCACTTTGTTTCACTTGTTGTTCTTGAAGTTGAGATTCATTATGTCGATTAGTTATTATAATTTCATTAATATTTTTTTCAAGATTAGTAATCTTTTTATTTAAGTCTATTACTTCTTCCTGTGTTAGCTCTAATCTCACTTCATTGTCTTTTATCTTATCATTTAAGTTTGTAATTTGACTTTTAAGATTAACATTATCCTCAAATAATTCTCTATACTTTACTTCCTGGTCGTGTAATTTTTTTTGTTCTTCTTGGAATTTAAATTCTTTATCTGTAATATTTTGATGAAGATTAGTTATTTTACTATCTAATTCTATATTTTTTTCTTGTTTTTCTTTTAATTGTAATTCCACTTCTTCTATTTGTTTATTCAATTCTTCTATCTGATTTTTAGTTTCCATAGCTTTTTGCAGTAACTCTGAATTCTTTCCTTGCTGTTCTTTTAATTTTGCCTGTTCTTCTTGAAATTTTAATTCTATCTTTTGATTTTTTATAGTAATGACATTTATATTTTTAGTTATATCTACTATTTTAGTTTCTAGTTCTTCATTTTCTTCTTGCTTTTGATGTAAAAGAATTTCTATCTCATACTTTTTTTTTAGAACTTTTTCTATAAAAATCTTCAATTTTTCAAATAAAGCAGTAGCAAACATACCAGACTCTTCACTACTTTTTATATCTGACATAACAGTTGGAGTACCTGTAATAACTGTTTCATCTAGAACACTTATTGTCTCATAATATGGACTATCGAGTAAAGGCTTTTTACTGACTATATTGTCTAAATATTTGAACCCATAAAGATTAGAATTATTATTAATAACATATTGATAGATTGATTCAATAGTATAATAATCTAGGATTGAATCCATTTTAAATTTTACAATTTTCTCTTTATATTGATTATAAAAAGTAGAGTACCCATTATTAATACCAAATATTAAAGATATACCTTCATGTTTATTGAATTCTATTGTGCCATTTATAAGACTAAAAACTAAATCATCAATACTTTTTCTTTTTGTACTATCGCTGCCATAAGTATTTAAAACAGCAAGTTTATATGTATCAGTTTTATAATCAATTTTAGCTAATTCAAAATTACCCGCAATATCTTTTGTTATATTTATATTATCTTTTTTTGCAGAGGCTATAACATTTTTTTCCAATATAGGTTCATAAATAAAAGATGCTAAATTTTTCCATGCACCATCCCGACTAAAAGCACCATCATAAGAGTTATTAGTTTTCAGACCACTGTTTTTTTCATATTCTTCTTTTATTAGCTTATTGAAAAATGAAAGTATTGAAAAGTAGTTCTTACTGTACTTATTATTTGTATTAAATCTTACAAATGCAACACCACCTAGTTTTTGTTCAAAATCTTTTATTTTAGATTGCAGTTCATCTGAATAACTAAAACTTTCTATTTCAGGTATTTCTATATTTAATACTGTTTCGTCTGTCTTCTTTAATACTTTTACTATGTTTTCATTAATAAAGCCTGCTCCACTATTAATTTTAGCAATTGTAAGTAGTTTTTGGTCATTATTAAAAAAGTAAATATTTTTAATTCTAGATATTGGAAGTGGTTTATTAAATAAGAGAATATTATGATTTATTTTTTTTAAATTATTAATTTCATCTTCTGTTAATACTAATTCTATCGAACAATCTGAATCATTTATAAATGGAATATTTGATAAAAATAGATATTCTCCAAATAGATTTTGAATATCTTCTGGTCTATTATTATAAAATCTACTAGGCAGTATAATGGCTTTTTGTATATAGTGAGCTAAATTTGTTGTGTTAATTGATAAATAATATTTGTTATGCATTTATTTCTCCTAGTAATTATTCCTAAAATGGTATTTCATCTTCTGATATAGGTATAATAGCAGAATTATCAACTTTATTTATGTCGCATAAATTAGTAGATATAAAGTCTAGTTCTTTATTACTAAATAAATATAGGTTACTTTTAGTTCTCGTAAATGCCACATAATAATCTTCTTCATTTACTCTTGTTGCATGACTTCTATTGATAAAATCTCTAAATTTATTAATAAAAGGAATGATAACAGTATCAAATTCTAGTCCTTTTGCTGATTTGTATGTTGTTACATGAATATTAGATATTTCTATATTATTTGTTCTCATTCCATTATAATATTTTGAACAATTAATATTTTTATTAGATAGTAATGTATGATAGTTCTCTACACTTTCTTCTCCATTACTACCAAATGGTAATAATATTGCTATATTATGAGTATCAGATTTAAAACTATTTATTATTTCTATAATTTTAATTATTTCGTCATCAAAATTTTGTGTAATTAGTAGTTTTGGTTTTATACCAATATGTGGTTTAATATTATTAAGTTGGTCTCCATTTAAAAGAAGATTTAAGCTATCTTGATTAATAGAAAAATTAGGTAATACACTTTTAACAAAATTTAAAACATGGTAAGAATTCCGAAAAATTCGTTGTAAATCATATGCTTCATTGTTAGGAAATAATTCTTCAATCTCATTTTCAGTTACTGTCCCTGTATATAGCTGTTGATTAAAATCAGCACCGTAAGAAATCAAATCCCCATGTACAGCAATTTCTTGAAGTGTTTCAAGTTTTAAATCTTGAGCTTCATCTATTATAATTTCTGCAACCTTCCAATTTTGTTTAGCAGGAAAATTCATAATAATAAAAACTTGATTAGAGGGTGGTATCTTATTTTCTTTTTGAAACTTATCTTTATTTTCAATTGAGTTTAGACTCATCTGAATATAAAATCCTAATGTCTTTGTGTATGTAACAAGTATAGATGTCTTATTTAACACTTGCATAATATTAAGATGTCTCCATAGTGAAACAACAGTTTTTCCAGTTCCTGCACCACCAGAGATTGAAATTGCTTCAAGTTCATTAAGTGCTAATTGTTGGTCTGGTGTTAAGTCTGTAATAAGTGGTAGTTTAAAATAATATGCCATTTATGTTCCTATAATGTTTTCACTATTTTTGTCTTCTAAATGCTTTTTATAATTCTTCTTAGCTATTTCTTTAGAAGTATTTGCATAGCAATAATTACACTCATGAGGACAAGTGTTGTATTGACCTATATCTTTAGACATAACACAACCACAATCTTCTCGTTGACCTTTATCTTTAAGATTTCTTTTTTTAGTAATCTGTCGCTCTGTTTCAAATAAGCTAGGTTCTTCTATCTCCACACCTAAAAAACTCATTAGCTCTTTATCATGACTAAATAAATCTATCATCAAATCATCATCTATACATTTATTATGAACAATTTCATATTTCTCTAAATCTATTTTTTCACTACAAGTTCCAAGTTGCAAACCCCATTCTTTATTTATTTCTGATATACCTTTAGCAAACTCATCCATAGTTTCATGGGTAAATTCAAGATAGGGTACTTCTTCTCTTTTAAGATTATTTTGCACTTTTTTATATGTAGCAATATCAGCAAAACTGAATACTAGCTTTTCAGTATAATCGTGTAACTGATCTCCTATATTCTTAACTCGCCTAAGAAGTTCATTTACATCTATTGTATCAGTCAATATTAGCGGGTCATATCTCCATACAACTCTTTTCTTTCCTAATCTATTTGAAAGCTCAATAAATGTTTTAATTCTACTTTCAACACTTGGTACTTTGGCTTCGTATTGTTCTTTATCGTAGTCATTTAGAGAGTATTGAAAATAATAGTTTGGTATATTTTCATCTAAATAATCAAGATACTTAAACATAGGTCTTGGATTTTTTGTCCAAAAAACAACTAATCTTGTATTTTTAAAAGATACATAAAGAGGCTTGCCGTTAAAAGGATTTATCCATTTTAAATATCCTGCTTCCCAACGAGAAATAAACCAATCACTATAAAACGTTGGTATATCAGTGGAGCGACTTGCCGATATAATAATAGGTGCTTGAGCTTCAGTTTCTGTACCATCAGTTAAAGTTATTTTTTGTTTTGTCCATTGCATTATGTATTCTACCTTTATATATTTAAATACTGTTTTAAATCATCCTCTATCTTCTGCTTCAAAGATAAAGGTGACACAACTTTCATGTGAGGTATCCATTTTTTTATGAGTTCTTCCATCTCCATCTCTTGCGTTACTCTAAATGACAATACAACACTACCATCATCTTTTGTCTCTTTCATTTTTTGAGATGGCAAAAACTTTTTAACTTTAAAAAATCTTGCTTTTTCACTATCAACTTCTACTACAACTTCAACAGAGTACTTTCTAAATTCTGGAACATATTCAGACCATGGAGTTTGCATATTTTTTATAAAATCAGCTATATCTGGATTTATATGGAATGTCTTAGTATGGAGTTCCATCTTTTTTATATTTGCAAGTCTAAATTTTGTAAATAAAAATTCTTCCTTTGTATTTTCACAAGCTAAATAAAAATTCTCATTCATAAACACTATTTTGTAAGGTTTTACTTCATATACTTTTGTAGTATCTCCTACTTGAT
>Ga0256834_1002059_pt1 | contig 13017 bp, 12 predicted proteins | sample 4281140metaG_FD_190536 | JGI IMG/M metagenome (GOLD analysis project Ga0256834, IMG submission 190536) | Hydrothermal vent microbial communities from East Pacific Rise, Pacific Ocean - 4281-140 | ecosystem: Environmental > Aquatic > Marine > Hydrothermal vents | place: Pacific Ocean: East... | reverse complement strand
AAAAATAGAAGATTTATCACAGTAGCCCAAGCGATGCCAAAACCAAGAGATATAGCCATGGGCTGTAAAATGACAGCTTGACCTGAAGCAAATAGTATCAAAGTGCTAAGACCTAAAATTGTTGTTATTGAGGTTAGTAGTATGGGGCGAAGTCTAAGAGATGCTTTTTCTAAAAACTCTTTATAGTTTTTGGCTTTTCGTATAAAATCTACCATGATAATTCCATCATTTACAACAACTCCTGCTAATCCTACAATGCCAAGAAGTCCTGGCATTGTTAGATTTATCCCCATTATTATGTGTCCTGCTAATACTCCAAATACAGATAGAGGGATTGAAAATAGTACAAATAGTGAGAGTGAGATAGAGTTAAACATCCAAACAAGTGCAATAAAAATTAAAAATATCGCTATAACAGCAGCCTGCATCATCTCTTTTTGAATTTTTTTATTCTCTTTCTCTTCTCCTTTTATCTCAACTCCAAGACCTTTTTCTCTAAGCTTCTCTAATTTTGGCTCAATTTTAACTAAAAGCTCATTTGAGGTTAATATTTTTTTATCTAATGAGCCTGAAAGTGTCCAGATTTTTTTACCATCTTCTTTATATATATTTGCAAAACTTGGGCTTATTATAAAATCTGCAATTTCACTAAGTTGTACTTTTTTAGGGCTATTTGGCAAGCTTATGAAGATGTTTTTCAATGTATTTGTGCTATCTTTTCCAATATCTTGGGATTTTATTTTTATCAATTTTCCTTCATAAAACATCTTTGAAATTTCTGCTTTTAAAAATAGAGGTTTTAGTGCATTTGATATAATTTTTTCATTAAATCCTAAACTCTCTCCATATCGATTTATCTTAAACTTTAGTTCACTCTCTCCCAAAACCATGTCATCTGCTACATTAAAAACTCCAGGAATTTCATTTAACTCATTTTGAAGTTTTTTAAGCTCTGTTTTTATAATCTTCTCATCTCCCCAAAACGATAAAGCGATATCATGATTTACAATACCAGCTCCAGGCACTATGACATTGAACTCTTCAAACTCTTTATTGTTATTAAATGTATCTGTTAGCTTTTTTATATCTTTTGAAATCTCCCTAGCAGATTTATCTCTAATCATATATGTGTCGTCATATTCAGGTGAAAGATGGGGATTTATAAATTTATTAAAAAAATTATCAGGAGCTCTTTCGTGTAAATTTATAAATATATGAAAGAAGTTCTCAGATATTTGTGGTTTTGATTTGTTATCTAGTTTCATACCTGAAATTGAGGTTATGGATGAGACATCATCTTCATCTAGTTTTCCTAAAAGAGCATTTTCTACTTTTGTTACAAACTCTTGTGTCTCATAAATGGAGTAGTTTTTATTTACTTTTCCTGTGATGTATATCTGAGTTGTATCAAAATCTGGAAAGAGTTGAAATTTGCTTGTTTTTAACATTATAAAAGTTCCAGCAAATGTAAATATCAAAAAACTAAAAAGAGCTGTTTTTCTATGATTTAGTAGAGTTTGTAAAATTTTTAAGTAGGCTGATTTTAGTTTTTTCCAAAATTTCTCTCTTTTTTGGCTTTTAGTATCTTTTTTAAGTAGCTCTTTTGAGTGCAGAGGGAGAAAGAAAAAAGCTTCAAAGAGTGAACTAAGTAGAAGTATAGATATCATAATAGGTAGAATTTTCATAAAAACACCCATCTCACCACTCATGATAAGAAGCGGTAAAAAAGCAAATATCGTAGTAGCTGTGGCTGTTAAAACTGCTGGAAACATCTCAGTTGCACCATTTATGGCAGCTGTTTTTGGGTCATCTCCCTCTTCTAAGTGTCTTTGGATATTTTCAGCCACAACTATCGCCTCATCCACAAGCATTCCAAGAGCTATTAATGCTCCTAAAAGTGAGAGCATATTTAGAGAGTATCCAAGCATCTGAGTGGCTATTAGACCTATCATAAAGCTTGTTGGAATTCCAATAGAAACGACAATAGATATACGAGCATTGATAAATATAAAGATGCAAAGCCCTACTAAAATAAGACCAAAAAGAATATTTGATATAACTGTATTTAGTCTATTTTTTATCCAGATTGATGTATCTGTGTAGACTTCAAATTCATAACCTTTATACTCTTTTTCATACTCTTTTAATTTTTGTCTAATCTCTTTTACAAGAGATATAGAGTTTCCATCTTTTGCTTTATTTATGTTTATTGATACATTTGGAAGGGCATTAAAATGAGATATTTCGCTAGGATCACTTAAAGAGAAAGAGACTTTGGCTATATCTTTTATACGAACTTTTTTATCTCCAACACTAATAATCGTCTCTTTAAGTTTCTCTATATCTTTTATGCCATTGTTTGTGCTTAAAAATAGATGGTTTCCTCTCTCTTTTATTAAGCCAATTGGGAAAATTGTACTTAGAGATGATAAAGAGGAGATAACCCCATCTCTGCTAATTCCAAGGGCTTCTATTTTTTTATCTTCCAAAGTAAATACTAACTCAATATCACTATCTCCACGAATTGTTATATCACTTAAGTTTTCTATCAAAGAGAGGGAGCTTTTTAATTTATTTGCAACTTCTAAAAGCTCTTTTTTATCAGCATTAGATGCTATTGCAATTGTTACAAGTGGAAAAGAGTTTGTAATCATTTTAGATACAGGCTCATCCATATCTGCGGGTAAATCTCGTCTTAGATTTGAGATTATATCTTTTACAAGGCTTAGGGTTTCATCTTTGTCAGAGCCATCTTTTAAGTCAGCTTTGATGTTAAATGAGCCGTTTTTAATTGTACTTTTTATGCTATCTATGTCACTTAAGTTTTGAAGAGACTCTTCTATGTTAGAGACTGCCATTTTATCCAATATATCAGGGCTTGCACCTGCATAAAAACCGTTAATTGAGATAGCTTCAAGATTCATAGGTGGAAATATCTCTTTTGGAATTTTACTATAAGCAAAAATACCAAGAAGTACCAAAAATAGAAATAAAATATGATTTAAAATGGATTTTTCAATAAAAAATGATACTAGAGATTTAATCACTAACGATACCTTATTAATCTATATATAGAGTATGATATCTGAAAACAGATAATTCCAGCAATATCCGCCAAAAGATCACCAAAAGTAGCACTTCTATACTGCACAAACAGTTGTACAACCTCTATAAAAGCTCCAAACAGTGTAAGAGCTATGACATTTCTAAGTCGCTTTTCATAACTTGATGAAGAGCGATTTAGAAGAAGTGATAGTGTAAAAAATGCCATAAAATGGTTAAATTTATCACCTAAATCAAAATCTAGATAGATACCTCCACTTGGAGCCAATGCCAGATATAAAATGGCAAAAGATGTTATAAAAAATATACTCTTAAAATAAAATTTTGCCATTATGCTCTTTTAGTGATAAGGATTAAAATCTCTTTTTTGGGGAAAACTATTTACAGTTAGTTTTGAGAATTTATCACAATAATCCCAAAAGTCAGCTTTAAGTTCCTCATCCATATCATAACTCTCTAAAGTTTCTCTCATGCATCCTAGCCACTCAATTCGTGCTTTTTCAGCAATGGAAAAATCATCATGTATTCGTATCATATAGGTATCTAAGTCCATTCCACCCGTTTCTTCTTCATAGACTTTTGGACCACCGCAAAGTTGTACGAAAAAATTTGTATTTTTTAGTGCAATCTTATCAAACTCCTCTTTATCTTGTGGGAAAAAATTGCTTATGTCACTTTTGTAGATTATCTCATAAAAATTATGCATAAGTTCTCGCATTCCTTTCTCTCCTCCAACAGCTTCATAAAATTTTGGACTTGGATTTTTAAAATCGACTTCTTCACCTTCAATAGTCTTAGTTATCTCGTAACTCATCTTTGTAATCTCCTTTGGTTTTCACTAATTGTATCTAAATCAAAGGTATATTTCAAGATAATAGTTCAAAGGTTTGTATATGAAAAAAGCTATTGTGTTAATTATGTTGATTATAAGTTTAGATGCAAGTGAGTATTACTCAAAAGCAGATCCAAAAGAGGTGTACAATATCAAAGCATCTGTTAGTGGAGAGGTTACCTTTATAAATGATAAATTAGAGGGAAACTTAGGTGATGGTAGTGTGGTTGTTAAGATAGATGATAAGATAGATTTACTTGATTTAAAAGCTTCAAAAAAGAGGTTAGAAATTCTTTTAAATAATCTTGCACTAACAAGAGAAAACTTGAAAAATTCCAAAAAAATCGCACAAATAAATAGAGATAATTATGAGAGAGTAAAAGAGTTGTCATCTTATTCGAAGATACAAAAAGATGCAAAAAAATTATCGATGATAAACTCCAAAAATCAAGCTTTACAAACAGAGATTTCTGTAGAAAATTTAAAAACTCAAAGAGAAGATTTGAAACTTAAAATTGAGATTTTACAAGATAAGATAAAAAAGAAAAATATCAGAGTTAAAAGTGGAGATTATATCTACAAAATCTATCCAAACCTTGGAGATTATCTAAATCCAGGCTCCAAACTTATGGAAGTTTATGATATCCAAAAAGCACTTTTGGTTATTTTTGTGCCTGCTAGTGAGATTGAAAATATAAAAAGTAAAAAGATTTATCTTGATGGACTAGAAACAGATAAAAAGATAGATAAAATTTGGCAAGTAGCAGATAGTATAAATATCTCTTCATATCGAGTAGAGATACTTATAGACAAGCCAAAACAATTCTCAAAACTTGTAAAAATTGAATTTAGATGAAGAGTGCTTGTCCATTAGATTGTTATGATGCATGTGCTGTTATATATGAAGATGGTAAGTTAAAAGGAGATCCAAACCATCCATTTACAAAAGGATTTTTATGTCCATCTCTTAATGGATTTTTAAAACAAGATAGGATTTTATCTCCCTCATTTAATAAAAAAGAGATAAGTATGGATGAGGCTTTAGAGATACTTAGCTCAACTTTAAAAGCAAATCAAGATAAAAAAAGTCTTCTTTTTAGAGGAAGTGGGAATTTTGGAAAGATGCAAGATGTTACAAATGTGTTTTTTGAAAAATATGGTTCAATTTTTACAAGAGGTTCAATTTGTGACGGAGCAGGGCATAATGGTATAGTGCAGGGCAGAGGTGCAAACTTTGCACTTCCTATATCGCAGATTAAAAAGAGTGAAGTTGTTGTTGTTTGGGGAAGAGATGTGAGCGTTTGTAACTCTCATATGATGGATGTTATAAAAGATAAAATTTTGATAGTTATAGATCCTGTAAAAACTAAAATAGCTAAAATAGCCCATATTCATCTACAACTAAAACCAAGAAGTGATTTTTTTCTAGCGATACTTTTGGCTAGGTTTGCTCATATGGAGGAGATGGAGGATTGGGATTTTATAAATGAGCATTGTGAAGATTATGACTATTTTTGTGACTTTTATCAGGGTTTTGGGATTAAAAAGCTGATTGAAAAGATAGATGTTGGAGTTGATGATATTTTAACTACATTGATGTTTTTTAGAGATATGAAAGTTTCAATTTTAGTTGGTGTTGGAGTACAAAAATATACTCATGGCAGTGAAGTCTTAAGAGCTATTGACTCTTTTTTTGCGATGGTTGGGCTGTTTGGAAAAGAGGGTTGTGGAGTCTCATATCTTGGAGATAGCTCTTATGGTTTTTCAAATCCTTTTCAAACTAAAGCCAAAACCACTCCAAAACCGATAGTAGATTTTGGTGAGTTTGAAACAGTTTTTATACAAGGAGCAAATCCAATCTCACAGATGCCAAGCTCAAACAAAGTACAAGAGGGTTTAAAAAAGAGCTCATTTGTAGTCTATTTTGGTCTATATGAAAATGAGAGTTCAAAAATGGCAGATTTAATCATACCTGCAAAAACATTTTTAGAAAAAGAGGATTTAAGATTCTCCTATGGGAGTGAGTATATCTTTAATATGCCAAAAATTCTTGAGAGTGATGTTGGGATAAGTGAATATGAACTTGCAAAATATCTACATAAGAGTTTTGGATATGAAAATCTAAAATGTGAAGATGAGTATATAAATGAGATACTAAGCTCAAACTCAAAAGAGATTGATGGTTATCTTCACTCTGCTAGTTTTGATGGTGCACCTTACTTTAAAGGTTTTTATACTGATAGTGGAAAATTTATCTTTATGGATGAAGTTTGTGGTGAAGATGATTTGATCAATGATGATGGTTATTATCTCATAACATCAAAATATAGATACTCTATAAATAGCCAGTTTAAAAGAGATAACTATCTTTATATATCTGCATCTTGTGGATTTGATGATGGAGATATGGTCGAAGCTAGTAGTATTTATGGAAAGAAAGTTTTTGAAGTTAAAATAAGTGAAGATTTGAGAGATGATATAGTCAAAATTTGTTCAGGAACTTTAGGGGTAAATTTTCTAACATCTTTTAAAAAAAGTGTAGATGGAGACTCCGCAGTGTTACAAGAAGTAAAAATAAATATAAAAAAAGTATAAAAAGTATAAAAATAGTTAAGTAAATTTGACTAATGTCGATTTTTAAAGTAGAGTAAAAATTGCTTTAAAGGAGTCTTGCTTGATTAAAATATTTTCTTACAAATGTATTGTTCTTGCTTTTTTTACTCTAACATCAACTATTTGTGCAGACAATCATAAAAGTTTTAAATTTAGATCTTTAGGCGAAGTCTCTAAAGTGGAGAAATCAAAAAATTATAAAAGAGAGCTTTTAGATAGGATAGATGAACTCATTGGAGATGGTTTGGATTTAGAGTATTTTAATAAGAAAAAACTTGGTTGGTCTGTGTATGGGAGGATTTCTAAAGTCTCTAAGATTGGACTTCGTTACAACTATTAAAAAGAAGTAGTAAAAACTACTCCTTTGGTTCTTTTGGTTTATCTATATCTTTTTCATCTTTATCTTCAGCATCTTTCACATCTGCATCTTTTGGTTTAGTTTCTTCTTTTTTCTTATCTTTGGCTTCTTCTTTTTTTAGTGCCTCTTTGATGTCATCATTTGCATCTGTATGCTCTTTTAGGCGACTCTCCATGTTGTTTTTCTCTTCAAACTCTTTTATGATTGATACAACTTTTTTACCTTCCATCGTCTCTGTTTCATAGAGAGATGTTACCATGTTTTCGATAGCTTCGCTGTATGTTTTTAGAGTTTGTAAAACTATTTTATATCTTTCGTCTAAAAAATCTTTTACAAATTCATCAGCTTTTTCTGCCATCTTTCCACTATACTCTTTGGTAGTTCCTCCCTGCAAGAAGGTGTTTCTCTGTTTTTCTAAAACCATTAAACCAGCAACATCAGTCATGCCATATATACCAACCATCGCTCTTATGATGTCAGTTGCTCTCTCTAAATCATTTCCAGCACCAGTTGAAATCTCTTTTATAAAAACCTCTTCAGCAGCTCTTCCTCCTAAAAGTACATCAACTTCTGCAATAAGCTCATGTCGTTGCATCATATACTTATTCTCTTCGGGAGTATTTAGGGTGTAGCCCAGTGCGGCTAATCCTCTTGGGACTATTGAGACTTTTGAGACTCTTTTTGCGCCTTTTGTTACCTCTGCAATTAGTGCATGACCACTCTCATGGTATGCTACTATCTTTTTCTCTTTTGGATTTATTCGTCTGCTTTTTCTCTCTAATCCTGCAATTGCTCTCTCAACTGCTTCAAAGAAATCTTTTTGTTCAACTTCCTCTTTATTTGCTCGTCCTGCAAGAAGAGCTGCTTCATTTATGATATTAGCAAGATCAGCTCCTGCAAGTCCAGCTGTCAATCTTGCAATCTCATCAAGATCAACATCTTCAGCAATTTTAATCTTCTCAATATGAACTTTTAAAACTTGAATACGACCTTTAAAATCAGGTTTATCAACAAGTACTTGTCTATCAAATCTTCCTGGTCTTAAAAGTGCTGCATCTAAAACTTCAGGTCTATTTGTCGCAGCCAATATGATAACAGGAGATTGATCTGAATCAAACCCATCCATCTCTGCTAAAAGTTGATTTAAAGTCTGCTCTCTCTCATCATTTCCACCCATCATACCGCCAGCTGCTCTACTTTTTCCAATAGCATCTATCTCATCGATAAATATAATAGCAGGAGCATCTTTTTTTGCATTTTCAAATAAATCTCTTACACGACTAGCACCAACTCCAACAAACATCTCTATAAAACTTGAACCAGATACGGAGAAAAATGGCACATCAGCTTCACCTGCAACTGCTTTTGCCAGTAGTGTTTTACCAGTTCCTGGAGGTCCAACTAGTAAAACTCCTTTTGGAATTTTTGCTCCAAGGTTCATATATCTCTCAGGAAATTTTAAAAAGTCAACGATTTCTTTAACCTCTTCTTTTGCCTCTTGAACACCAGCAACATCGCTAAATTTTACTTTTGGTTTTTCAGAATTTACTAGCTTTTTGCTACTTCCCATTCCAAGTATTCCGCCACCCATGCTTTTTTGCATTCGACTTGTAAGAAGCATCCAGATACCGATAAAGATAAAGATAGGAATTATCCAAGTAAATAGTAACTCACTCAGCCAATTTGTTTCGTTAAATCCACCATAAGGGATCCCTTTTTGGTCTAAAAGAGGGATTAGGGTTCCATCTTCTCCTACTTTTTTAACAAAATAGACAGTTTTATCTCCACCTTTTTTTTCAGCAATTCCTTGTAAAGTCGTCTGCCCAATTCCAACATATGTGATAGTTCCATCTTTAATCAGCTCTTTTAACTCATAATAGTTAATTTTTTTGTTAGTTGTTTTTGAATTGGCATTACTCTCATTTATGCCCATTACATCGGTTGAATCAACTGTGCTTTTAAATATTAAAATTATAACTATTGAGAAAATTGCAAACAAAACTAGTGGGTTTTGGTTGAAAAAATTATTGTTTTTATTGTCTTTGTTGTTCTTTGACATTTCGTTCCTTATACTTTTCTTAGCACCAATGTGTGCCACTCATTCATTTTTATACTTTCTACTTTTTCAAAGTCGCTAAATTTTTCACACACCTTGTCAAAATAATTTTCTATTATACCTGATAGTATTAAAATTCCGCCATTTTTTACACATAGTTTTAAATCTTTGTTTATTATGATGATAACATCTGCTATGATATTTGCAATTACTACATCATAGCTTTTTTTTGCACTATTTGCTGAACCAACCCAATGAGCATTTAAATTTGAAGAGTTTTGTTTGAAGTTGTCAATTGAACTTTTTACTGCAATCTCATCCGTATCACATATATCTACAATAGCTCCTTTTTTGTAACTTGCAATTGCAAGTATACCGCTACCTGACCCAACATCTAAAACTCTCATATCTTTTTTTATATATTTGTCAACTATGTTAAGTATGCTAAATGTGCTCTCATGATGACCTGAGCCAAAAGCAAGAGCAGGGTTTATGATGATATTTGTAAGATTTTTTTTCTCTTTTTCCCACTGCGGTCTTATATAAAAAGAGCCTACTTCTATGGGTTTTATGGAGTTTTGGTATTTGCTAATCCAATCTTCATTTTTTTTTCTAACTTGTGAAGTTTTGATTTTGATGTTTAATTTGTTTGCTAACTCTTTTGTTGCCCACTCAATATCTTCAAGTGAGCTTTCAGATCTAACGATAAGCTCCTTGTTTTTCTCTTCTATGGCACTTTGTGTTACTTCAAGTAAAAATGAGGAAAAAATTTCAATTCTCTCACTCACTTTAATTGTTAGTTCATAATAGTATTTATTCATCTAATCCTAATAGTTTAAAGTACTGCTTCGAGTTTTTCTTTTAACACTTGAGGTGTAAATGGTTTTACTATGTAGTTATTTACACCAGCTTTTAAAGCTGTTATAACTTCCGTTTTCCCACCTTCAGTTGTTACCATGATAATTGGTAAATCTTCATATTTTGCCTCAGCTCTCACCTTTTTTACAAGCTCCAAGCCATTCATCTCAGGCATATTCCAATCAGTTACAAGTATGTCTATATCTGGGTTATCACCCATAACTTTCCAAGCAACTGCACCATCTTCGGCTTCAAGAATATCTTTATGACCTAATCTTCCTAAAGTATTTTTGATAATTCTTCTCATCGTTGAACTATCATCGACTACTAAAAATTTCATACAACTCCTTTTTAAACTATTTTAATTTTATCCAAAAGCAACTTTAAAAGCTTCCTCTAAATCAAGAGTACCCTCATAAAATGCTTTTCCGATTATCACCCCAGATACTTCACCACTATTTTTAAGGGCTATTATATCATTAATATCTCGTACACCGCCACTTGCAATCGTATCAATCTTAGATGCTCTTGCTATATCTAATGTAAAATCAAGATTTACCCCACTTAAAGTACCATCTCTTCCAACATCAGTACAGATAATAGCCTCCACACCAGCATCTGCAAACTCTTTTGCTAAATCAGTCGCTTTCATAGTGGACTTCACAGACCACCCTTCAACGGCAACATAACCATCAATTGCATCTATGCCCACTGCAATTGGATACTTAAGAGCGACACTTTTTACAAAATCGGCATTTTTTAAAGCTACTGAACCCAATATGATACGATTTACTCCAAGATCTAAATATCTCTTGATAGTATCTTCATCTCTTATGCCTCCACCAAGCTCTATCTCTATATCGCACATTTTACGAATTTGTTTAATCTGTTTTAAATTTTTTGGTTCTCCTGCAAATGCACCGTTTAAATCTACTAGATGAAGCCATTTAGAACCCATCTCTTCAAATCGTTTAGCAACTTCCCAAGGCTCATCACTATAAATCTTTGCACTATCCATCAAACCTTTGGTTAGTCTAACCGCTTTTCCATCTTTTAAATCAATTGCTGGAAGTATATCCATAACTTACATCTCCGTAAAATTTTTTAATATTTGCAACCCATTTTTATGAGATTTTTCAGGGTGGGGTTGCAAACCATAGATATTATCTTTGTTTATTGCACTTGAAAAACTGTAGCCATACTCACTCTCACCAATTGTATATTTGCTCTCACAAATTGCATGATAGCTATGCACGAAGTAGAGATAAAACTCTTTTTCTAGATTTTTAAAAAGAGGAGTCTTTTTTTGAACAAAAATTTCATTCCAACCCATGTGTGGTACTTTTAAAGGTGTTTGAAATTTTTCTTTATCAAACTTTCTAATCTTCCCACAGATTAAACCAAGACCTTCATGTTCTCCAAACTCATCAGAACTCTCAAGCAGAAGTTGCATCCCAAGACAGATACCAAGAAGAGGTTTTCCTAAAGATGCAAACTCTTTTATAGCCTCATCTAAACCACTTTGTTTTAGATGTTTCATCGCATCTCCAAAAGCACCAACTCCAGGTAAGATTAACTTATCATAATTTTTAATCTCTTTTGGATTTTTAACAATGGTAACTTTAGAGCCAATTTTTAAAAAGGCATTTTCAACACTTCTAAGATTTCCCATGTTGTAATCAACTACTGCAATCATCTCTTCTCTAACTCTTTTTTAACCCCATCTGTAAAAATCTTAAAGTATGATTTGTTATCTGGAATTTTTTCGCTCATAATATCTAAATTTTGTAAATAATCTTCATATAAAATATTTCCTTTTAGAAGTTCATACTTTAAATAGAGCCAGTAGGTGTTTAAAACATCACTCTCACAATACTCTTTTATCTTCTCTAGTCCACCACTCTCATAATATAAAGAAAACACCTGGTCTCCACTTACATCAAATTTACCAGGAATATCCATCATGGTGCATAAAGTATCAAGTTTTAGACCTCTAACCGCCCCAAACTCACTGATATGATCCATTAAATCTACATGAAATTTATCTGTAAAACGGTAACGATAATTATCCCATTTGCTCTTATTTAGCATCTTATTTTCTTTTTCAAAATATGCAGGACAAGATAAACTATATTTCATAGCTCTAACCATGAGCATTGGCATATCAAAATTTCTTCCATTAAAGCTTATTAGTTTTGGGTTGTGTTTGTCTATAAAATTTAAAAAATTCTCTATCATCTCTCTTTCACTATCTCCACCAATTGAACTTACTTTCTCAAATACTCCATAGTCATTAGCAATAACTGCTGAAATTGCAACAACTTGATGAAATGCAATAGGTAAAAAAGAGTTTCCACTCGTTTGCTCTTGAAGTTCAAATGCTTTTTTAGAAACCTCTATATCGCTACCACTAAGATTAAATATAGCTTTTACAAGGTTGGGGTCGGGTATTGTTTCGCAATCAAATACACATATCATCTTTTATCCCTTTTGTTTTTTTGATACTTTTTATATATGTTCTAACCATATTCCAACGCGCTTTTGTTCAGTTTTGATAGTGGTTTTATTTCCGTGACCTGGATACAAAGTTTTATCAAAATCAAAAGCTAAAAACTTTTTTATACTCTTTTTCATATCATTTGGATTTGAGTATGGAAAATCAACCCTACCAATGGAATTTTCAAATATAAAATCACCACAAAAACAGCAATCTTCAATGATAATTATACTATTTCCAGGAGTATGACCTGGTGTGTGAATATACTCTATTTTAATTCCTTCAATTAAAAATTCACTATCTCCAATTACCTCAAAATCAGGGATAGAGCTAGGAGTTCCTTGATTAAAAGGGTCATTTTGCAACATAAAAGCATCCTCTTTCGGAGTGTATATAGGTATTTTCAGTCTCTCTTTTAACTCTTTATTGCTCCAGATATGATCAAAATGTCCATGAGTATTTAAAATAGCTATTGGATTTGTACAGTTTTCTATAACCCAAGAAGTAGCACCGATACCTGGATCTATGATGATATCTTTTTCATCAATTGTAACAATATAGCAGTTTGTCTGATAGTCTCCCATCGGCTTTGTGATTAATTTCATATTTTTCCTTCTAAATTATCTGCTTTTATATTAAAATAGTTTAAATTAATAACAACTTAAGTAGCTTTCATACATCTAAAAGAGTAAATTAAGATTAACTTTAATATAATTCTTATTATATTACATAAAGGCACT
>Ga0256834_1002058_pt1 | contig 13019 bp, 11 predicted proteins | sample 4281140metaG_FD_190536 | JGI IMG/M metagenome (GOLD analysis project Ga0256834, IMG submission 190536) | Hydrothermal vent microbial communities from East Pacific Rise, Pacific Ocean - 4281-140 | ecosystem: Environmental > Aquatic > Marine > Hydrothermal vents | place: Pacific Ocean: East... | reverse complement strand
CAGGAGCAAAGGAGTTAGAAGTAGAGATAAAAGATAAAAAGAAAATAAAGGCTATTTGCGATCTCTCAGAAAGAGACCGTAAGTTAATATGTGCTGGCGGACTTTTAAACTGGGCCAAACAAAAACTTAGTAGTTAGTTATAAAATAAAAAGCTTAACTATTTTCTGGTGGTTCAAGTACATCAAAGCCAATTTCTGAAAGTAGTTTTCTTACCTTTTTTATATTAAAAGTTTGGACTCGGATATAAACTATCCGGGTCTTTTCTTTTTGAGGAATTTCATTTTCAACCATACATATTCTTGTAACAGGTACTTCATGTTCTTCTAGAGCGCGGATGATATTGCCCATAATCTTTGGTTCTTCTCCTACAGATATACCTACAAGCGCACTTCCCTTTTCACCAATTCCAAATATCTTCCTATAAGCACGAATTAAATCTCTAATAGAGAACATGCCCCTTACTCTACCTTTTTTATCTACTACAGGAAGGGCTCCAACATTTAGTTTATCTAGTAGTAAAAGCCCATCATCTATTGTGTCATAAGGAGAAAGAGTTTGAATACCTGTGCTCATAATTTCGGAGACAGGGGTTTTTTCTAGTTTTTCCATTGCTAAACGTCTTTCTTCTTCAGGAAGAACTAAGGATGGATATGCAGATCTTAAGTCTCTATCAGTTACAATTCCTACAAGACAACTGTTTTCATCAGTGATTGGTAGGTGACGAAAGTTGTTGGACTTTAAAATATTTCTTGCCTTTGGAATTGTAATATCAGGAGAAACTGTTATTACAGGTGTGCTCATATAGGTTTTTATATACATTTATTTTAAGCCCCCTTTTTTTAAGTTTTTATGGATAATCCTGCAAGATATGCTTCACAACTTGCAGCAAGAGCATCTAGATGATATCCTCCCTCTAGAATAGATATTATTCTGCCAGAGCAGAAACGTCTTGCAAAATCATCCATTTTAATGCCTAGTTGTCCATATAGTTTTGTTGAATAAGAAAGTCCTGACATATCATCCATTATATGCCCATCAAAACCTGCGGCAATAATTAATGCATCAGGTTCAAATGATTTAAGTGCTGGCTCAACTTTTTCCTCTATGGCGTCAAGTACTTCTTTATCTTTTGCCCCTGGAGAAAGGGGAATATTTAAAGTGTATCCAACTCCTGGGCCAAGTCCTTTTTCTGCACTATAGCCTGTTCCTGGGAAACTAAAAGTAGGATGTTCATGAATACTTATATAAAAAACATTTGGATCTTCTTCAAAGGCAGATTGAATGCCATTTCCGTGGTGAGCATCCCAATCAATTATAGCAATCTTTTTACGATTGAATTTTTCTTGCCAATACCTAGCTGCTATAGCAGCATTATTGAAAAAACAAAAGCCAAGAGCAAGGGCTGCCTCTGCGTGGTGTCCAGGCGGTCTTATAAGACAAAATATTACTTTATTATTATTGCTTTCAATTTCATCTATACCTGTAATACCTGCACCTGCTGCAAGGATTGCTATATCAAAACTTTCATAACAGATACGGTTGTCAGGATGTCCTAATGTAAGATTACCTGCAAGGCAAGCTTCTTCAAAACGCATAAGATATGCATCTTTATGTATTTTTAGAATTTGTTCTCTGGTAGCTGGTTGAGGTGGAACAATATTTATATATTCCCTAAGGGGTCCATTTTCTAATTGTTTTTTTATGACACGTAATCTTTGTGGAATTTCTGGATGTTCTCCACCTTCTGTATCATGTTCTAGAAATTTAGGGTCATAAATAAGGCATATTTCTTTAAAATTTGGCATAGATTAAATACCTCATTTGAGATTGTTACTTGATAGACTTTGGTATACTATAACTTTTAATCTTATCATACAATGTATTTGCTTTTTGAAATTTAAACTCTTTAACAATTTACATCAATTTTTTATTAATTGCTAGAATAATTTATAGACGAGGTAAAAATATGAATATGTATCCAAATGCTACTACAGATATATATGGTATAGTAGGGCATCCTGTAGGTCATAGTTTAAGTCCAGTAATGCATAATAGCGCTTTTAGGATATTAAAGATAAATGCTGTTTATTTGGCATTTGATGTTACAAATTTAGAAGCTGCAATTAATGGAATTAAGGCATTAGGTATAAAAGGAGTTTCTGTTACAATTCCTCATAAACAGGCAGTGATAGAGTTCCTTGATGAAATTGATGATATGGCTAAAAGGATAGGCGCTGTTAATACGATTATAAATAGAGATGGTATACTATTTGGTACTAATACTGATTGGCTTGGTGGAGTAAGAGCACTTGAGGAGGTTATAGAACTTAAAGATAAAAAGATAGTTATTATTGGTGCAGGAGGTTCTGCCAGAGCAATTTGTATAGGTCTAAAAGATCGAGGAGCTATTATTCATATTGCAAATAGAACAGTATCAAAAGCCAAAGAACTTGCATTACTTTGCGGTGGTAGTTTCTCTGGACTCAAGGAGCTAGATGAAATTAGTTCGGAATTTGATATACTTATAAATACCACGCCTGTTGGAATGTATCCTAAACATAATGAGATAGTGATAGATCCAAAGCTATTGTCTAATTTTAATGTGGTAATGGATATTGTATATTCACCTGTTGAAACCCTTCTTTTAAAAGAGGCTAGAAAAAGAGGTTGTAAAACCATTACTGGATTAAAGATGTTACTATATCAAGCAATTGCTCAATTTGAATTATGGATAAATCAACTTGCTCCAATAAAAGAGATGGAAAAGGCTCTTTTAAAAGCTATTGGTTAAATCAATCTTTCTGTTTTTTAGCCATTTTAAGCCCACCTAAACTTTAGACGATAAAATTATACAGGATTTAAGAATTATTTAAACCTACAGGGGTGAAGTCCTGTGATTTCAAATTTTAATTCTTCAAGTGAAGCAGTAATTATCTTTCAAATAGCAGGTAAAAGATGTGCTTGTTCTGTGGATTTTATTAGAGAAGTAGCAAAGGCATCATCTATATATAAGATCCCTAGCAATCATCCATTAGTAGAAGGCATATTAAATCTTAGAGGCATGATAATACCAGTTATAAGATTTTCTTCTTTGCTTAATCAAAATATTAATGAACAAGGTTCCAATTTAGTACTGGTAGCACATGTTAGTAGTTTTTATGTAGGACTATTAGTAGATCATGTTTTTAAAGTTGAAAAGCTTGCTGTTAATAAGGACGTAACAGAAGAGTCTCATAATGAAGAACATACTAAGGAAGATAAAGATGAGTCTAAACAAGAAGAAGTTGATGTATCGTGGATTCCACGTAGATTTTTAAAAGAGATAGTAAAACTTGAATCAGGTCTTAAATGTCCCCTTTTAGATTCAAAGAGCTTATCTCAAGCCCTTTGGGCATATGTACCAGATAAAGAAAGAGGAGAATAATTTTAGAATTTGATTTTTGGAGGTAATATGAGAGACTGGAGTCTTAGGACAAAAGGTTTTGTAATGATTTTAGCAGTTGTGGCGATTCAACTTGCTGCTTTTGCATATCAGTATTTGACTTCTCAACAATTACTTAGGATGGAAGGGGAAAGAACTCTTCATACTGAAGCAGTTTCTCTTGCGAATAGAATGCAGCAATTTATGGAAGATAGAGTAAATGATATGCTTACTTTAAGCCATATGGAGATCGTTAAAGATGTTGTAAATGGAAATCCTCAAGCAGAAGGTAGTAAGTTTTTAAAAGGTATGGTTTCTCAATATGGATATTATAGGTGGATGGCTATTACTGATAGTAATGGTAATATCCTTGCCTCTTCTGGCTTGGGATTGAATAAAATCTCTCTTAAAAATACTAAATGGTTTAGATTGTCTTCCCATGAGGTATTAATTAGAGGGCCGTTTAGGATTAAAGAGTCTTTAGGTAAAAATAAGTCTAGGATAGGCCCTTGGACTGTTGCCTTAATAGTTCCAGTTAATGCCCAGAAGCAAGGTACATTAGTTGGATTTTTAAAGTGGTCTGCTTTTTATAGGCTTGTAAGTAGTGCCACAACTTCTTTAGAAAGTAAAAAAGGTACTCTTTATGTGATCGATAAAAACGGAAAGATCATTTTCCATCCTAATCTTGATCTGGTTGGGAAATTTGTTAGTGATGTTGGAAGAGACGATTTATTTAAAGCACAAAATAGTCTTTTAGGTACTGTACCTATAAAAGTTGAAACTAAAAATGGTGAAGAAGAAACCCTTCTTGCTTCAGTTGCTACTATAAATTCTCCAAAGTTATTAAAGGGATTAAACTGGACTGCTGTTGTAGAAATGCCTGAATCTGCTCTTTTTGGGGTGTTACATCAGGTATTAAAAACAGAGGCTATTTCTTGTGGAGCAGTATTTTTATTTTTACTCCTTATAGGGCTTTATCTTGATAGTGCAGTTATAAAACCAGTTACTAGAGCAGCTAATCTTTTAAGAAAAACGGCTCAGAACCTAGATCTGACAGGAAGGCTTAAGGTAGAAAGTAATGATGAGATTGGCCGCATGTCTGCTGCTGTTAATCAGTTTATGGAGGTATTACAAACTACTTTTAAAGGAGTGATGGATACTGCTGCTAGGTTTACAAAATCTAGTAAACAGATTCATAGGGTAGCTCGAAGTATTGCAGAAGATGCTATTACTCAGGCTAATAGAGCCAAAAAGATGATGGAAGCTGTAAATATTATGAGTAAAAATGCTTTGGAAGTAGCATCACATGCGGAAAACTCTGCAAAACTTGCTCGTGATGCTGCAAGAATTATAGATGAAATGGCAAAGACAAGTCTTAAGATAGTTGAAACATCAAATGAGAATAAAGCAGATGCAGAAGATACAGCAAAAGTAATTCGTGCAATGGGAGAAAGTGCTAAAAAAGTACAATCTAGAGCTATCGCTCAGTCTGAGGCTTCTGCTAAGACAGCTAAAGGACTTAAAGAAATGGCAGAACAGCTTTCATATATGGCAAAAGAGGCACAAGAAGCAGCAGAACAAGCAAGACAGGCAATGGAAAGCGCAGAAGATGGTGGGAAAGCAATGGAGCAAACTGTTAGAGGAATGGAGGCTATCGCAGAGAGTTCCAAACAGGTCTCAGAAATCGTTGATCTTATTTCAGATATTGCAGAGCAGACGAACCTTTTGGCTTTAAATGCAGCTATTGAGGCAGCAAGAGCAGGGGAACATGGTAGAGGTTTTGCTGTAGTTGCAGAAGAAATCAGAAAGCTTGCAGAAAGGACAAGTGAGTCTACAAAAGAAATAGCAGCACTTATTAATGAATCTACTAAAAAAGTTGAAGAAGGGATGAATCTCACTAAAAACAGTGCAAGAGCTCTTGAACGTATAGTAAATAATGTACAAAGATCAAGTAAGGTTACAGGACATATATCTGAAGTATCTACTATTCAGGCAAAAGGTACTACAGAGCTTGTTAAAGCAATGGATGAACTAAACGATTTGGCAGGTAATATTGTTGAGATGACTAATATTCAAGCCAAAAGTAGACAAGAGGCTGAAAGCGCAATGGAAAGATTACGTACCTTAAGTGAAGAAATAGCTGCTATTGCCAACTCTTCAACCATTACTATTAAAGCAGCAGTAGAAACTATAGATAAAGTCACAAGTAATTCTTCTCAAATAACAGTTAAGACAGAAAGTCAAAGGGAAAGAGGTAATGTGCTCCAAAAAATGATGTCTGAAATGGCAGAAGTGGCATCACGTACGGCTTCAGGTGCAAAGAGTGCTTTACATGCTGTTGAGGAACTTTTAGCTCAGGCACAAGCTGTTGAGCGAGAAGTTAAAAAATTTAAAGTCTCAGAATTAATTACTCCTTTAAAAGAGGAAAAAGAAAAGAGCAATCCCTCCTCTTCTTTAGGTAAATAGTATCTAAGCATTTTTTAGTACTTATTTGCTTGACATATTTTATCTTTTCATCCTATCCTTAAAAAAAGAGGGGAGCCTGTAAGGAGGAGGGATGTTGGATTCTATTAAAAAACTTATCATTAGTATCATAATAGCGTTTTTTTTAGGAGGTTGTGCAGTAGTTAGTTCTCCTGTAGGAGACGGGGCTATTATAACAAATGTTAAGGGGCCTATTGCAGTTACTTCTGCAACAGGTACGGATAAAGTAGGAAATGCTACGTGCATAAATGTATTAGGTATAGTTGCAGCGGGTGACTGTAGTATTGAAGCTGCTATGAAAAAGGGTGGTATTACTAAAGTTCAACATGTTGATCACAAAAGCAATAGTATATTAGGTGTAGTATCTTGGTTTACAACTATAGTTTATGGACAGTAAGTTAACAGTTAAAATTTGAGACAATTCTTTAGGTTCCCCTCTTTAAGTGAAAAATTTTTCAAATCATGGCCAGTGGGCCTTTGAAATACTCGTAGATTAAAATGTGGTATGGCTGCAAGCAGATGATCAAATATATCAGCTTGAATAGCTTCATAGTTGGCCCAACGTATATCATTTGTAAAAACATAGATTTCAAGGGGGAGTCCTTCTGGGGTAGGAGCAAGATGGCGTACTAGAAAAGTCATATCTTGTCTTATCTTAGGATGTGCCCTTAAATATGCTTCTACATATGCTCTAAATGTACCAAGGTTTGTCATACGCCTTCCATTTACAGGTTCGCTGTCATCTATACCAAGTTTTTTGTTATATTCATCAATTTCTTTCTTTTTGTTTTGTATATAGTTTTTTAAGAGTTTTATATTTTCTAATCTTTTTATATCATTATCTTCTAAAAACTTAACACTTGTTTGATCAATTAATATAGCCCTTTTAATGCGTCTCCCACCAGCTTCTTGCATCCCCCGCCAGTTTTTAAATGATTCTTCAATAAGTTTGTATGTTGGTATGTTTATTACTGTTTTATCCCAGTTTTGGACTTTTACAGTATGAAGTGCCATATCTATAACTACACCATCAGCTCCATACTTGGGCATTTCTATCCAATCACCTAACCTGACTAGATCATTGGTAATGATTTGTATGCTAGCAACAAGAGACAGGAGCGTATCTCTAAATATAAACAAAATAACTGCTGTTAGTGCACCAATACCGCTTAAAAATATCCAAGGAGATTTACCTATTAAGATGGATATAGCTAAAACTAGTCCTAATAAATAGAGGCTTAACTTGGCTATTTGTATGTAACCTTTTATAGGCCTTTTTTTAGAGATAGGATATGTTTCATAAATAGCTAGTACAGCAGATAAAAGTCGATCTAGCATCAATATAATCAAAATAAATATAAATGTAGTTATAATTCTATGGACTATCGGAGATATTTTGGGGAATATACCTATGCCAAAGTAGATAATAAGTGCAGGTATAATATAGGAAAGGGGTGTAAATACCCTTTTTTCAATTAATACATCATCCCATTTTGTTTTAGAATGTTTAATCCAAAAGTGGATAATTTTTATAACATAAAGTCTTACGATAATATAAGAAATTAAAGCAAAAAGAAATATTATACCTATAATAATAACATCTTCAACTGTTGAACCTGTGGCAATAAAATTATAGATCTTTGAAAAAGTATTACTTATTACCTGCATATTTCAAAATTATTTATCATTTCTCTTGTCAAATAGGCGTTTTGATTTTTTCTGTGATCTCGGAAGGGTCCCATGGTCGACTATTCTTACCTCTGCAGAAACCATGATTTCCTTTTTTATCATAAGGCTTATCTTATCTTCTATCTCATCATCCCATACAGGATCTCCCATTGGATCTCGCTCAATATTTATTGTCATATAATCTTTACCAGCTTGTCTTTCTAAAATGATGTTATATTCACTAGATACACCTTCAACCATTGATAGAATTTCATCTATTTGTCCTGGATAAATATTTACTCCTCTAAATATAAACATATCATCGCTTCTTCCTAAGATTCTGTCATGTCTAGGGAAGATAAGTCCACATTTACACCTACCAGATATAGCACGGGTTAGATCCCTAGTTCTATATCGGATTAAAGGAGCAGCTTCTTTTTTAAGAGTTGTTACTACCATTTCACCAATTTCACCTTCTCCTACAGGTTCAAGGGTTTCAGGATTTAATATCTCAAGTATGTAATAGTCTGCCCAATAATGAATTCCTTCATGATAAGGGCAATCTATACCAGCGCCTGGTCCATAGAGTTCTGTAAGTCCTGTTATGTCAAAAAGTTCCTCTGCATTAAAGTTTTCTAATATTGCACGCCTCATTGCATCGCTACAGCGTTCAGAGCCTTGAATAATCTTTTTTACATTTATCTTATCTTGAATCCCTCTTCTGTGTACCTCTTCTGAAAGAAGAAGTGCCATTGATGCTGTACAACAAATAACATTTGGTTTTAGATCAACTAAAAATTGACATTGCATATCTAAATTGCCAGGACCTATAGGAATTGCCATAGCACCTACTGCTTCGCATGCAGTTTGAAAGCTTATTCCAGCAGTCCAAAGTCCATATCCTACAGCTATTTGTACTTTATCTCCCGGACCAACTCCTGCTAAATCATAACATCTTGCAAAAAATGTAATCCAATCTTTTATATCATTTTGGGTGTAACAAAGGATTTTTCTCTTTCCTGTTGTACCTGAAGAAGAGTGTATTCTAACGACTTTATTTTCAGGGACAGATAAAAGAGGCATTGGATAGCCATCTCTAAGATCATCTGCAGTTGTAAAAGGAAGATATTTTAAATCATCAAGACTTTTTATGTCTTCTGGTTTTATACTAGCATCTTCAAATCTTTTTTTATAAAATGGACTATTATTATATGCATGGGAGACAGTCCATTTAAGCCCTTGTAATTGTATTTCTTTAAGTTGTTCCTCATCTTCTATGTTGGGCCAAAACCATTTTTGTGAATCTCTTTGCTTCATCTCCTTTTTTTTACTCCTTTAATAACTTATGTAAACTTTTTTAATCCTTTTTGTTCTAGTTCTTCAACTAGATATCTTACTTCTTGTAGTCTATCTCTAGGACATACTAATATACAATCATCTTCCACTATAACAGCCATATTTTTTAAGCCAAGTACTGCAACAACTTTATCTTTACTACAACTTAAAAGACAACCTTTACTATGTCTTGCAACAACATTACCTGTGATACTATTTTTATTTTGATCTTTTGGAGAAAGTTCATAAAAGGTCTCCCAAATACCAAGATCATGCCAACCAAAGTCTGCAGGAAACACAACTAGATTCTTTGCCTGCTCTAATACCTCATAATCAATAGAATCGTTAGGAAGTTTATAATAATACTGACTTATAGTTTGGGCTGCCTCTTTAATATTTGCATTAAAGCCTAATTTTTTCAGTATCTTACATGTTGAGATAAGGCTCTTACATGCCCAAGCGAAAATGCCACTATTCCAAAGGGTGTTACCTTTTTCTAAGTAACCTTGTGCTACTTTTTTACAAGGTTTTTCGTGGAAGGATAATACCTTATAACATGGGAAATCATCTACCTTCCCCTGCAATTTGCCTACCATTATGTATCCATAGGCAGTTTCTGCTCTAGTTGGCTTTATACCAATTGTTACAAGGTCTGGATGCGAAGCTGCCCATGTCATAGTAGCAGATAAGGTACGACGAAATAGGGATTCGTTTTTTATCATATGGTCTGTTGGAAGTACTGTCATTATAGAATCAGGAAACCTCGATTCTATAACTATAGCACTCATAATAACTGCAGCAGCAGTACCTTTTGGAATAGGTTCGATAAGTAGGTTTTCTTCTGGTAGCTCTGGAAGTTGTTCTTTTACTAGATGTTTATGTTCTGGTTTAGCTACAACCCATATCCTACTCCAAGGAAAGATCGGATGAATCCTTTGAGCAGTACGTTGTAAGAGGCTTTTTTCTTCACCAAATGCCAAAAATTGTTTTGGTTTTTTTCTCCTTGCTCTGGGCCAAAGCCTTTGTCCTAATCCACCTGCAAGTAAGACTGCATGGGTATTATCCATACTTAGCTCCCAACAAGCACTATTAAGTGCTTAATATAAAGGAGCAAATAGCTGCCGCAGATATAGCAGCAGTTTCTGCTCTTAAGATTTGAGGTCCAAGGCTTACACTTAAAAAATCATTTTCTTTTAAGATAGCCAGTTCATCTTTACTAATTCCACCTTCTGGACCAATTACTATTATAATTTCCTTATCTGCTAGTTGGTTTTTTTTATCAATTAATAATTTGGCAAGCTTTAGATTATCCTCATCTTCCCAGAGTAAAAGTTTAGCACAGTTTTTTCTTGTTGAGAGTTGTCCTAAAAAGTCTTTTAAATCAATAGGTGGTTCTATATACATTTCAAAGGACAATTTACATTGTTTAAGACTCTGTCTGGATATAGTCTTCCAACGTCTTAAATGCCTTGATAATTTTTCTTCACTTAATTTTACTACAGTCCTTTCCATTATAAGAGGGGTTAGTTTCTTTACACCAAGCTCTGTTAGTTTTTCTACCATCCAATCCATAGGGGATTTTTTTAATATAGATACACCAACATGTAGATTGGTTGGTAATACTAATGGTGGGAGTTCTTTTTCAAAATTCAATGTAACCTCTTTTTTCTTTATCTCTGTTATCTTAAATAGTGCTTCCCAGCCCTTCCCATCTATAAGTACAACTCTATCATTAACCTTTAGTCTTAATACATTTATCATGTGATGGGCTTCTTTTCCAGTAATATATAGCCTTTTAAGCTCATGATGATTTATAGCTTTTTCTAAAAGAAAACGTCTCAGTTTTTTCATTTCTTACTTTTTACTTGTAATTTTATTAAATTAATAATAATTTTAAATAATAAACTGTTAATTTTTTTATCAAATTCCTCGAAAAAGTAAATAAAAACTAAACCTCTTGGAGTAAAAACTTACCATGAAATATACAAAAATTTTGACTAGTTTTACTATGCTTTTACTTTTTTTAGGGCTTTGTTCCTGTAAAAATGCTCCTGAAGAAACCCTACCATCTCATAAAAAAATATCCATAAAGACTTTTAAGGTAAAATATGTTCAAGTGCCCATATTAAAAAGTTTTCCTGCCCTTACTAAGCCCAAAGAAGAAGTTAAACTTTCTGCAAAAATTTCTGGTTACATAAAAGGGATATTTGTTAATGAAGGTCAGCAGGTTAAAAGGGGAGATTTACTTTTAGTTGTAGATGAAAAAGGGATAGAATCCCAAATAAACGCCCTTAAGGCCTCTATAAATGCGGTAAAAGAACAAAGAGATGCTTTAATGGCTAGATATGCATACGTTAAGGCAAATTTTTTACGTTATAAATCTTTATTGGCAAAAAGGGCTATTAGTAAGGAAAAATTTGATAAGATAAAATCTGAATATTTATCTTTAAAAGGACAAATAGATGCGCTTTCTGCAAGGATAAAGCAGATTAAGGCACAACTTTCTGAAACAGAAAATGAGCTTAAATATGTAAAAATCACTTCTCCTATAAATGGTTGGGTTATAAAAAGATACGTTGATAAAGGAAGTTATGTAAATTCAGGTGATCCTCTTATAACTTTATACAGTTATGAAGAAGGATTGTGGCTTGTAGCAGGAATTGATGAGTCTTTAATAAATAAAGTTAAGATAGGGGAGAAAGTAAGGATTTCTATCCCTGCATTTAAAATTAACGAAAATAAGACTATATCACAAATAATCCCAGACATAGATCCTTTATCTCATACCTTTACTGTCAAGGTTTCTCTCTTAAATCATGACATTAAGGCAGGGGCATTTGGGAGAATATACATAACAGTTTCTCATAAAAAGGCTCTTTTAATACCTAAAGATACAGTCATAAAAAGAGGAGGAATAGATGGTGTTTATGCCCTAGATAAAAACCGTATACTCCATTGGAGAATAGTCAGAATTTGTGATTGTCCAATAAGAGGCTTTTGTGAAGTTCTTAGTGGACTTGAACCTGGAGATGTAATAGCTGCTTCTGATCTGTTTAAGGTAAAGGAGGGTATGCGGGTTGACTAAACAGTGTGCCACTTATCATAAGGCTGGCTTTCTTTCCTGGATTGTTAGAACGTTTGTAGATAGTAAACTTACGCCTATAATTATTATTGCTAGCCTCCTCCTTGGCCTTTTTGCAATCCTTTTTACTCCTAGTGAAGAAGAGCCCCAGATAATCGTTCCAATGGTGGATGTAATGGTTAAGATGCCAGGGGCATCTCCTAAAGAGATAGAGACAAGGGTTATAGGTCCTATGGAAAAACTTCTTTGGGAGATCCCTGGAGTTGAGTATATTTATTCAACTGCAATGCCAGGTAAAGCCCTTACTGTAGTTAGGTTTTATGTGGGGCAAGATACGGAAAAGAGTATAGTAAAGGTATATGATAAGCTTTATTCCCACCTTGATTGGATACCTCCAGGATGCAGTAAACCTATCTTAAAGGCTCATTCTATAAATGATGTGCCTATTGTGGTTTTAACCTTATGGGGCAAAGGCTATAGTGCACTTTCTTTAAGAAAGATAGCAGATGAATTAAAAGATAAAATAAGCTCTATAGATGGCATAGGCCATATATTTATAAAAGGTGGGCTTAGAAGAGAGCTAAGGGTTAAGCTTCTTCCTAAAAAACTTTCATCTCTTGGACTTGATCCTGTAGATATTATAAATGCACTTTATTCTCAAAACCAGGCATCTTGGATTTCTAATATTACCTCAGATAACAAGGCATTTTCTATCCGTTTAAATAACTTTTTTTCAAACAAAAAGGATGTAGAAAAAACTATTATAAAGGTTGTCAACAACAAACCTGTATATCTTGGAGAGGTCGCTAAAATTATAGATGGACCTAAAGAGCCTTCTTCTTATGTATTTATAGGAGCAGGTCCTAGTGAAAAGGTGCGTAATGTTGGACTACTTCCTGGTCAGATTGAACCAGCAGTATCCATTGCAATTGCTAAAAGAAAAGGAAGAAATGCAACAGAGCTTGCAAATAAAATCTTAAAGAAAGTAAAAGAATTACGAGGTGTTATTATCCCTGATAATGTCCATGT
>Ga0256834_1002057_pt1 | contig 13023 bp, 11 predicted proteins | sample 4281140metaG_FD_190536 | JGI IMG/M metagenome (GOLD analysis project Ga0256834, IMG submission 190536) | Hydrothermal vent microbial communities from East Pacific Rise, Pacific Ocean - 4281-140 | ecosystem: Environmental > Aquatic > Marine > Hydrothermal vents | place: Pacific Ocean: East... | reverse complement strand
GCGCTGAGGCTGCCCTCTTTTTCGGAGAGTTTTATGGCAAGTTCGGAGTGGTGGCCATGACGGTTGATCAGTCTGTCGTTCCACCGTGCTGAACCACGCAGTCCGACATCTGTTTCATAGCCAAGGCCAAAGGTGAATTTATGGGGAACTATGGGCTTCATCAGGACATTTATCGGCAGATCCCTGTCTGCTGCTTTGTGAAAGAGAGGGTCAATGGTGACCTCTTTTGCGTAATTGCTTGCGATGAGGATCTGCTGGAAGTGGAGCAGCTCCTCAAGGGAATAGGGTGTTCCTTTCCTGATGCTGTTGTACTCTTCAAGCAGATCCGGGTCGAGAAAATCCTGCTGAAAAAACACCTCCCCGAAGTAGTACAGTGGTCCTGTGTCCATAAGTAGGGTGAGCTCTGCACTGTTCCGGTCAAGGTCCACCAGCCATTCACTTTTGATAAAGCGTGCCTTTGGGTATCCATTTGAGAAGGCAACTGTCATGAACTGGTTTTTTGCTGCCTCATATTCGGCGTGGACAAGCCGGTTGCTGCAGCTGTTGAGATAATCCCGGATACTTTGTGCAAAGACTGCTTTGTCGGCACCTTCTCCCGTCCAGCGAATGTCACGTCTGCTGATGGTCAGTGCTACTCCTTTGTCTATGGTATAGGAGGCTTTCCAGACACCGTCCGTTTCACGAAGTGTGGCTGTTATGTGCGGCTGATAATAGCCATAGGGTTGCAGGGCCTCTCTTATCTCTTCATCTGCCTGCTGGTGAAGGTTCTTTATCCAGTGCGGATTGAGGTCTTTATTCTGTTTCTGTTTTTCAATATCAAGGAAGTTCAGGACATTCTGGCGCAGGGGATCTTCAATTCCGCGCACGGTCACTTCAAGTCGTGTCGCCGCCATGAGCGAAACCGCAGGGGAGACAGACAGGCAGAAGGCAATGGCTGCAAAGAGGAGTATCCGATACGGTGTGCGTCCCGACTTCACCGGGAAAGATAAAACAGGTTTCATTATTGTGGGTGTCAGACAGTTGGCTTCTGCTTAAAAAGAACTCCACTGCCTCAAAGAGATTATTCTCTGAGGCAGTGGAGGTGTGGAACAGTTGTTTCGGGGGAAAGAGGTGTGGGAGAGTGTTTATTCACAGCTGATGCATTCAGCCGGGCAGGAGCCGATGGCTTCTTCAACACACTCTTCGTCCACTGCGTCTTCGTCGATAACATAGGCCTTTGCCTCATCATCATTAAAGGCAAAAACATTTTTACAGAGCTCAACGCAGGTTTCGCATCCAATACATTCGTCTTGGTCAATTGCTACTTTTTTAGCCATTTGTATGTCCTCGTTTGTTTATACATCTGCTCTGCAGAAAAATCCTTGTGCAATATACAGGCTTTTCAGTCTCTGAACATGACTGCACAGCCTGCTGCTATCATCACACTGCCGGCAGATCTGTTAATGGTACCTACTGTCCTTTCACTCGCAAACAGTTGTCCTGCCATTGTTGCTGTCCACGCATAGCCGAGCAGAACGCTTCCGAGTACACAAAAGACAATAATACTTATCAGCAATACGTCAATGCTTCCTATCTGCTCAAGATTGACAAAGCCGGGAAGAAAACCGAGATAAAAGAGTATCACCTTCGGGTTGGCCAGGGTGATACTCAGCCCGCTGAAATAATTCTGCAGACAGGTGAGTTCTGCGGCTGCCCCGGTCTGATGCGTCTTTGCCGGAGAGCGCCACAGGCTGATGCCAAGCCAGATCAGGTACAGCCCGCCGCCATATTTGACAACGACGAAAAAACTGCCAAGGGCCGCAGCCATGGTGGAGAGTCCGTAGACGGCAAGGAGTAGAAATACCAGATCCCCTGTCACGATACCAAGGATCAGCACGGCAGCATGTGAAAATCCGCTGGCAAGTGCCCTTGCCACAGTGGCAAAGACACCTGGTCCGGGACTTGCCGCAAGGATAAACATGGCAGCAGCAAAGCTGAGCAGAGTGACAGTGGACATGGGTTTTTACAGTGCTTTGGCCTTGTCCATTGCTCTCTTAAAGGCATCGGCAGAACCGGCTATGACAGAATCACTGACACAGAATGCAAGACGAAAATAGCCCGGTGCGCCAAATCCCTGTCCGGGAACGGCAAGGATTTTCTCTTCCTGCAGAATGGCACAGAATTTCACATCATCTGCAATGGGAGCCCTGGGAAAGACGTAAAAGGCGCCTTTGGGCGGGATGAAGTCATATCCTGCATCACTGAGGATCTTGCAGAATGTTTCCCGTCGTTCAACATAGATGGAGTTGTCAACACTGGCATCCTGGAGCTCTGCCACCACTCTCTGCATGAGGGCCGGAGCATTGACAAATCCGAGGATACGGTTGGCCAGGGTCAGTGCATCGAGCAGTGCAGCCTTGTCTGTGATCTCAGGGTGGACTGCAAGGTAGCCGATACGTTCTCCTGGCAGTGACAGATCTTTTGAGTAGGACGAGAGAACGATGGAGTTGTTTGTTGCCTGAAAAACACTGCCAACCACATTGTTGTCAAAGATAATCTTACGGTAAGGCTCATCCGCCAGCAGGTAGATGGTTGTTTTCAGTTCAGCGCCTTTTTTGTCCAGCAGGGCACCGAGCTCATTCAGCGAATCCTGAGAGTAGATCTGACCGGTTGGATTGTTGGGGGAGTTGATGATAACGGCCTTGGTCTTTTCAGTGATGGCCGCTTCAATTGCCTTTATGTCAAGGTTGAACTCGCTGTCGGTCTGGACGATTTTACTCACTCCTCCATGGTTGTCCACGTAGAAGTTGTATTCAACAAAGTAGGGGGCAAGGAGGATAACTTCTTCACCCGGGTTGAGAAGGGACTTCATCACAATATTCAGAGCACCGGCAGCACCGCAGGTCATGAGCATGTCACCATGAAAGACGTCTATTCCCTGCTCACTGGACATCTTGCCGGCAAGGGCTTCTCTGACCCATGGATATCCGCCATTGGGCATGTAGGCATGCATACCGGGAGTTTCATCAGCCACAATTTCCCTTATCACCTTGTTGTATTCGGCAGGCGGCGGTACATCCGGGTTGCCGAGGCTGAAGTCAAAAACATTCTCTGCACCGTACTGTGCCTTCATCTTGGCACCTTCTTCAAACATCTTACGGATCCAGGAAGATTTCTCTGCAAAAGTACGCATCTTTGTGGAAATGGTCATTATGATTTACTCCTTATGTATTGGTGCTGTTTTGTTATCGACTGGTAAACGATATATAAACTATCTCTTTTTAAAGAAATCGTAGGCCGCATTGATCTCTTTCATTTTTTCTTCGGCAACAGCCCGGAACTCTTCTCCAAGATGACGAACTTTGTCCGGGTGGTACTTCATGCTGAGTTTGCGGTATGCTTTTTTTATGGCAGCCTGATCTGCCCCCGGCTCAAGTCCCAGGACGGCATAATAGTGATCGGCTGATCCCTGCTGACTGTAGGACGACTGCTGCTGTTGTCTGCCGTACTTGTATTTTGCCTCAATGGTGCGTTTGTCATAATCATTGATCTGCAGGTAATCTGCAATATCCCTGGCGATTTTCAGTTCAGCTTCAGGGACCTGTGTTTTGGTGTAGAGAATCTGGTAGATGAGTTCAAGGAGGATGAGTCGGGGTTCATAGTCAAAGGTGTCCCGAAATTCCAGGAGCAGGGACTCCATGGAATGTGTAGAGTTTACAGCCTCTTTGATCAGGTTTTTAACCCAGTACATCCGGGTCTGGTCGTAGCGCAGGTTGTACTGGAAAAAACGCTGTATGGTGGAGATCTCTTCTTTGCTGACAACTCCGTCGATCTTGGCAATATTGATCAGGATGTGGACCAGCAGCCAGACGAAGCGGTTGTGACTCTCCGTCTGTGACGCCTCATAGGTGGAGACTTTCTTCTGAATCCAGTAGCTGAATCCCCAGAAGAGACCTATAAAGAGTAAAATTCCGGCAAGGCCGGAATAGAGAAGGACTCCAAGAAAGTTCAACAGTCCGGAAAAACCGCCTGTGAGTAAACTGAAGAGGAGCAGGATAAGAAGACAGCCGCCACATCCTGGCTGTTCGTTTCGTTGGTATTGCATGGTGAGTTATGGTGCCAAAAGGGATGTTATTGGTGGTATGAATCGTCTCCAAAAAGGGCATTGATGAATTCATCGGCGTCAAAATCACGCAGGTCATCTATCTGTTCACCTATGCCGATAAAGCGAATGGGGATTGCAAGTTCCCGGCTGATATTGGCAACGATGCCACCCTTTGCAGTACCATCAAGTTTAGTAAGTGCAAGGCCGGTTATTGTGACGGCCTCGTTGAAAAGTTTTGCCTGTGACACGGCATTTTGTCCGGTGGTTGCATCCAGAACCAGCAGGATTTCATGGGGAGCGTCGCTGAGTCTTTTTCCCATGACCCGTTTGATTTTTTTCAGTTCTTCCATGAGATTGACCTGGGTGTGCAGTCTTCCGGCTGTGTCCACTATAACCACATCATAGTCTTCTGCAACGGCGCGGTCCATGGCATCAAAGGCAACGGCTGAAGGATCGGCACCCTCCTGCCCAGAGACTACCTGGACATCATTGCGCTCACCCCATATTCTGAGCTGAGCCACAGCCGCTGCGCGAAAGGTGTCTGCAGCCACCAGGAGAACAGATTGTCCGGAGTTTTTGAATTTCCTGGCTATCTTTCCGATTGTTGTGGTTTTTCCCACGCCGTTTACTCCCACCACCATGATCACAAAGGGACCGGATTCAGGCATTATCAGCTCTGCATCCTTGCCGGAGTCCGTGATAAAAGAGCGCAGTTTCTCTTTGAGTACCGCCTTCAGCTCAGTGGGGTTGGAGAGGGCATCGCGTTTAACCCGTTTTCGTGCGTCATCAAGGAGTTCCATGGCGGTATTGATGCCAAGGTCAGCGGTGATGAGGATTTCTTCAAGTTCATCAAAGAGATCACTGTCAATCTCTTTTTTCCCGAGAAAAAGGCTGTCCATCCGGTACACAAGGGACTCTTTGGTCTTGTTGAGCCGTGAAGAGAGGCGCTGAAACATTGATCCGATACCGGCGCTGCTGCTCTCCTGCTGTTCACTTTCGGGGACAGTTTCTTCTGCTTCGGGTTCCGTCTGAGTGGAGTCGTCCCTTTCAGGGAGGCGGGTGAGCGTTTCATCGCTGTCACTTGTGGCGGATTCCTTTTTTTCTTCTCTGGTATCACTTTTGGAAGGAACGCTTTCTGGTACCTGTTCAATGGCGGCAGGGGCTTCTGTTTCTGCTTCTGCTGCTTCAAACGGTTCTTCAACAAGGTCCCGGCTCTCCTGCTCCGCAGGCAGCTCAGCGTTGTCACTCTTTTTTGAGAATTTTTTCTTAAACCAGCCTAACATAGACGAAATCCTTTACTCTGCAGAAAAATTTGCAATTTAACACTGTTTCTTTCAATCACGAAAACTTTCCATATTACGGCCAGATCATGAAGAAAGCAATAAAAACAGACAGAGAAATGAATCATCTGTGATAATAATGTGAGGTGAGTGAAGGTGGTGGTGGAAAATATTTGCTTTTCCGGAGAACAGCATTACTGTATGGCTTGATTGTGACCGCTGTTCCCTGTTTTCATCTGCGGCCGTGATCATAATGGAAATGAAAGAGTATCTTTTACATTTTATATATTGTTACAGGAGGGTGTTATGAGTTCATGTGGTTCAGGAAGTTCCTGCTCAAGTGGTAGTTGCGGAAGCAGCCAAGAGTCCCAACAGGCCCAGATGGCGCAGCAGGACAATGCCATTACCCGGTCTCTCGGGAAGATTAAAAATAAGATTCTGGTGATGAGCGGCAAGGGTGGTGTGGGAAAATCCACGGTATCTGTGAATCTGGCGCTTGGTCTGGCAGCAAGAGGTCACAAGGTCGGGCTGATGGATGTGGATCTCCACGGTCCCGATGTTATCCGGATGCTTGATCTGAAGGGAAGCCTTGAGGCACCGGAAAACCCCAATGATCTTGTTCCCCCCCTTGAGTATAACGACAACCTGAAAGTCGTTTCTCTGGAGTACATGATGAAGGACCGTGACGAGGCCATTATCTGGCGCGGACCTCTCAAAATTCAGGCGATTCGTCAGTTTGTTGCAGATATGGACTGGGGAGAGCTTGACTATCTGGTCATTGATGCCCCTCCGGGAACAGGTGATGAACCACTTTCAGTGGCGCAGACCATCCCCGGAGTGAAGGCCCTGGTTGTTACCACTCCTCAGAAAGTGGCTTTGGCCGATGTTCGCAAATCCCTCAACTTCTGTCGGACCGTTGAGATGGAAGTTGTAGGTGTTGTTGAGAATATGTCCGGTTTTGTCTGTCCGGAGTGTAATGCCACTGTGGATATTTTTAAGACAGGCGGCGGCGAAGAGATTGCCCGTGAGTTTGAACTGGCCTTCCTTGGCGCGGTTCCCATGGACCCAAAGGTTGTTATTGCAGGCGATGACGGGGTACCATACCTTTCATCTGATGCCAAGAGTCCTGCAACCGAAGCCTTCTCAAAGGTTGTGGACAGCGTTGAGCTGCGTCTTCCTCCGGTTGCCGCTCCGGTGAGCCTGAATATGGCTTCCAGTGACTCCGGCTCTGACTGTGGCTGCGGTGGTACCTGCAACCCTGATACCTGCGACTGCTGATTCTTTCTGAAACCGGATTGGGCGGAATCTGGACATGGGCAGGTGGTGGCACCTGTCCATGTCTCTCCCGTCATTCCAGCATTTTAACTTCTTTCTTTAAAATTCTATGTTCCTCAAACAACTAACCGTCGGATCCATGGGCGTCTGCTGTTATATTGTCGGCTGTTCCAAGACCAGTCTCTGTGCTGTGATAGACCCGGGTGGTGACGAAGAACGTATCCTGCAGGAAGTACAAGATGCGGGACTTACCATTGACAGTATCATTGCCACCCACGGCCATCCTGATCATGTCTGCGGCAACAGGAAGGTGAAGGAGGCAAGTGGGGCTGATATTATCATGCATGAGGCTGACGCTGAGTTTTTTGCCCGTCCCGAAGTTGAGAAGTATTTTTCCATGCTGGGGCTTGAGGCATCACCACCCGTTGATCGTACCGTAAAACATGGTGATGTGATAACGCTGGGTGAAGAAAAGCTGCAGGTTATTCACACCCCGGGCCACACACCCGGCGGGATCTGCCTCTACTGTGCCCCGGACCTGATCACCGGAGACTCTCTTTTTGTGGGCGGGATTGGTCGTACTGATTTCCCCGGTGGTTCTCATGATGAACTGATCTCCGGTATCCAGGAGAAGCTGTTGACTCTTCCGCCTGAGACCGTTGTCTGGCCGGGACATGGCTACGGGGGATCCCGTTCAACCATTGAGGAAGAGGCGCGTTCAAATCCCTATCTGATCTGATTCATTTCATTTTGCTGTAACCTTATCCTATGCGTGAAATTGTTCTCGGTACCGCGGGCCATGTTGATCATGGAAAGACCAGTTTTATCCGGGCATTAACCGGTATTGAGACTGACAGGCTCAAGGAAGAAAAGAAGCGCGGAATCACCATTGAGCTGGGGTTTGCCTATCTGGATCTGCCCTGTGGACATCGTCTGGGAATCGTGGATGTTCCGGGCCATGAAAAGTTTGTCAAGAACATGGTTGCCGGTGTCTCCGGGATGGACCTTGTTGCTTTTATTATAGCGGCTGACGAGGGCATCATGCCCCAGACCCGGGAGCACTTTGAGATCTGTCGTCTCCTCGGGGTGAAGCAGGGGCTTATCATCATCACCAAGAAAGATATGGTGGATGAAGAGTGGCTGGAGATGGTCATTGAAGAGGTGCGCGAATATTGCCAGGAGAGCTTTCTGGAAGATGCTCCTCTGGTTTCCGTTTCCTCTATAAGCGGTGAGGGGATGGATGAGGTGCGTGAGCTGCTTGACTCCTTTGTCGCAGCTCAGCAGTTTCATGAGGTGCATGGCCCTTTCCGCCTTCCGGTTGATCGGATTTTTGCCATAAAGGGCTTTGGCTCTGTTATCACCGGAACGTCCATGTCCGGTCGGGTGTCCATTGGGGATGAGCTCTGCTTTTACCCACGTGACATGGTGGCCAAGGTTCGTGGCATTCAGGTGCATTCCTCCGATGTGGAGGCCGTTGAGGCTGGACACCGGACGGCCATTAACCTCCAGGGTGTTGATACGGCTTCTGTGTCCCGCGGCATGGTTGCGGCCACTCCCGGTTCCCTCCTGCCGGGCTATATGCTGGACTGTGAATTTCTGTATCTTGCCTCAAATGCAAAGCCGTTGAAACATCGGGCCCGGGTGCGTGTGCATCTGGGGACAGCTGAAATCATGGGAAGAATCTCTCTGCTTGATCGTGATCTGCTGCAGCCCGGGGATACTGCAGGGGTCCAGGTGCTTCTGGAAGAGGCTGTTGCCGTCTGGCCCGGAGACCACTACGTGATCCGCTCCTACTCGCCCGTTGCCACCATCGGTGGTGGCGAGGTCCTTGGAAACATGCCGCCCCGCAAGCGAAAACGTCTTACTGACCCGGATCGTGGCGACAATATAAAGACCTTTGAAATCCTGCGTGGCGATGATCTGGAGGCAAAGATCCTGCTTTTTCTGCGGGAACGTGGAAGCATGGGACTCAGCTTTGATGAGCTTGCGGTGCGACTTGGAATCTTTGGAAAACAGCTCAAAAAGATCATCACAGCCCCCCTCTCTTCCAGGAAGATTGTGGTGGTTGATTCTGCAACACAGCGCTATCTTGAAAAATCCGTGACGGACCGGGTGGAGCAGTCTCTGCTGGACACTCTGGAACGATATCATCGTGAAAATCCATTACAGGCCGGACTCTCCAAAGAGGAGTTGCGCTCGGGGCTGGGACGTAATGTGGACCAGAAGGTTTTTCATTTCTGTCTCAATGACCTGCAGAAGAAAGATCTGGTGGTTCAGGAGGATTCTGCGGTGCGGCTGGCCTCCCACCAGGTGGCGCTTCAGGCCGACGAAAAACAGCTGCAAAAGGATCTTGAAGACTGGTATCGGGAGAAAGCCCTCGCCCCAGCGACCATGCGGGAGACAATGGAGCATTTCGGTGACTATCCTGAAGCCCTTGTAAAAGAGGTCTTCTCCCTTTTAGTCCGTGAGGAAAAGCTGATAAAGGTGAGTGAAACCCTCTATTACGATGCCTCGGCCATCAGGTCTCTTGCTGAAAAAGTTTCCGGTTTCATTGAAAAAGAGGGTGAAATAGATGCCCCCCGTTTTAAAAATCTCACCGGATTGACCCGTAAGTTTTCAATCCCGCTGCTTGAGTATTTCGACCGTATTAAACTCACCATCCGTGTAGGTGATATCCGCATACTGCGGAAAAAAAGATAGGGATATGCCGTACATTATCAACCCCAAAGAATAGTTTTCCCGATCATTATTAAAACACCAGACCGCAAACCTGTTCATCGTGGCTGGGCGTTCTTCGCCTCAGTCCGCCTGGCGCTGCTGACCCTTTTTTTACTCGCTTCAACGTCTGTCATCGGGACCCTTCTTCCCCAGAATAAAAGTTCTGACTGGTACCTCCGTGAATATGGCTTCTTCTGGAGCCGTTTCATTGAGCTTTTCAATTTCTCTGATATGTACCATTCCCTCTGGTTTTTCATGCTTCTCGGTATCCTCTGCAGCAATCTCATTGTCTGCAGTCTGGATCGCTTTCCCGCTGTCTGGAAACAGATAACAATGGATGGTCTCACTGTCTCCAGTGACAGAATTCAGCGGATGAGACTGCAGGGAGCATGGTTTATGCCTTTTTCCGCACCAAGAAGCGCTGAGCTGTTACGGGAAAAGCTGCTCCGGCTCGGGTGGAAAAACAGTATCCGGCAGGAAAACGATGAACAGATTCTCCTCTTCGCCCAGCGGGGAGCCTTCAGCAGGATCGGGGTATATGTTGTCCACGGTTCCATCCTGATTATTATACTCGGGGCACTGATTGGAAGCTTTACCGGCTTTAAGGGCACCGTGGTTATCCCTGTTGCAGATCAGACAGAAAAGATCTTTGTGGCAGGAGGAAGGTCCACCATTGATCTTGGTTTTACCGTCCGCTGTGATTTTTTTGATATTGAATTATATCCGGACGGTACTGTGAAAAGTTATCGGTCGGGCCTGACGATCATTGAGGACGGGCAGGAGGTTCTCAGAAAAACCATAGCAGTGAATTCTCCGCTGACATATCAAGGTATCACCTTTTATCAGGCGGGTTATGAAGGGTTTAATGCGTTTATGGTGGAACTGCACAGCATTGAGAGCGGTCGGACACTGGAGACCACTGTTCCTTTTCAGGTTGAGCAGCAGTGGCGGAAGGAAGGACTCTCTTTTGGTATAATTAACGCCGAGCTGCAGGGGCAGACTGTGCTCAGGATGAAGGTATGGCTTGCTGTCAGGGGCGTGGCTCCACTTGCGCTCTGGTTTGATGATGGTGAGTCACAGACAGTAATGACTGGTGGAAAGGCTTATGAAATGCGGCTGAAGCAGGCCTATGCAACGGGGCTGCAGGTGAGTCGTGATCCCGGGGTCCGGGTTGTCTATCTGGGATTTCTTCTGATGGTTGTCGGTTTACTGCTCAGTTTCTTCCTGTCCCACAGACGGATCTGGTTCCTTCTCCAAGGGGAAGGAGAAGGAACCAGGGTTCTTTTTGCCGGGGGTAGCAATAAAAACCGATCCGAATTTGAAAAACAGTTCATGGCCCTGCAGAAGAGGCTGGAAGATGTATCCCCGGGCGGGGCCTGAACTGATATTTCCCTGCTATTTACCGAAATTAATCTTCTTGAAAAGAATCTCGCCAAACATGAACGCGGCGAGGAAGAAGAAGATTGCTCCAACGGTTATCATACTTTCATGGAGACTGGGGGTATAGGAGTAGTATTTTGGAAGATCAACCACATTGAACTGGAAGTAGTGTGGAATCAGCTGTCCGACAATGACCAGATGATAGAAGAGACTAAAGGAACCGATCAGGCAGGATAAGCTTGCAATTGCAAGGATACCCTTATTCTTTCCCTTTGTGATCAGGACCAGCAGCAGCGGCAGAACAACGGCCAGAAAAACTTCTCCTATCCAGAAGTTTGGTGCAAAGTCACCCTGTACCAGAAGGAACATGGCTTCAGGATTTTTTGTGAACTGGGGAGAGAAGCCGCCCATGATTTTAACGCCGGTGAAATAGAGAACTCCGAAGAGCAGGATCATAAAGAGACGGGCTGTGGCACGCAGTGCGTTGTCTTCCGCCTTGCTTGCTGTTTCGTTGTTTAATTTATTGGCAATCCATGTGAAGAGAAGGATTGCTGCACAGCCGGTGAGTGTGGAAAGGGAGAGGAAGTAGAGAGGCATGTAATTCTCACTCCAGAATCCGCGTCCACCCAGAATGGCCATATCCGAGTTCATATTGAGATTTCCCATGGTCACTGTAACGAGTGCAATGATGGCAAAAATTCTGGCCCTTTTTTCATTTTTCATGAAAAGGGAGAGCAGGTTGAAGACCATAAAAATCATATAGAGGCTGTAAATGGTGGTCTTCCACCAGATATTGGAAGACGGATGGGGAGAGAGCAGGGCGAAGAAGGGGACTCTCCAGGGGTTTTCCAGTTCAATGGTGATACACATAAGCCCGGTGGCCATGGTAATCAGCGCCAGAAATGCCGTCCTGTTGATGATGGGTTTGAAGACCTCAATATTAAAGACCTGGCCGAGAGAACAGACAATACAGAGCCCGGTTGAAAGGCAGGCAAAGAAGACATAGGGGGTGATCAGTATTCCCCAGGGGATTTCACGGCTGGTACCAAAGACGTTGTCATGCCCGACCAGCAGAGCATGTGCTCCGAATGAGAGTCCGATCGCACTGATTATTGCCAGAACAAGAAAGAGTATCTCCTGGCGTCCAAACGTTATAAAATTTGAGTCGATTTTGTTTTCAAGAATCATGGTGCTTTTCCTGTTGTTTGAATAAAATATTTGCAGGTTTGAAGTTTCTTTTCGGTTATTTTTCCACGTAAAAGACATTTGGCATACTGTTCAGTTCGGGACGCAGTACCCAGAAGACTTTACCGGCAGAGTGGATGAGCTTGTAGGCAGGGGTCTCGGGATTGGTGAGGTCACCAAATACCCGGACATTTGCCGGACAGGCATCAGCACACGCTGTAATTTTACCGTTGCTCTCTTTGAGTTTGGTGTCGTAACAGAAGTTACACTTGTCAATGGCGCGGATTTCCTCGTCAAAAAATCTGGCATTGTATGGACAGGCAGCCATACAGGTTTTACAGCCGATACATTTGCTGATGTTCATGCGTACAATGCCATTGACCTTATCTTTGAAGGTGGCACTGGTGGGGCAGACGCGAACACAGGGAGGACGGTTGCAGTGGTTGCAGAGAATGGGCATGAAGATGCGTTCTCTCTCTCCGGGGGCAACGGGGACGCTGCGTTCCAGAATGGTTGTTCTGTAGCCGTGTATGGAAACATTATTTGTTTTGCGGCATGCGACCAGGCATTTTTCACAGTCAATGCAGTGCTTCTCACGAATGACCATGGTGTAATGCGGGTTGTACGGGTAATTTCCGTCAAGAATTTTACCGCCGCTCACGGCACCCTCAACATTTTTCGCCGATGTCAGAGAAAGAACCGTTCCTCCGAGAAACACACCGGTTATGGCGAGGCCAAATTGCAGAAACTGTCGCCTCTCCACAGAGGGGATATTTTCCACCCCCTCATTTCTGAGTTTTTTTAAATCTTCGATCTTCATACTCTCCTCTTTGTTTACCTTCATTCCGTCCTCTTTTAAATCTTCTCTTGCTATTCAGGCTCATCGTGACACATATCACAGTCCTGTTTTATTATTTTGCCAAATTTGGTCTCATGCTCTTCATCGTGACAACGGAAGCAGCCGTATCCTTTGTCAGCATTGAGGTGTCCAAGATGCTGGCGGTATGTTCCCCAGGTGACTTTCATCCTGGGCCACACATTGTTCAGGTAGGCTTCCAGCAGGAATGCCCCTGAGCGAGTGATTTGTTTTTTGTTGGCAGT
>Ga0256834_1002056_pt1 | contig 13035 bp, 11 predicted proteins | sample 4281140metaG_FD_190536 | JGI IMG/M metagenome (GOLD analysis project Ga0256834, IMG submission 190536) | Hydrothermal vent microbial communities from East Pacific Rise, Pacific Ocean - 4281-140 | ecosystem: Environmental > Aquatic > Marine > Hydrothermal vents | place: Pacific Ocean: East... | reverse complement strand
CGGGGAGTTTCCTGCATGTGCAGGCCGTGGTACAGCTCTATCGTGATCAGCTGCAGCTGAAAATTGATGATGTCAGGCCCGTGTCGCGGCAGGATGCTGATCTGGCCGATTTTGTCCCGAGTTGTCCGCTGAACAGAGAAGAGCTTGCCCGGCGGATGCAGAAGCTGGTGGCCTCTGTGGAGAACTCCTTCCTGCGAAAGATCCTCAACAGATTCTTAAAAAAAGAGCCCATGTGGCAGCGTTTTCAGGATTCGCCAGCGGCAAAGGGGATTCATCATGCCTACCTTGGCGGGCTTCTCGAACACTCTCTTTCGGTGGCGGAACTTGCCGACACGATCTCCGGGCATTATCCCGGTGTTGATCGTTCCCTTCTTATTGCCGGAGCGCTGCTCCATGATCTTGGCAAGGTGGAAGAGCTGAGCATGGATCTGGCTCTTATCGACTATACCCGCCGTGGCCGTCTCAAGGGGCATCTTGTCATGGGCAGTGAGATGGTGGCGGCGGAAGCCGCCAGGATCAAGGATTTTCCGCCGGAGCTGCTTGAGCAGCTGCAGCATCTGATTCTCAGCCACCATGGTCGCCATGAGTTTGGCTCTCCCACGGTTCCCATGACCATTGAGGCTTTTCTCTTAAGCTTTCTTGATGATCTCGATGCCAAGATGAACCTGATGGAACAATTGCGGGCCAAAATGAAGGAGCCCGGCCTTCACCTCACCGACTATCAGCGTTCCCTTGAGCGTTTTCTCTATCTGACCCCGCTGCCGGTCACGGAAGAGCATGACAGCAACGACAAAAAGAGTGCTGAAGCTCCAGTGAAACAGCAGTCTCTCTTTTAACAGATGAATGACAGCCGGCAGACAGGGAATGGGGCGCTGGTCATAGCCGGAAAGCCCTTCTACGGGCAGCGGCAGGCGGTAAATCTCCTTGGCAGGAGTCTGGCGTCTGGTCGTGTTGCCCACGCCTATCTGTTCCGTGGACCTGAAGGCGTCGGAAAACAGTTGCTTGCCAGAGGCCTTACTGCGGCCTTGAACTGCAGTGATCGAAAAGGCCTTTCATCCTGCGGACGCTGCCCGTCGTGCAGGAAATTTGCAGCCGGCTCACACCCCGATTTTTTTCGTGTATCCCCGGAAAAAGGTGCGATTAAAATAGCACAGGTTCGTGAGCTCATAAAAAAACTCTCCTTTGCCCCTTACGAGGCGCAGACCCGGGTTGTTCTCATTGAAGATGTTCATAGCATGCGCCAGGAGGCAGCAAACAGTCTGCTCAAGACCCTGGAGGAACCGCCCGAAAATAATGTCCTGATTCTCACTGCAGACTCGGCTGCCAATGTGCTGCAGACAATTGTTTCCAGGTGTCAGACCGTCCCCTTCTACTCGCTCAGCAGTGAGGATACTGCTGAAATTCTCACCGCTCTGGATAAAGAGATGAGCGGAGAAACGGCACGTCTGCTGGCACGGCTCGCAGAAGGCAGTCCCGGCAGGGCTGTTCTGCTCCATAAAAGAGAGCTGGTGGCCTTCTGGGATGATCTGTTACAGCTGCTTGTGGATCAGCGTGATGACGAGGCCCGGGTGATTGGACAGTGTCTGCTGATGGCGGAACAGATGGCGGCGCTCAAGGAAGATCTTCCTCAGCTTTTCTCCCTTATCAGACTCTGGATCAGGGACAGTCTTTGCATCACTCACGGTCAGGCCGCGGGGCAGGATGCTTTGAAGACACGGAAAGACTGGAGTTCTGAACAATATTTTGCTAAACTGCAGGCCGTTAATCAGGCGGAAAAAGAATTGTCCCGAAATTGTAACCGAACTCTTGTCTGTGAGGTGCTTCTTTTTCGGCTGAAAGAATAGTAGGAATTATGGCAGAAGAACAGCAGAGAAAAGAAGAGTCCCCGCCGGTGTCCGCCGGGAAAGATGCGAAACTGAACTATTTTTACCGCATCCGGTTTCGGGAAAAAGGCCAGGAGTTTACGGCGTCATCGGAACTTGATGATCTGAGTCGCGGTGAAGTTGTCATGGTTCGTGGAGAGTTTGGTCTTGAGCCTGCCTGTATCATCTGTTCAGCCCCTGCCTGCAGGGAATCCGATGTGGAACGAAGGGCAAGTTATGAGATTTTACGGCGTGCTGCCCATGAAGAGTGTAACCGCTATAGAAATATTCCTCTGGAAGAGGCACAGGCCTTTGCCACGTGCAAAGAGCTGATAGTCCGTCATGCACTGCAGATGCGGCTCGTTCGTGTGGAGCGCTTTTTTAACGGCAGTAAGATGATTTTCTATTTTACTGCTGATAAACGGGTGGATTTCAGGGCACTGGTCAAGGATCTGGTGCAGGAGTTCAGAACCAGGGTTGAGATGCGGCAGGTGGGAGTGCGCCATGAGACCAAGATGATTGGCGGTCTCGGGACCTGTGGCCGGGAACTCTGCTGTTCCGGTCATATGAAAAAGTTTGACTCTGTTTCCATCAAGATGGCCAAAGAGCAGGATCTGCCCCTTAATCCGTCAAAGATTTCCGGTGTCTGCAATCGGCTTCTCTGCTGCCTTACCTATGAATTTGAGACCTATAAACGGGAACGAAAGGGCATGCCCCGACCCGGTAAAAAGATTAAAGTTGATGGACACTGTTACCGGGTGCGACGCCAGAATCCGCTGCAGGCGAGCCTTCAGGTGGTGGATGAAGAGGGTGAGGTCCAGCTGCTGACGGCTGAACAGTGGAAAAATGCTGAGCCGGTGCGGCAGGAGAAAAAGCCGAATAAAGGAAAAAAGGACAGAAAGACAGGCAGAAAAGATTGAACTTCTTTTCGTGGGTATGGATTTTCTGTGCTATAATAAAGAGTTAACGTTTTTTGAGGAAGGAACAGCGGGGCATTGTGCCCTGCGATCACTGTATAATTACCATGACAACCTATATAACAACCCCGATTTATTACGTAAATGCCCAGCCCCATCTGGGACATGCCTATACCACCATTGTTGCTGACACCTACGCCCGCTTCAGGCGTCTTATCGGTGACAGTGTTCGTTTCCAGACCGGAACAGACGAGCATGGCGATAAAATTGCTGAAGCTGCAGAGCGTGAAGGGGTGAGCCCCAAGGAGTATGTGGACCGGATCAGTGGCATGTTCCGGGAGACCTGGCCCCTGCTTGATGTCAAGCCTGATAATTTTATCAGGACCACGGATCCTGAGCATGTGCTTACGGTACAGAATATTCTGCAGCAGGTGTATGACAAGGGGGATATCTACTTTGACAAGTACACCGGTCTCTACTGTACCGGATGCGAACGGTTTTTAACGGAAAAGGAACTGGTGGACGGCAAGTGCCCGGATCATCAGACCGCGCCGGATGAGATTACCGAAGAGAATTACTTTTTCCGGATGTCCCGTTATCAGCAGGAGCTGATTGATCACATTCATGCAAATCCTGATTTTATCACCCCGGAACGCTACAGGAACGAGGTGCTGTCATTCTTGAGCGAGCCTCTGGAGGATCTCTGTATATCACGTCCCACTTCCCGTCTCACCTGGGGTATCCCCCTGCCGTTTGATGAAAACTTTGTCACCTATGTCTGGTTTGATGCACTCATCAACTATCTCACCGGGATCGGCTACCCTGACGGAGACAACTTTGAGGAGTACTGGAGGGTTGCAGAGCATGTCATTGCCAAGGATATCTTAAAACCCCACGCCATCTACTGGCCCACCATGGTCCTTTCCACGGGGCTGCCCCTCTATAAGAAACTGCATGTCCACGGATACTGGAATGTGGATGAGACCAAGATGTCCAAGAGTATCGGGAATGTGATACGGCCGGCTGAGCTTGTTGAGGCATATGGAGTGGACAGTATCCGCTATTTTATCCTCCGTGAAATGTCCTTTGGCCTTGATGCCTCGTTCAGTTCAGATGCCATTGTGGCCAGGATGAATTCCGACCTTGCCAACGACATCGGCAACCTCTACAGCCGGACCTGCGCCATGCTGATGAAGTATTGTGATGGCGTGGTGCCGGAGGCAGTGGCAGCTGATGATGATACGGTCCTGCGTGATCTTGCAGCAGAGGTACTGCAGCGTTATCGGGAAGAGATGAACAGCTTTCAGTTTCATCGCGGACTCCAGGCGGTATGGGAGTTGATCAGTCAGGCCAACAGGTATATTGTTGAGAATGAGCCGTGGGCCCTTGTAAAAGATGAAAGCCGGGGAGACCGCCTCAACACTGTTCTTTACAACCTTGTTGAGACCCTGCGACTCCTCACCCTGATGCTGCAGCCGGTGATGCCGGGAACATGCAGAAAGATGGCACAGGGACTCGGGCTTGAGCCTGAGAATCCGCTGGTCGCGGATCTTGCTGAACATGGAAACTGGGGCGGGATGCCGGGTGGAACGCGTCTTGAGAAAGTCAGCGCACTGTTCCCCCGTGTTGATGTGAAGAAGAAAAAACAGCCGGTCAAGGAGCAGAGCAAAAAGAAAAAATCCTCAAAGGCGGAGAAAAAACAGAAGCAGAAACCCGCCCTTGCCGAAGGAGTGATAAGCTTTGATCAGTTTCAGGAACTTGAGCTGAGGGTAGGCGAAATTGTGGCTGCAGAGCCCGTTAAAAAATCTGATCGTCTGCTTCAGCTCACGGTGAAGGCGCCGGAAGAACGGACCATTGTAGCGGGAATTGCCGAGTATTACCGGCCGGAGGAAATCACTGGTATGCTGGTACTGATTGTTGCCAATCTGCAGCCGGTGAAATTGATGGGTGTGGAGTCACAGGGAATGGTGCTTGCCGCCAAGGTGGAAGAGGGCGGGAAAACCCGTCTGGTTCTCTCCACTGTGAGTGGAAAAGTTCCTCCCGGAACTCCCGTTGCATAAAAAAAATATGGAGTATTCAGATGTTTGTTGTAAATAATTTTATGATGGCCATAGCCCAGCTGCTCGATTTTCTGCTCACGGCCTATATGTGGATTATCATAGGTCGGGCGGTGATATCCTGGGTAAATGCGGATCCGTACAATCCCATTGTACGCTTTCTCTACGATGTGACCGAGCCACCACTCAGCAGGATCAGGCGTTTTCTGCCCATAAGTATGGGTGGCATAGATTTTTCTCCCATGATTCTAATCATGGCCATCATGTTTCTTCAGAGTTTTCTGGTGCCAACCCTGAAACAGCTGGCCATGGGGATGGGATAGTAAAAAACGGGTCTGTTGATCTGGCGTTCGATGTTGCAGCTGTATCTGTTTGATTACTTTGTGTTCAAAAGAGCTTGACCAGGAGAGGATTTTGCCATGACATTAACCCCGCAGTTAATTAAAGATCAGGAATTTCAGGTCAAATTCAGAGGGTGTGATCCGCTTGAGGTGAGGGATTATCTTGAGACCATAGCCGATGAATTTTTTGAACTGCAGGAGCAGTGCAAGGAGTATCTCGAAGAACTGGAGCTTCTGCGTAAGGAAAAAGAGACCTCGGAAGACTATAACAGTTCACTGGAAACTGATATGGAGTTTACCAGGAAGATATCAGAGGAACTGAAAGAGGGCTGTGTCCAGAAGGAGGAGAAGCTCAAGGAACTGAATAAAGAGGTGGAGGAGTTACAGCTGCGGATTGCCGACATGGAGCAGGAGAATGTTGAGCGGGACGAAGAGGTGAGTGCGGCAAGTGCCAAGGTTGAAGAAGCTGAGGCCGCCCTAAAGGAGGCAGAGACGGAAAAAGAAAGCCTGCGTGCAAAGATAGAACTCCTCAGGGAACAGAACAGTGAACTGAAAAAAGAGGAGGTCGATTTTAAATCAGCCCTGGCTACGGCCCAGCAGTTTGCAGAGGATCTCAAAGAGAAGAGCAGGCTGGAGGCTGAAGAGATGATCGCGGCGGCAAAGGCTGAAATTGAAAAGATCCGTGATGATGCCCACGCAGAACTCACCCGTCTGCCCATTGAGATTGCGGCACTCAAGAAGAAGAAGAGTGAAGTGAAAGAGGAGTTAAAGTCGACGCTTGAAAGTTACCTTGAGACCATTGATGTCTTCTATCCTGATGAGGATGATGAGAGTGAAAGTGATGACACGGCGGAGGAAGAATCCACTGAAGTGACTTTGTCTGCGGAGTCGGAGCCGGAGGCGGTTCCTGAGGCGGATGAGCCGAAAGATCTGGACGATCTTTTTGAAAAAATTGAAATTAATGAAGATGGCTCAGTGGCTGCTGAAGACTTTGAAAAACTCAGCTCTTCTTCCGCGAGCAGTTCTGATCTGGCCGAGGATGCTCTTGAGTCTCTGCTGCGGGGAGATCAGGCAGGAGCGGATGATGATGAGTTTAACTTAAAGGACATGTTTACCCTGGAGCTCAAGGACGAGGAAAAAGGCTCCTCTTCCTGAGAATTGGCCGGTGCCGTTTCTTGCATCCTCTCAGGATGGGCGTACGCTGCTGCGAGTCTATGTTCAGCCAAAGGCATCGCGGACAGGCCTGGTCGGCCTCCATGGTGATGCCGTTAAGCTTGCGATCACGGCAGCACCGGTGGATGGCAAGGCCAATGCCGCCCTGCTTTCCTTTCTGGCAAAGTTTCTGGGTCTGAAGAAGAGGGATCTGGAAATCAGACACGGGCTGAAGTCCCGGAACAAAACAGTGCTTGTAACGGGTCTTGACAGTGAGGAAATTCGATCAAAAATAGAGGACAGTCTGCTCTGAGCTCCTCTGGCGTGAGTTGTGAGCTGCTTTTTCCTTCGAACGTTGTATCTCATAATGACAGGAGTTGCGCATGAAACGGTATGTGATCGGAAACTGGAAGAGTAATAAAACCAGAAACAGTGCCCAGGACTGGTTCGCCGAGTTTGCAGACCTGTATCGGCCTGTTGACGGTCTCGAAGTCATTGTGGCACCCTCTTTTATCTGTCTGTGCAGCCTTTCAGAATATGTTCAGGCTCTGGATCTGAAAAATTTTTCACTGGCGGCACAGGATGTTTCCCCGTTTCCAAAGGGTTCATACACCGGTGCAGTTGCAGCCGATATGATTCGGGGCATGGTTGATTATGTGATCATCGGCCATTCCGAACGGAGGCGCTATTTTCATGAAACTTCACAGGATACAGCCAACAAGATGTCAGAGGCGGTTGATGCGGGGTTGAAACCCATTGTCTGTATTGATCAGCCCTATGCCATGTCGCAACTCACTGCGCTCAATGACATTGATTGCGATGAGTTACTGATTGCCTATGGCCCGACTGAGGCGGCAAGCACCCGGATTCCCGAGCAGCCGCAACGTGTTCTCGAAGCCACAAAATTTATTCGCCAGGTACAGTCTGAAAGATCAGTTGTCTATGGCGGATCTCTGCTGCCTGAGAACGTGGAGGAGTATATCAGACTTGAGGGACTCTCCGGAATCTTTGTGGGACAGTCAAGCCTTGATGCACGGGTCTTTGCAGATATCTGTAACCGGGTGGGGAATTTTGTCTCAGCTGCCTGAGGAATACTCTCCTGAATCCGTGACAGCAGCTCCGCATGAACTCTCAGGGCATTCTGCCTGCAGCTGTTTTCCCGTGAGCAGGGTCTGTTATTTCTTCTTTTTCTTCGGAAGCAGAAAAGATGCCACAAAGCCTGCCGAGTAGAGTCCCGCCCCTATCAGTCCCACCAGCCCGACAACCCCCAGGAATCCCGGTTTTTTTGCCAGTGAGTCCGCAAGAATAAGAATTGAAGAGCCCACAATGAGGGCTGATATGATCATGGATATCCCCATGAGTCTGCTTGAGGAATCCACCTTGTCGGCAAGGTGTTCAATGCGTTTCATTTCAAGGTTCAGGGTCAGACGGTTGTGCCGCACCTGATCAATTATCCGCTGCACATTGATGGGCAGATTTTCTATGAGATCGACATACTCATTCATGCTTTTCTGCATGCGCTCCCGAAGGGCTGTGAAACCGTATCGTTTGGTGACCACCTCTCTGATCTGCGGTTCCACGTGGGCAAGTACGTTAAAAGATGGATCAAAGTGTTCGGCCACGCCCTCAATGGTGGTGAGGGCCTTGGTGAGAAGGATCAGGTCCGACGGGCAGGTTATCTGATAACGCTGCAGCATGTCGAAGAAATCGGAGAGGAGCCGGGTGATGTCGAGCTGCTTGAGATCGGCATCCTGGAAGGTGGATGCCATGATCTGGGCATCAGCCCGGAAGTCGCGCCTGTCGGTGACCATGGGGTCCACATCTGTCAGTTCAACCACCACTCTGCAGAGCTTGTCTATGTTACCCTGACTGATGGAAGCCACAAGATCGATGAGCTGTTCAGCTGTCTTTTTATCAAGGTGACCGGTCATGCCGCAATCAATAAAACAGAGCCTCTGGCCGGGAAGGAGGAAGATATTTCCCGGATGGGGATCGGCATGAAAAAAGCCATATCTGAGGCACTGTTTGAACACCGCATCCGTGCCGTTTGCAACAATTTTCCGACGTTCTTCCGGCGTCAGGGTCATGGGGTCAACCGACGAGAGGGGGCGTCCCTTGATCTCTTCCAGAGTCAGCACATTTCTGGTGGAAACCTCACGGTAGACTTTGGGAAAACAGATGTTCGGGTCGTTCTCGAAATAGCGGCGCAGTTTGTCCGTTGACTGGGCCTCCTGAAGAAAGTTCATCTCTTTGGTTATTTCCCGTGAGAATTCGGCAGCCACAGCCACCGGGCTGTAGCCGAGATTGGAAAAATAGTCTTCCACAAACTGGGCAAGCCACTCCAGAAGCGCCATATCCTCCTCAACAAGCTTACTGCTGCCGGGGCGCAGCACTTTCAGGACCACGGCTGTACCGTCTTTCAGGGTGGCCCTGTGTACCTGCGCCATGGAGGCGGCGGCCAGAGGAACCTCGTCAATGGATGCAAAGAGCTGGTTGAGACGGCCGGGAAATTCCCTGTTCAGTACTTTTTCAATTTCACTGAAAGGGACCTGGCCACAGTTATCCTGGAGGTGCTTGAACTCTTCTGCCCATTCAACGGGAATGAGGTCCGGGCGGGTCGCAAGGATCTGGCCAAGTTTTATGTAGGTTGGGCCGAGTTCCTCAAGGACATGGCGCATCCTGACAGGACGCGAGGAGTGCTGGTCCTCCTGGCTGTCTTCCTGGACTTTGCCGCTGCTGAAGCTCTCGAGCCCCATATCAACAATGATCTCCTTAAAACCGAATTTGGAGAGCACCTTGATGATGTTGGTGAGTCGTTTGGTGCTCTGAATGGTTTTTTTGATATTGGTGACTTTCATTGGAGGGTGCCCGTCAGGACTTGAATATTTCGAAGATGGCGCTGTCTTTCACGACACTTGCAGTGAGGGCTTTCATCCAGTGCTGCAACTGCTCTTCATTGACGTCAACATTCTGCTTTGTCCATAAGTCCTGGCTGTCCGGGACAAGCCGGAGGAGCTGCTGCAGAAGGGGTACTTTTTTTGCGGGATCCTGCAGTGGACAGAGGATGCTGAGGGCATCGCTGAGTTGGATGATAAGGGCATAGAGAGGGGTGTTGCACTCCTGGGGGCGATGATGGAATCCAACGGTGTTTAGCAGGCTTTCGGGGAAAAGCCAGCGGGTGAGCAGGCGGTAACCCACCTGTTCATGATCTATTCCCAGGGTCTCGATTTCCAGGGGCTTGCAGAGAATGGGGGCTGTCTCCGGCAGCTCAAGAATTTTCAGATATTCCTCGGGACGGGCTGTGAACAGGGCGAGTTTGCCGATGTCATGGATCAGCCCGGCAATAAAAAGTTCACTGGGAGAGCAGCGGAATTCTTCTGCCAGGATTTTTGCACAGAGTCCGCAGGTGAAGGAGTGGTACCAGAAGATGTCGATGGCTTTCCGGTTGCTGTCACTGATGTTTTTAAAGGAATTGAAGACAGCTTTGCCAAGCACAAGGTTGTGAACTTCATTGAAACCGAGCACCGTGACGGCCTTGTCCAGAGTGGCGACTTCCCGCGGCATTCCGAAAAAGGCGGAATTGGCAAGCTTGAGGATGGTTGCACACATGGCCTGGTCCGGGAGGATGGCCTGGACAAGATCCTCAGCTGAACTCTCAGGGTCTGCAGTGACAGCGAGTACCTTGGAGACAGTTGCAGGAAGGGATGGAAGCGAGTCAACCTGCCTGAAAATTTCTGCGTTTTGCTGGATTGGCATAGTGTGTTGGACCTGCTGTGTTCAATGAACCCTGCAGCCGCAGGATGTGCTGTTTTGGGTATCCTGAATCCGTGACGGAAATCTGGCAATAAATCGCATGGTATTCTGAATCCATATGGCTTCCTGAAAATTTCCTTCGAATGCCCCGGATCAGGGAGTATGATAAGAAATAGTCGGGAAAAACTGTAAAATCAATAGCTTTTTGGTGTTTGTTCCTGTCTCCTGAGCATAAGAGGCAGTGATATGGAGCATGCCGGTGGAATTACAGTACAGCCAGCCAGCCTTCTTTGTGTACTGTGTCATCGGGTAAAAGGCCTTGTTGAAACTGCGCAAAATATGCTTGACGAGCACTCATGAATCCCTGTTAACAGTATATGGCAGGCTTATTGTAAAAAGCAAATGGAAATCCGGATGGAGAGGATAACGGGCCCCCGGGAGGGATTTTTCCACGGTGCGGGTGGCCCGTCAGTACATTTGAAAGGATCTTTTTTACAGTGCTCCCAATCGTCTTATCCGTTCCTGCATGGGTGGATGTGTGGAAAAAAGATTTGCCAGCTGGCCCCCTGACAGGGGGTTGACAATGTACATCTGGGCAGTTGCCGGATTGACATCCATGGGCCTGCGCCTGTTGTAGATCTCAAGCTGCTGCAGGGCAGATGCCAGAGAGCGTGGTTTGCCGCAGATGGCAGCCCCTGAGGCGTCGGCCTGGTATTCCCGGCTTCTTGAAATCGCCATCTGGATGAGTGAGGCGCCCAAAGGGGCCAGTATCATCATGGCAATGCTTCCAATGAGTCCGCCGCCGCCATCATCGTCATCGGAGCGGCCGCCAAAGATCATTGCCCACTGGGCCATTGTCGCCATGTAGCTGATGGCACCGGCCATGGTTGCGGCAATGGAGCTGATCAGGATGTCGCGGTTTTTGATATGGGCAAGCTCGTGGGCCATGACCCCTTCCAGTTCGTCATGCTTTAATATCTTCATCAGCCCTGTGGTCACAGCCACTGCAGCATGGGCAGGGTTGCGTCCGGTGGCAAAGGCATTTGGCGTGTCCTGATGGATAATATAGACCCGCGGCATGGGAAGTCCAGCCTGCCTGGCGAGCTGGCCCACCATGGCGTGGAGCTCAGGTGCTTCCGCCGGGCTGACTTCCCGTGCGCCACTCATCTTCAGTGCCATCTTGTCACTGAACCAGTAGGCAAAGAAGTTCATCCCAAGGGCCATGATCAGGGCAAAAATCATCCCGTTGCTGCCACCCAGCATCTGTCCGGCCACCATGAAAACTGCGGTCATGCAGGCCATGAGTACCGCTGTTTTTATCATACTTGTCATTTTCTGTTGCCTCCAAGGAACGTTTGAATTCTTCCCCATTATTCTGAGGCCATACAATAATTATGGAGTGATCCCTGTCAAGCTCGGCGATGTCCTATAGTTCTTTCAGATCAAAATTTCCCTGATTTTTATAGGCTTTTCGAACAAGGGCTGTCAGCTCCCTTTTTATGGAGGAGGCCTCGGGGATTTCCTTGAGTACCGGCAGGAATTTTTCAACAGGCTGCGGGGCGTGGAGCCGCATCTTTTTTTCAATGCTGATGGCCCCGCCGGTGGTGATGGTCCCGGACATGGATCCGGAGGTGGATGCGTCGCCTTCAAGGTTGCGAAGAAAGAGCATGATCCCGCTGATATCGTTCTTCTGATAAAAGAGCCTGATCTCCTCCTCTATGACATCATGATCCTCCACAAGGGAGGCTAGCTGTCTGCGATAGTCGTGTACGTGGTCGTACAGAGAGGCGTAAACGTCAAAAAACATATTGCGAAAGCGTGATTTACGGAAAAAACCCCGAACCGGCTGTCCTTCAAAGAGTCGTTTCCGGATGGTGGGGGAGTGGCTCACGTAGGAGTCAAAGAAGAGAACCTCTCCAAGTGAGGTGAGGGTGTAGAATTCCTCTATGAGTTCGTCATCCTGCAGCAGGGCATAAATGCGCAGAAGGTCAAAGCCGATTTTGTTCTCAAGCATCAGGGCTGTGTCGATGATTTCCCGCTGATAGAGATCTGAATCTTCCTCTATGATTTTGCGAAACCCGAAATAGCGGTCGGCAATCTCTTTTTTGACCTCGAAGGTCAGGCTTTTTGCAAAATCTTCCATGCAATGGCTCTCCTGGAGTTGGAAGTCGAGGTATCTGCTTGACAGTGGCTTTCTATCGGATGATTATAGCGTGTCCAGAAATGACTTGCATCAATATTCACGGGAAGGAGATATGGGATACTCGGATTTTAACGATGACCTGCCTGCAAAAATCAAGGAACAAGCTGATATTGTACAGGTAATCGGGGAATGTGTCGAACTGAGACGGGCGGGTGTGCGTTTTCTTGGCTGCTGTCCTTTTCATAATGAGAAGACCCCCTCCTTTTCAGTGCATCCGGGACAGCAGTTCTTCTACTGTTTCGGCTGCGGTGCCTCAGGTGATGTCTTTGAGTTTCAGATGAAGTATCACAACCTTGATTTTCCAACGGCCATGAAGGATCTGGCCAGGCGATTCAATGTGGCGCTTCCCGAGAAGCCACAGTCGCCCGAAGAGAAGGAGAGGAGCCGCAGGCGGAAGGCCATGTATGCCGTGAATGAAAAAGCTGCTGCAATTTTCCGCAGGAACCTCGTGGATGCGCCCCAGGCGGAGGTGGCCAGAAAATACCTTGAAAAACGGCAGATTCCGCTTCCGGTGCAGGAGGATTTTGGCCTTGGTTATGCACCTTCACCCGACACCGCAGGCTGGGAGTTCCTGGGGGCGCAGTTGGATGAGGCGGAGAAACTGGCAGCCATTGATGCCGGCCTGCTGGTGAAAAAAGAACAGGGCGGGACATATGATCGTTTCCGGGACAGGGTCCTGTTTCCGATCTCTGACAGAAGGGGGCGGGTGATCGGCTTTGGAGGGCGGATCATCGGGGATGGTCAGCCGAA
>Ga0256834_1002055_pt1 | contig 13036 bp, 7 predicted proteins | sample 4281140metaG_FD_190536 | JGI IMG/M metagenome (GOLD analysis project Ga0256834, IMG submission 190536) | Hydrothermal vent microbial communities from East Pacific Rise, Pacific Ocean - 4281-140 | ecosystem: Environmental > Aquatic > Marine > Hydrothermal vents | place: Pacific Ocean: East Pacific... | reverse complement strand
CGAGAATGAGGAAAGTGTCCACAAGGAACTGGCAGAAAACGGAGAGGCGCAGGCTCGCTCGCTCAAGACATTGCTGGAACAACAGCGCGACCGTATTCTGCAACAGCAAAGCGAAGCACAACTGGAGCTCGATCTCGAGGATGAACGAGAGCAGCGGCGGCTGGACAGACAGAACTGGGAAAAACGTCTCAAGGAACTGGAAATCGAGATTGAAACCGAGCCTGATCTGGTACGCCAGAAACACATCGTCAATGCCAGGCGCATCGAACCGGTTGGCATTGTCTATCTGTTGCCGGGGGAACAATCATGAAGGATATTGAACTCTGGCTGAAACATGTGCGCCAGGAAGGGCTGGTGGTTTCCCAATCTGCGCTGAATGAAGAAAACCTTGTTCCCATCAAGCAAACGGCGGATGACAGCGAGACGTTTAAAGACAGCGCCGAGGATTTCTCGAAAATCGCCATCGATGTTCTGGGCTGGCCGCAAGCCCGCATTCTGCGCGGTGAGAATCTGCCCGATAAAGCCACCTGTCGCCTGACCGAAATGGCGGTGACGCTGAAAGCCGATGCGGCGCTGAAAGGCAAGGAAGGCGAGCCACCACGCCTGCTGATAAAAATCCTGCCTCGTGAAACCGATCCGGATGCCCGCACGTCCATCGGTCGCTGGAGCGGCATTACCGAGCAACAAGCATTTGAGCGGCATTTGCGCGAAACCGTGGTTGAACAGGGCCTGCTGGTTACCGATCACAATCTGCGTCTGACTTATTCACCCCAGGGCGAAACTCCCGGCTTTCTGGAATGGCCCATAGAAGGTCTCAAATCCACCGCCGGGCGTGAAATGCTTTCCGGGCTGAAACTGCTGCTTGGCAAAAATGCCATTTGGGGCGGCGAGGAAGCCAGGCTCAAGGGCATTCTTGAACGCTCGCGAGAAAACCAGAACATCGTTTCGACTAAGCTGGCCGATCAGGTGCTGGGTGCGCTTTACACCCTGCTGCGCGGTTTCACCTCGGAAACTGAAACCGACACAAACATGCGCGCCGTTGCCGAGCGCCAGCCACAGCAATTTTACGAAGGTCTGCTCACAGTGCTGATGCGGCTGGTGGTTGTGCTTTATGCTGAAGATCGCGGCTTGATGCCATCTTCTGACGATGAAAAGGCAAAGGAGATTTATGAAAACGGCTATGCGGTGCGCCGCCTGTTTGTTGATCTGGAAGCCGATGCCGCCCTTTACCCCGACACCATGGCCGACCGTTATGGCGCATGGGGCCGTTTGCTTGGCCTGTTCAAGCTGATTTATAACGGGGCCGGACCGGACTTTATGCACCAACGCCGGGGCAAATTGTTTGATCCCGAAACCTTCCCCTTCCTGCTCGGCCAGTTTGAAGTCGACGACCGGCCTGATGTCCTGCCGGTATCGGACAAATGCATCTATGAGGTCTTGCACCAATTGCTGGTGCTGGGCGGTGAGCGGCTTTCCTACAAGACGCTGGATGTGGAACAGATCGGCTCAGTTTATGAAACTGTCATGGGCTTTACCGTCACCCGCTCAACCGGGCCCAGCGTCGCGCTTAAATCGGGCAAGGGCAATATCCCGGCCTATATCGATCTGGATTCGGTGCTGGCCAAAGCACCCGCAACGCGCAAGAAACTGTTTGCCGATGAAATCGACTGTAAAGTCACCGATGCGCAAAACAAGCTGATCAAACCGGCAGGCTCGGTTGATGATCTGTTGGCCGCGTTGGATAAAAAGATCGATGAGCGCGGTTCACCCGGCAAGCGCGTTATTCCGGGCGGCACCATCATCCTGCAACCGACCGATGAGCGTCGCAAAACCGGCTCGCATTATACCCCGCGCTCGCTTACCGCGCCGATTGTGCGAGAGGCTCTGGAACCGATCCTCAAACAACTGGGCGAGGATGCAACACCCGATCAGGTACTTGATCTTAAAATCTGCGATCCGGCCATGGGGTCTGGTGCTTTTCTGGTGGAAACCTGCCGGGCATTGGGCGAGCAGCTTGAAGCGGCATGGGTGCGCCACCCAGAACTGCTTCCCGATGAGGCGCGGTCCGACCCGCAGGTGTTTGCCCGGCGCGAGGTGGCAAGGCGCTGCCTTTACGGGGTGGATAAAAACCACATGGCGACCGATCTGGCCAAACTTTCGCTGTGGCTGGTGACCCTTTCCAAAGATGAGGATTTCAGCTTTCTCGATCATGCGCTCAAAACCGGTGACAGTCTGGTTGGCCTGACCATGGAACAGATCAATGGCGTCAGTTGGCAAAAAGACATCACCAAACCGCTGTTTGCCAACCGCTTTGTGCAACTGGTCAAGGAAGCCCGCATTGACCGCAAGCGTATCCGCAACGCGCCTGATAATGTCACCTTTGAGCAGCAAAAACAGCGACTGGATGAAGCCAATAAAGAACTGGAGCAAGTGCGTCTTGGTGGTGATGCGGTGATTGCGGTATTCTTTTCCGAGAGCAAGGCCAAGGCCCGCAAGGAAGCGCTGGATGAGTTTCAGGTGCAGTTGGGCCGCGATGATGGCTGGCAGGTGGCAGAGCGGCATCGCGCCCGGCTGAATAGCGGTGAGCACCCGATTTCGCCATTCCACTGGCAGATAGAATTTCCCGAAGTGTTTGAGGGCGAAAACCCCGGCTTCCATGCGATGGTCGGCAATCCGCCCTTTGCTGGTAAGAACACCATCACCAGCGGCAACCGCGCGGGCTTTCTCGATTGGCTGAAGGTCATTAGCCCCGGTGCCCATGGCAATGCCGATCTGGTGGCACATTTTTTTCGCCGCGCTTACGGGCTGATCCGTAAGGGCGGCACCATGGGGCTGATTGCTACCAACACCATTGGTCAGGGTGACACTAGGGAAAGCGGTTTGCGTTTTCTGTTGCAGGAAAAAGGCGGCACCATTTACCGGGCTAAACGGCGGGTTAAATGGGCCGGCGATGCGGCGGTGGTGGTTTCTACCATTCACATGGGTAAAGAAGCTGATTTGCAAGACATTCCGCTGCTGCTTGATGGCCGCCCGGTCAGCCGCATTTCCGCTTTTGTGCGCGAAGGTGATTTTGATGATACGCCAGCGGTGCTGGAAGAAAACAAGGGCATTGCCTTTCAGGGTTCCATCATCCTTGGCATGGGCTTTACTTTTGATGATGTCAACGCCGCCAAAGGCAAGGCCACATCCATCGCACGGATGCATGAACTGATAGAGAAAAACCCCAAAAATGCCGAGCGCATCAAACCCTATCTGGGTGGCAGTGAAGTCAATACAGACCCGCAGCACAAACACCACCGTTATGTCATCGATTTTGAAGATTTCCCTTTGCTGCGCGATGAGGACCTGACGCCATGGGCAGAAGCAAGCGACAATGAAAAAACCGAGATGCTGCACGCCGGAATTGTGCCGTCGGATTATGAAGAGCCAGTGGCAGCGGACTGGCCGGACCTGTTGGAAATTGTCGAGCGGATGGTGAAGTTAGAACGTCAAAAAAAGAGAGGGTCGGAGAGGAAAGACCCGTGGTGGCGTTTCTTAAGGTCTCGGATTGAATTGTATAACCAATTGAGAATGGGAAACACAAATGAGTTCTGCATCGGAATCGTATTTTATAGCCCGCACCTTTCGATTGTATTGTTGCCAAGTAAGCAAGTATTCACCAATAAATTAGCCATAGTTTTGGATTCCGCTGTATCGACAATCGGCACACTCCAGTCATGGACTCATGAAGTTTGGGCTAGGGTGAATGGTTCTACTTTAAAGGATGATTTAGCTTACGCTATTGCGGATTGCTTCGAGACATTTCCTAAACCGTCAGACAGCAATGATGTGGATTTGGCGGGGCGTAGCTATTTTACACACCGCGCCACTATGATGACCACCACCAATCTCGGTCTTACAGGCACCTACAACCGTTTCCACAACCCACTCGACCAAAAGCCCGACATCGTCGAACTGCGCCGTCTTCATGCAGCCATGGATGATGCGTTGCTCAGGGCCTATGGCTGGGATGATCTGGCCGATATGGCGGCAGACACTTCGCCAGAAGGGGCCGCGCCGCGTTTTCTGCATCAAACCGATGAACCGGAGTTTGCCTATCAAAAACGCTATCACTGGCCCGCCTGGTTTCGTGACAAGGTGCTGGGGCGTCTGCTACAACTAAACCGCGAGCGCGCCAAGGCAGAAGCTAACACTGGCAAAGATGAAAAACTAAAACCAAAAGCGCTACAACTTGACCAAAAGGGATCACTTCTATGAGTGACGAGGCAAACCTCTCAAAAACTTCCGCAGACGTACGCGATGACATCATCACCGCCCTGCGCATGGATGTTTTTGGCCCCGACACCCGCCCGGCCTTTCACCAGTCCCACATGGACAATAAAGAAGTCCTCAAAGCCACCCGCCCCTCAAGCTTTTACCTGATCGGCCACCTCACCCCGGCCGAAGGCTCTGTCATCAGCAAAGCCAATGACGATGCATCAGAGCTTCGATCAAAAAATGACCAGCGTTCATTGATCGAAGAGGATAACGAAAACAGCACGCCAAATAGTGAAGATGAAGGTGGAAGTAGAGGTGCAAAACAGAACAAACGCCTCACCCCCTCAAGCCTCGGCATCACCGCCTTCGTCGCCCCTGACTGCCCGCATATCGATGTCACCCTGCGCTATGCCGACTACATCGCTCAGCCACCCATTCCCGAAGCCGTGCTAGACGGCAACGCCAAAAACGCCCCCAAAGAAATCAGCTGGCACCGCAAACCCAATAAGGTCGACCATCGCATCGATGCCGCCAAACTGACTGAGGCTGCCCAAACCCCCGGCGGCATTTCCATTCCCTTGTTTGAGACCGAATCCCCCCAGCGCAAAGGCGGCGTATTGCATTTGCACCTGATGGTACAACGGGTAAAACTGCCGCGACCCGAAGCTGATATCGACGGCCTGTCGGTAACAGTTTTCATCATCAACCGCCGCCCCTCTGCTCAGCGTTTCCGCGATGTCTCCAACGTCTTTCAAGTCGGCCTGTCGCTGAATGCCAGTGGAGGTTTTATCGGCAACCCGGATATGAGTGGCTATGAGGCCGAAGACTCAGACCTATGCCTGCACGATCTGCATTACGCCGACGTGCTGCGCTTTGCCGGTGGCCGCAACATTGGCACCGGCCATGGCGAGGCAAGTAACGGCCACACGCCCGAAGTCTGGACCGACCCGCTACCCTCAGCCGATGTGGAAAAGGTTGACCAGAACGAGGCGCTCAACAGCGTGACCGAGTTCAATATGCTGGCACTTGCCGAACTGGCCAAGGATGCCAGTGCGCTAACCGCCAGTCTGCAAAGCTTCCCTGATGACTATGCCAAATTCATCGCCAGCCAATCTGCTGATATTTCCAGCATCGACACCCCGGCCCGCCAAAATGTCGCCAGCGATCTGGTGGCAAAGCAGCAAGAGGCCCATGCCCGTATGCTTGAGGGCATCAAACTGCTCGGCACCAATGCGGCGGCCCGTGATGCCTTCCGCGCCATGAACCTGTCAATCAACTCCTATCTGGAAAAACGCAACATTCCGGGCGCTGGTTGGCGACCGTTTCAGTTGGCCTTTATCCTGCTCAATCTCAATGGCCTTTCCGACCCAACTCATATTGATCGCAAAACCGTCGACCTGCTGTTCTTTCCAACCGGTGGCGGTAAAACCGAAGCCTATCTCGGCCTTGCCGCCTACCAGATTGCCTATCGCCGGCTGACCAACCCGGACTGGCTCGGCAGCGGTGTTTGTGTCATCATGCGCTATACCCTGCGTCTGTTGACTCTCGACCAGCTTGGCCGCGCCGCCGCCATGATCTGCGCCCTCGAATTGCTGCGCAAATCACCAGAATGGCAGAGCAACGGAGACCAGCCAATGCTCGGTCTCGCACCCATCGAAATCGGTCTGTGGGTCGGGGCCGCCGCAACGCCAAACCACATCGGCAAGAGCGGCGATAAAGATTCGCAAAGGCGTCTTGCTTACACAAAAGTGAAAGATTTTAGAAAATTAGGCCGCGAAGCACCGGCACCGATCAAGGAATGCCCGTGGTGCAGCACACCCTTTGGCAAAGACACGTTTCATGTCACTGGCAAGCGCATGCTGATCAACTGCGAAAATATTGATTGTGATTTCAGCGCCGAAAATGGCGGCCTGCCAGTACTGGCCGTGGACGAAGAAATCTACAATCGCCTGCCAGCCTTCATTGTCGGCACCGTCGATAAATTTGCTTCCCTGCCAAGGCGCGGTGCTGTGGGCAAGTTTTTTGATCATGTTGATCGTATTAACGATAGCAGCGACCCAAAGCATTTGCAGTTTTATGGAGCTGATGAACCCGGTGTTGGCTTCCGGCTGGATGATCAGGGCCAATGCCTGCCACCACCCTCGCTGATTATTCAGGACGAATTGCATCTGATCTCGGGCCCACTCGGCACCATCGCCGGGTTATATGAAGCCATGGTCGACCGGCTTGCCTCGCGCACGATCAACGGCGAACTGCGGGGGCCAAAAATCGTTGCTTCCACAGCCACCGTACGCCGCGCTGAAGACCAAATCGAAAAGCTGTTTGGCCGCGACAAGACCGCCATCTTCCCACCACCGGGCATCGACCGCCACAACAGTTATTTCGCTATCACCCGGTCACTGGATGAGGCCGATGGCCGCCGCTATATCGCCATCAGCGCCCTCGGCATCGGCCCGCGCAAGGTGTTGCTGCGCTCTATCGTACCAATCCTTGCTGCGGCTCAAAAACAGTTTGATGATGATTCGCGAGATGGTGAGAAAAACCCGGCTGATCCTTACATGACCGCCCTTTGCTATTTCAACGCCCTGCGCGAGCTGGGGGCAAGTCGCCGCATCGTCGAAGACGAGGTCGCTAACAATTTGCGCAGCTGGCCATTAAAACGCCTGCGCGATGGTGAAGACATTTCCGGCTCGCCTTTCGCCAGCCGTAACATAGCTGCCCCCGAAGAACTAACCTCGCGCCTCAGCACCGACCTGGTTGCACGAGCCAAGGGCAGATTGGCGAAGGAATTCCTGAAAAATCCACCCAAGGGCCAGGAGGGTCAGTTGGATGTAGCATTGGCGACTAACATGATTTCAGTAGGACTGGACATCACTCGCCTCGGGTTGATGCTGGTGCAAAACCAACCCAAGTCTGCCGCTGAATACATTCAAGCCACCAGCCGCGTCGGGCGTGATTCCAACCGTCCCGGCATGATTTTGGTTATTCTGAATATGCACCGGGCCCGAGATCGGGCACACTATGAGGATTTCGAAACTTATCACAAGGCCTTCTACCGGGCTGTTGAAGCAACCAGTGTGACACCGGGATCAATGCGCGCCAAAGACCGCGCCCTTGGTGCTGTATTTGCTGGTTTGGTCAGGCATTTAAATCCCGACTATTCCACCAAGGATGGTGCAACAAAATTTGACCCAACCGACCCGGCTGTTACTGAAGCCAGCAATTTCCTTACGGCGCGTATTTGTTCCCAAACAGATATAGATCGCCTGATCGCAAGTTGGCAGCAATTGCTAGCCGATCAGGATGGTGAGAACCTGTACTGGGATACCAACAGAGCGGATGATCAGGGCTTGATGCATAATCCACTTACCGATCTCAATGCTCTTTCGGATAACTTTGAGTTTTTCCGCGCAGGCTGGTCGATGCGTGATGTACAACCGGGCATCGATCTCGACATAAAGGAATATTTGGCCGGACCGCAAATAGCCGGAAAGGCCGATGTGACATGAGCGCAAATGATGAAATCAGACTATCGCAGTTGATACAGACATTCGGGCCCGGTGCCATTGTTGATCTGCCCGATCATTCGGTCATTATCATGGGGCTGGACAGCTGGCCGATTGCCTTTGGCAACCAGAGCATGCGCCAGATCAAGGAACCCAGACTGGTAAACTATCTCACCAAGCTTTTGAATAATACCGAGGATGGTGAAAGCTGGATCAAAGATGGTGTAACCCTGAGCCTGTACGAACCACCTCTTAATGGCGATATACCCCCCGGCCGCAAAGCACCTACAGTTCCTGCCGTTCGCTACCCAAGGTGGGAAGTGGTCTCTGATCCTTCAGATCTGAGCAAGCAGGAGCTTAGAAGGTTTCGCGCCGGTGATAAACCCAAGGGCAAGAAGGGGCAAACCATATCACCAGTGCGCTGGGTGGCGGCCTGCAGCAAGGGACACATCGATGATATCGACTGGCGGTATTTTGTTCATCGAGGCAAGAGCTGTCAGCAAACCATGTATATGAAAGACGAAGGTGCAGCTGGTGACCCGCAGTACATTACGGCTCTTTGTGATTGTGGAGACAGTCGAGAATTAAGTGATCTTTACGTTGAAAACGCCCTTGGCAAATGCAAAGGCTTTCGTCCGTGGATCGAAGGCTACTCTGCAACTACGTGCACAGAGAGCCAACGACCTATGACCCGTGGCGCGATTAACAATTACTATTCGCAAGTTCTGAAGCTGATTGCACTGCCGACGGATCAAAACGAAGTTGAACAAAAAATTCAGGATCACTTGTCTGCTTTTGACAACGTCAAGACACCCGAAGAAGCATTTAATCCTGTTGAGTATGGGCAAGGCCCCATCAAAAAGGCATTCGAAGGCATCAGTCCATCTGAGATTTGGGCTGCACTGCAGAAAATTCGTACTGATCAGGTTAGTGCTGATACAAGCGATATTGAAAATCCCAAAGTGGAAGAATATGCAATCCTTGCCAGTGGAAAGAAACTAATCGGGCAAAACAGTTTGGGAGCGCGGCTCCATGCGGAAACCCTGGACGACAGTGAGTGGCGCGATCCAAGCGGTTTTGACACGTCATTTATTCAATCACTGGTAAAAGTTCATCGGCTTTGTGAAGTAAGCTGTCTGTATGGCTTCACACGAATTGAACCGGCACCATCACCATTTGACGAAATTCAGGAAGATATTACCCTGGAGGTCAAAGGCCAGTCACTGGCCGACAAGGTAACCTGGCTTCCTGCGATGGAACAATTCGGAGAAGGTCTGTTTTTAAAGTTCGACATTGATGATGTGAAAAAGCGTATTAAGTCATTGGGAGAAAATGGTCCATTAACTGCTCTAAAACAACGCTATGAAGACTGGTGTCAAAAAGACCTAAGCCGTCGTCCGTTTCCGGGAAATGAGTACGTCCTCATTCATTCATTGTCCCACCTTCTAATCGAGCAAATCTCTTTGGAAGCTGGTTACCCTTCGACGTCACTATCAGAAAGAATTTACACCCTCAAACCGGAGGGTAGCGGACAGGTGTCAAAACTTGGTTTGCTCATCTACGCCGCAGGTGGTGGTTCCCAGGGCACCCTCGGAGGCCTGTTGGAGCAGGCAAATAAATTGCCCGCAATAATAAAACGGGGAGCCAAGCGCCACGCTGTCTGCGGAAACGACCCCATCTGCTCCTCAGACTCTGCATTGCTGACATCTGACATCGATATGATAAACGGGGCAGCATGTCACGGTTGCCTGTTCACAGCCGAGACAAGTTGTGAGCGAAGGAATACACTGTTGGATAGAAATTCGTTGCTAGCCTTTATACATCAGGAAAAATAAAACAATCATTTTCAAGCCATATACTCGATCTTTGGTTCAGACCCTATGCATAAAATAACACCCCAATTTAGGAAAATTATTATTTTTGTATATTTTATTTTCTATCCTCAAATTCAGAATTCCCATTAAACGACGCTTAAACCCCTGTTAAAAGACTTTGAACTGTTGGTAGTTCTAATTGTTCAAGTTACTCAGGTAATGCCCCATTTTTAGTGAGAGCCTGAAGTAGGCTTATTTTAAGCGGCACAACGTTAGCACCTGTGACACATCTTTTAACATTCAATTAAATAGACTTGCGTATTTTGTAAAATGCTCTCCAAAAATATGCGCTAAAAGCAAACGCTTCACAACATACTTTAATTGGCTGATTCGCGAGAATATCCATAAATGGCCAGTCAATTCTTTAAACAATCATCAAAATCCCACACTGTTTGAAATTTATTTTCAAGGTTTTCAAAATTAAAAACCCCTTCAAACGGCAATAAACGATCGTTAAATGACCCTTTAACGAATTCCACCCTCTTTTCGAGGCCATTTTTCGGCGTTCGTTACTTGCCCCCCTCTTGCATTTTTACAAACCGTTTGAGCATTTATAGGCCAGTTAGTGCCGTACCGCGTCTTCCTCTCATTTATCACCTAAGGAAGCTCATTCATGATCGAACACAACAATATTGAACTCAAATCCATACAATCATTACAGCCCTATAACGCCAACGCTCGCACCCATTCTAAGCGACAAATCAACCAGATTGCAAACAGCATTCAAGAGTTTGGGTTTACCAACCCAGTGCTTATCAGTGATGATGGTCAAATCATTGCTGGCCACGGCCGTGTACTAGCTGCCAAAGAACTCGGCATTGAAAAAGTCCCTACTTTACGACTATCCCATTTAAGTCCAGAACAACGACGCGCCTACGTCATTGCCGATAATAAGCTGGCTTTGAATGCAGGTTGGGACTTTGAAATTTTATCGCTTGAACTACAGGCTTTGATTGATCTTGACTTTAATGTCGAACTCACGGGCTTTTCCCTAGCCGAAATTGACTTAACAATTGAAGCAGGACAATCAAATACGAATGACTTAGACGATGAAGCCGAACTTATTCCCGAACCTTCAAAAACCGCAGTTTCACAGCTTGGCGATTATTGGCAATTAGGCCCTCACCGTCTGCTATGCGGCGATGCGCAACAGATCAAAGACATTGAACGCCTTATGGATGGTGATGAGGCCAACCTCATCTTTACCGATCCACCCTATAACGTACCCGTTGACGGTCACGTCTGTGGATTGGGGGCGATAAAGCACCGCGAGTTTGCCTTTGCTTCTGGAGAAATGAGCCAAGCGCAATTCACCCAGTTTTTATGCACCACCCTAAGCAACGCCTCAGCGGTTGCAAAAGGTGGTGCCATTGCTTTTGTCTGTATGGATTGGTGACACATGCAAGAACTGCTTAGCGCAGGAAGCAAAGCATTTACCGAACTCAAAAACTCGCGCTTCTAAATCAAAGCCAATATCGGCCAAAAGTTGTTTAGCGGCTCTTCCTTCGATCGAAGTACTTGTTTTAATCTCCAAGACAAATTTGTGCTGGATTTGATACCCTAAGTCTGTCCCCTCAAATTTGCCCATGGCTTAAGCTCTACCTCCAACCACACGACATTTCTTCAGGTCAAAATTAACCTTAACTTTGGCCTTGCGTAAAGCTTTTACCAAGCGATCGCTCATAAATATTTTACCACTAAGTTTGGGCTCAAACCAAATATCAGGCCCATCAAATGCCGCAGCTGAAACAGCGACATCATCATCATAAGTGCCGAAATCTGATTCCCACACCTCAATCCCATGCCGCTCAAGCGTGAAAAATGGCCTGACGGTCTCTGGATTGGATTCATCTGGCAAAAAACTATTTTTTTGTGCCCCAAAATTGAGCAGATAAAACGGCCCCTCAACCACGTCTTGTAAAGTTTGTTTATCTTCTTGATAAATCGGAAATGGATACAAACACCCTGTGCCCAAATCAGCCTGCCCCAAAACCTGCGCCAACTTGCCTCTAACCCCATAAAAGGCACCAGCTATGAACAGTTCTTTAAGTCGCTTAAAGCGCGATTCATCATAAATGAAAGCTGCTTCAGTCATTTCTTCGCGCTTTAAACTTTCTCCAGAATAATGCCGGGCACTTAAAGCCCTAACATCTGATGGTTCAGCAGGTACTTCATGTCTGATATATTTCTCCTCCCATTCATGGCCATAAAATTTAAAGGCCAAACCCTGCTTATTGCCAATACGACCGTCAGCACCCCAATCAGAAACCCAAACTTCATCCATCACTTAAACTCCTAACCCGTCCGCTATCGCGACAATACAAAAATATCTTTATCAAACCACCATAAACGAAAACTTACCAGAGCGCTTTCAGCTAACAGAGTTTCAACTGAATGGTTGTTTTCTTGTGCTCGGTTCAAAGCCCAAACGGGAGCTGTTAAAAAAGCTGCGTCAAGCATGGCATTCAATTGGCATTAAAGTGAAACGTGGCTTTTATTTTCCACCTGTTGATTTATTTTTTAATGAGCTCAAAGCTTTGATGAGGGTCACCCGAAATATACACGACGGCGTTTACCACTATAGCGACGTTCATAAGAACTTCCAAAATGCGAATGTCCAGTTCCTAATGAGCTCTCATGAGCAACTGGATCCTTGGCGCGAAGCGTTAAAAAAGAAAGTATAAATCAGATGCTTTGTCGTAAGTTTACAAGATTATACACCACGCAAACAGTTACACGTGATTACGATCGAAATCCGTCCAAATACACATTTATTCAAGTTGACTGCACCCCAACAGCAAGCACTGTTACAAACAATAAACGAACATAACGGATATAAACATGGAATATACAAACGCATTAAAAAGAGATCGCTGGGTGTTGGTAATGGGTGAATTTGGCAGTGAGGGCATTTGGGAAAAGGATGGTTGTGAAGGTGCAGTTGAAAACTTACCTGTCAGCAAAGACCTTCAACAACGACTATATAACTGGAACCTAAAATACGACGCTATTCAGTGGGCACATGATGAACCCGAAGTCGAACCAGATGAACCACCCGACTGGCGCGAGTTCAGTGCGCAAGGCCTTGCCCTTGCCAAAGAAGTTAAAGCCGCCCTACCCGACTGGACGGTGATGTATTTTGATGAAGAAAAATCTGCAGATAGGCATTCAAGTGGCGGATATGGTGAAAAGCCTACAAAATATTATCGTTATGAAATTACAGGGTAAAGTATTCGATTTATTCTAGTTCGTATAGTTATGCTAACGTAGCAGTAAGAAAAACGCTAACACTCTCAAATGGCAACTTTGGGGGGAGAGCGGACTTTCATGCATTTTGTCAGTACGTCTGCTACTGGGGCTTAGCGGACTTAACGGTTATGACAAAATAGCTAGCCAATA